>Ga0183096_1001770_pt1 | contig 17073 bp, 13 predicted proteins | sample Biomet5_FD_127791 | JGI IMG/M metagenome (GOLD analysis project Ga0183096, IMG submission 127791) | Microbial communities from bioreactor (seeded with sewage sludge) at LBNL, California, USA - Biofuel metagenome 5 (version 2) (version 3) | ecosystem: Engineered > Bioreactor > Anaerobic >... | reverse complement strand
GTCGAATTCTACGTCTGCTCCCAGTGCATACTTCTGATGCAGTACTTTTGTGATCGCTGCTGTCAGCGTTGTCTTACCATGGTCTACATGGCCGATAGTACCGATGTTGATATGCGGCTTGGTTCTTTCATATTTCTGTTTTGCCATTTTAATTTCCTCCTTATAAGTACCTTGCTAAACGCGCAAAATACATAATCTACTACTATTTATTGTTGATCTTCTCAATGAGACTGTCAGGCAGTTTCTCAAAGTGGTCGAACTGCATAACGTAGATACCACGTCCCTGAGTTCTTGATCTCAGGTCTGTTGCATATCCGAACATCTCTGAAAGAGGTACCATAGCTCTGATGGCAACTGCTCCGTTGTTCATGTCTGAGCCTTCTATCCTGCCTCTTCTTCCTGAAATGTCTCCGATCACGTCGCCCATATAGTCCTCAGGAACTGTGACCTCAACCTTGAAAATAGGCTCAAGTAGTACTGGTTTAGCCTTCTGAGCGGCTTCTCTGAATGCCATTGAAGCAGCAACCTTAAATGCCATTTCAGATGAGTCGACTTCGTGGTAAGAACCGTCATACAGCTCTACGCCTACGTCTACTACCTGATATCCGGCAATAGGACCGGTCTCCATGGCTTCTTTGATTCCCTCTTCGATCGGGTTGATGTATTCCTTAGGAATAGCTCCGCCGACGATGGAGTTCTTGAACTCAAAGCCAGCACCCGGTTCTCTTGGATAAACCTTGATCTTAACATGTCCGTACTGTCCGTGGCCTCCTGACTGTTTAGCGTACTTGTGGTCCACATCAGCGGTGCTTGAAATAGTCTCTTTGTAGGATACCTGAGGTTTTCCGACATTGGCTTCAACCTTGAATTCACGAAGAAGTCTGTCTACGATGATCTCCAGGTGGAGTTCTCCCATTCCTGCTATGATCGTCTGACCAGTCTCTTCATTGGTGTAAGTCTTGAACGTCGGATCTTCCTCTGCCAGTTTGGCAAGGGCAACTCCCATCTTTTCCTGGCCTGCTTTGGTCTTAGGCTCGATGGCGATCTCGATTACAGGATCCGGGAATTCCATGGATTCAAGTATGATCTCATTTTTCTCGTCACAAAGAGTATCACCTGTTGTAGTATTCTTCAGACCTACTGCTGCCGCAATATCTCCGGAATAAACTCTGTCGATTTCTTCCCTCTTGTTTGCGTGCATCTGCAGGATTCTTCCGATTCTGCCCTTCTGACCCTTTGTTGAATTGTAAACGTATGAACCTGAGTCCAGCGTTCCAGAGTAAACTCTGAAGAATGCCAGTTTACCAACAAATGGATCGGCCATGATTTTAAATGCCAGTGCAGCAAATGGAGCCTCGTCGCTTGCGATCCTGTCTTCCTCCTCGCCAGTCTCAGGGTTAGTACCCTTGATAGCCGGGATGTCGACCGGTGCAGGCATGTAATCTACGATTCCATCCAGCAGCATCTGTACACCTTTGTTCTTATAAGCTGAACCACACATTACAGGAACCATCTCATTGTTGATAGTCTGCTTTCTGATAGTAGCCTTGATTTCCTGCTCTGTAAGTTCTTCTCCGTCCAGGAACTTCATCATAAGATCCTCATCGCATTCCGCGACTGATTCAAGCATCTTATCTCTCCACTCCTGAGCTGTTTCGAGCATGTCTTCAGGGATCGCCTCTTCGTCGATCTTTGTTCCAAGCTCGTCTTCATATATCTCTGCTTTCATTGTAATAAGGTCGATGATTCCCTTGAAATCCTCTTCCTTACCGATAGGCAACTGAACAGGCACAGCATTAGCCTTAAGTCTGTCCTTGACCATATCCACAACTCTGTAAAAGTCAGCTCCCATGATATCCATTTTGTTGACAAATATCATACGGGGAACTCCGTAACCTTCAGCCTGCCTCCAGACTGTTTCTGACTGCGGCTCTACTCCGCCCTTGGCGCAGAGTACAGTAACCGCTCCGTCCAGAACTCTAAGTGATCTTTCTACTTCGACAGTAAAGTCAACGTGTCCCGGTGTATCAATTATATTGATCCTGTGACCCTTCCATTGAGCTGTAGTAGCAGCAGAGGTAATAGTGATTCCACGTTCCTGTTCCTGTTCCATCCAGTCCATCTGAGAAGCTCCATCATGAGTTTCTCCGATTTTATGTGTTTTACCTGTATAGAAAAGGATACGTTCCGTGGTAGTGGTTTTGCCCGCGTCTATGTGGGCCATTATTCCGATATTTCTTGTTTTCTCTAACGGAAATTCTCTACCCGCCATTGTTCCTCCATTTCTACTTCTACTAAGTATATCAGTCGACTACCATCTGAAGTGTGCAAATGCCTTATTGGCCTCTGCCATCTTATGAGTGTCTTCCTTCTTCTTTACTGATGCTCCGGTGTTGTTTGCAGCATCCATCAATTCTTTAGCAAGCCTTTCTGACATAGTCCTCTCGCCTCTGAGTCTGGTGTACTTTGTCAGCCATCTCAGACCAAGGGTCTGTCTTCTTTCAGGTCTTACTTCGATAGGAACCTGGTAGTTTGCACCACCGATTCTTCTCGCTTTTACTTCTAATACCGGCATGATATTATTCATTGCCTTCTCAAATACTTCCAGTGGTTCTTCACCAGTCGTCTCCTTGATCTGGTCAAAAGCGCTGTACACGATTTTCTGTGCTACGCCCTTCTTTCCGTCAAGCATGATGCTGTTGATCAGCTTTGAAACAACTACGTTTCCGTAAACTGGATCTGGAAGTACTTCACGTTTTGGTGTATTACCTTTTCTTGGCACTTCTCTTCCTCCCTTGCTTGATAATTTTGTATGAGGCTTTGTTGCATGCTGCGTCGCATTCGCCTTGCGTACCTATGTACGCGTTGCTCATGCTCCTTGCTGCGCCTAGCCTCATGCAAAATTATCTGCGCAACCTCGAGTCATGATTGATTTTACCTCACTCGCTGGTCCGCGCCCTGCATTGCTAGGCTTTCCGCATGCTGTGCCGCACTGGTCCTGCGTACTCATTGTCCGCGTAATCCCATGCTTTATAGCACTCGCCTTTACAAAATTCTCTGCGCAATCTGTCATTTTAAATTAACGATTTTAATTGCACTTCTCTCTTCACCCTGCGGCAGACAAAACTGCAGCGCAAGATTACTCTGTACAGCCCGGCAATTATTGTGGCTGTCCAGTCTCACGGGGGTACTCGACATCTGTCGTAAACAAAAATGTACTGAGATGCCGTGGCGCCTTAATAAATATATATTAAGGGCTCTGATTTTCCCGATTACTCAAATTTGGTTTTAAGAACTACTTTTTCTTAGGTCTCTTGGCACCGTATTTTGAACGAGCCTGGCCTCTTTCTGCTACTCCGGCAGTATCAAGAGTTCCTCTGACGATATGATATCTTACGCCTGGAAGGTCTTTAACTCTTCCGCCTCTGATGAGGACGACACTATGCTCCTGCAGGTTGTGACCGATGCCAGGAATATAAGCCGTTACTTCGATACCGTTAGTCAGACGTACTCTGGCAACTTTTCTAAGAGCTGAATTAGGCTTCTTAGGAGTAACAGTTTTAACAGAAGTGCATACGCCTCTCTTCTGCGGGGAGTGGTTGTCTGTAGCAACACGTCTAAGTGAGTTCATTCCCTTACCCAGAGCAGGTGCAGTTGACTTCTTGACTGAACTAGTTCTGCCATCGCGTACTAACTGATTAATAGTAGGCATTATTTTCTCCTTTCTTTGTTTATTTATTATGTAATCACAGCCAAACTGACCCTGTTATCTTTTCCAGGGTCAGAAAGACTGAAACTATCGATTAGTTTATCACATCGGTGATGAGATTGCAACTGCAAAATTTCACCGTGTTCTAGTCTAATTCTACGATTTCCGGATCATCAGGCTCTGCATCATCAACGACATTCCTGCTGTCATCTGTAAAATTCTCGTCTATCTCAAAAGATTCATAACGGGATTCCGGTTTATTGGAATCGAATTTCACATGTTCGGTATTCTCAGGTTTCTTGTCGAATGAGTTCATGTAGTCCGTGTTTTCACCATAGTCTATGCTGACGTTCTTATAACGTTTCATGCCGGTACCGGCAGGGATCAGCTTACCGATGATAACATTTTCCTTGAGTCCCTGCAGTCTGTCAGTCTTACCTTTGATAGCTGCGTCTGTCAGTACTCTGGTAGTCTCCTGGAAGGAGGCTGCTGACAGGAATGAATTGGTTGCCAGTGAAGCTTTGGTGATACCAAGGAGCAGTCTCTTGCCCTTTGCCAGCTCACCGCCGTTTTCTTCAGCCTCTTCATTTGCCGCTTCGATCTCAGGAACGCTGTACATGCCGCCCGGCAGCAGGTTGGTGTCGCCGGAATCCTCGATCTTGAACTTGGAAAGCATCTGGCTTACGATGATCTCAATGTGCTTGTCATTGATGTCAACACCCTGATTCTTATATACACGCTGGACTTCCATAAGCAGGTAATCGTATACGCCGCCTACGCCCTTCAGCCTGAATATGTCATGAGGATTCAATGGTCCGCTGGTGATGTTGCCGCCTGCGAAGACCTTGTCTCCCTCTTTTACTGCAAGTCTTGCTCCGTAAGGAACGATGTAACTCTTTTCGCCTTCCTCGCCGATAACTGTGACTTCAGTCTTGTTATCAGTTCTGGTTTCTATCTTCTGAACTACGCCGTCTGCCTCACAGATCTCAGCAAGTCCCTTAGGCTTTCTTGCCTCGAACAGCTCCTCAACTCTCGGAAGACCGTGAGTGATGTCGCTTCCGGCAACTCCGCCTGTATGGAATGTTCTCATCGTCAGCTGAGTACCCGGTTCACCGATGGACTGAGCTGCGGTGATTCCAACGGACTCACCAATGTTGACTTCCTCACCTGTCGCCAGGTTTCTTCCGTAGCACTTGGCGCATACGCCGCTCTTGCTTCTGCATGTCATGACCGATCTGATCCTGACTGTCGTGATTCCGCTGATTTCGATCTCATGAGCCTGCTCGTCTGTGATTTCTTCACCCCTGGCGACGATTATCTCGCCTGTCTCCGGATGTTTGATATCCAGCGCGGCAGTTCTTCCTTCGATACGCTCTTCAAGTCTTTCAAGGACCTCCTTGCCATCAGTGAATGCACTGATATCAACGCCGTCTTCAGTTCCGCAGTCGTAATCCCTTACGATCACATTGTGAGAAACGTCTACCAGTCTTCTGGTCAGATATCCTGAGTCTGCTGTACGCAGGGCTGTATCTGCCAGGCCCTTTCTGGCTCCGTTGGATGAAATGAAGTACTCCAATATGGAAAGTCCTTCACGGAAATTGGCCTTGATAGGTATTTCTACCGTCTTTCCTGTTGCAGTAGCCATCAGTCCACGCATACCGCCGATCTGTCTGATCTGGTTTTTGCTTCCTCTGGCTCCTGATGTGGCCATGATGTTCAGGTTGTTGTCAGGATCAAGTGAATCCATCAACGCGTCGGCAACATCATCGGTAGCTTTGTTCCAGACTTCAACAAGCTTGTCGAATCTCTCAGAATTGGATATGAGACCCATTCTGTAAGCCTTCTCGTATTTGTCGACTTCCTTCTGGGCGCCGTCAACTACTTCCCACTTGCTGTCAGGTATCTTCATGTCATCGATACCGATGGTAACGGCAGCCTTGGTGGAATACTTGTATCCCATGGACTTGATGTAATCAAGCATCAGCACCGTACCGGTATTTTCATGAGCCCTGTAGCACTTGTCAATGATCTCTCCCAGTTTTTTCTTGCCGCAAAGGAAATCTATCTCCAGTGAGTATTTGTCATTCTTTCTGTCAACAAAGCCCAGATCCTGCGGTATCCCCTGGTTGTAGATGAATCTTCCAACCGTGGACTCAACCAGCTTGCCGCGCTTGTCGTTTTCATCCAGGAACATTCTCACCTTGACCTTGGCATGGATCTTTACGACTCCATCCTGATAAGCCATGAGCATTTCGTCTATGTCAGTGAAGACCTTGCCGTCTCCCTTTTCAGGAACACGTTCAAAACCTTCGTCCTTGTTGCGTTTGGCAATGGTTCTGTCGTTGAACTCATCCATCGCATAGTGAGTCTTCTGTCTGCCTTCTTCTTCCGTCACCTTCTTGCTGGTGCCCGGGTAAGTCAGGTAGTACGCTCCCAGGATCATGTCCTGTGTAGGCGTGGTGATAGGTGAACCATCCTTAGGTGCCAGAATGTTGTTGACTGACAGCATCAGGAATCTTGCTTCAGCCTGTGCCTCTACTGAAAGTGGTACATGGACAGCCATCTGGTCTCCGTCGAAGTCGGCGTTGAATGCAGTACATGCCAGCGGATGCAGCTTGATTGCCTTACCCTCTACCAGTACCGGCTCAAATGCCTGGATACCCAGTCTGTGCAGCGTCGGGGCACGGTTCAGCATTACCGGATGCTCTTTGATAACGTCCTCAAGTACATCCCATACTTCAGGCTTTACCTTTTCAACCATGCGCTTTGCGTTCTTGATGTTATGAGCGTATTCCTTCTCCACAAGTTCTTTCATGATGAAAGGCTTGAACAGTTCCAGCGCCATCTTCTTAGGAAGTCCGCACTGGTAGAATTTCAGCTCCGGTCCTACTACGATAACCGAACGGCCTGAGTAGTCTACACGCTTTCCGAGCAGGTTCTGTCTGAAACGTCCCTGTTTTCCCTTTAGCATGTCTGAAAGTGATTTCAGCGCTCTTCCGCCCGGACCCGTAACAGGTCTGCCGCGTCTGCCGTTGTCTATCAGTGAATCGACTGCTTCCTGGAGCATCCTCTTCTCATTTCTTACGATGATGTCAGGAGCGCCCAGCTCAAGAAGTCTCTTCAGTCTGTTGTTTCTGTTTATTACACGTCTGTAAAGATCGTTCAGGTCTGAAGTGGCAAATCTGCCTCCGTCCAGCTGGACCATAGGTCTCAGATCAGGCGGGATAACAGGGACAACCTCCATGACCATCCATTCCGGTCTGTTTCCGGAAAGCCTTAAAGCCTCAACGACCTCAAGTCTTCTGATCACTCTTACCTTCTTCTGTCCTGTCGAATTCTTCAAATTTTCACGAAGCTGTTTTGACAGCTCGTCCAGGTCGATCTTTTCCAGAAGTTCTCTGATCGCTTCAGCGCCCATTGCGGCTCTGAAGCTGCTTCCGAACTGATCTCTCAGTTCTCTGTATTCCTGCTCGCCCAGGATCTGTTTCTCAACAAGTCCTGTTTTGTCAGCGTCGCCCGGATCCAGCACTATGTAAGAAGCGAAATATAATACCCTCTCCAGGTTTCTTGGAGTTATATCAAGTATCAGACCCATCCTTGAAGGGATGCCCTTGAAGTACCAGATATGTGATACCGGGGCTGCCAGCTTGATGTGTCCCATTCTCTCTCTTCTTACCTTCGCCTTGGTGACCTCTACGCCGCAGCGGTCACAGACGATGCCCTTATATCTGATTCTCTTATACTTTCCGCAATGGCATTCCCAGTCCTTCATAGGTCCGAAAATCCTTTCACAGAAGAGGCCGTCTCTTTCAGGCTTGAGAGTTCTGTAATTGATGGTTTCAGGCTTTGTGACTTCTCCGTGTGACCACTCGAGGATCTTTTCCGTCGAAGCCAGTTTTATCTGTAATGATTCGAAATTGTTCAATTCGAAATTTCCATTGTTAATTGTGTTTTCAGCCACAGATTTACTCCCCTTTCTTAATACTCTTCTTCATTATCGGAAGTAACGTCATTTGCATCCTCAACCGTATCAGTCTTCTCTTCACTAAAGCCGCCTGCAAATAAATTTTCTTCACTTTCAAGGCCGGAATTCATCTTGATGATGCTGTCTATCCCTGTCGGTTCGTCATACTCTGACATTTCCCTCAGCTGGATCTCACGGTCATCCTCAGACAGTACCCTTACGTCGAGCGCAAGACTCTGCAGTTCCTTGATGAGTACCTTGAATGATTCAGGAATGCCCGGTTCAGGGATATTCTCGCCCTTGACGATGGACTCATAGGTCTTGACTCTTCCTACGATATCGTCAGACTTGACGGTCAGTATCTCCTGCAATGTATAGGCAGCGCCATAAGCCTCGAGGGCCCATACTTCCATCTCTCCGAAACGCTGTCCGCCGAACTGTGCTTTTCCGCCCAGTGGCTGCTGCGTTACCAGGGAATACGGTCCTGTACTTCTGGCATGGATCTTATCATCAACAAGGTGATGGAGCTTAAGCATGTACATGTATCCAACGGTTACAGGCTTGTCAAAATACTCGCCTGTTCTTCCGTCTCTCAACTTCAGTTTTCCTGTTTCGGAATATCCACATTCCTCCAGCATGGCTCTGATGTCTTTCTCCGTCGCACCGTCAAATACAGGAGTGGCGATATACCATCCCTTGGTCTTGGCGGCCAGTCCCAGATGAACCTCCAGTACCTGTCCTACGTTCATTCGTGAAGGTACGCCCAGCGGATTCAGCATGACCTGCAGAGGCTGTCCGTTTTCCATGAACGGCATATCTTCTTCAGGAAGGATCCTGGAAATTACACCCTTGTTTCCATGGCGTCCGGCCATCTTGTCTCCGACCTGGATCTTCCTCTTGGTCGCTATATAGCAGCGAACCAGCTTGGTCACTCCCGGTGGAAGTTCATCTCCGTTTTCACGGGAGAACACTCTGACCTCGACTACTATACCGGTTTCGCCATGAGGAACTCTAAGTGAAGTATCTCTGACTTCCCTTGCTTTCTCGCCAAAGATGGCACGAAGCAGTCTTTCCTCGGCGCTCAGATCATTCTCTCCCTTAGGAGTTACCTTGCCGACGAGGATGTCAGTTGAACTTACTTCAGCTCCGACACGGATGATACCTTCCTCGTCGAGATCCTTCAGCGCGTCGTCGCCGACGTTAGGAATATCTCTCGTGATCTCTTCAGGTCCCAGCTTGGTGTCTCTGGCTTCCGATTCGTATTCTACGATATGGAGCGATGTAAGGACATCATCCATTATCAGTTTTTCATTAAGTATGATAGCATCCTCGTAGTTGTAGCCTTCCCATGTCATGAATCCGATGAGCAGGTTCTTTCCAAGTGCTATCTCGCCCAGGTCTGTAGAAGGTCCGTCTGCAATGACTTCTCCCTCTTCGATGTGCTCGCCATGGCTTACGATCGGCCTCTGGTTTATGCAGGTTCCCTGGTTTGAACGCTTGAACTTCAGCAGTTTGTATTCATCCTGACCATTGTCGTCATCTCTTCTGATCACGATGCTGTCAGCATCTACAAACTCGATAGTTCCGGCATGTTTGGCAAGTATAACAACGCCTGAGTCTCTGGCCGCTTTATACTCTATGCCTGTTCCTACATAAGGCGCCTCAGTTACCAGCAGAGGTACTGCCTGACGCTGCATGTTGGAGCCCATCAGCGCACGGTTGGCGTCGTCGTTTTCCAGGAACGGTATCATGGCTGTCGCGACCGATACTACCTGCTTTGGCGATACGTCCATCATGTCTGTCTGCTCTCTCGGGAACATGGCGATCTCGCCGCCTACTCCTCTGGCAGCGACCTTTTCATTAACAAAATGACCTTCCTCGTCAAGAGGTTCATTGGCCTGAGCGATTATCATCAGCTCTTCTTCATCGGCAGCCACGTATCTGATTTCGTCAGTTACGACTCCCGTCTCTTTGTTAACTACTCTGTATGGTGTCTCAATGAATCCGTATTCATTGATTATTCCGTATGTTGTCAGTGAACCTATCAGTCCGATGTTCGGTCCTTCAGGCGTCTCTATAGGACACATCCTGCCGTAATGGGACTGATGTATGTCTCTTACTTCAAATCCTGCTCTCTCTCTGGAAAGTCCTCCAGGTCCAAGAGCGGAAAGTCTTCTCTTATGAGTCAGCTCGGCCAGCGGATTGTTCTGGTCCATGAACTGCGACAGCTGTGAACTTCCGAAGAACTCCTTGATTGCAGCTGTTACAGGTCTTATATTCATCAGAGCCTGCGGCGTGGTCACCTCGATGTCCTGAATAGTCATTCTTTCCTTGACCACCCTCTCCATCCTGGCCAGGCCTATTCTGAACTGGTTCTGCAGCAGCTCACCAACAGTTCTCAGCCTTCTGTTGCCCAGATGGTCGATGTCGTCGGTGTTGCCGATGCCGTAATTCAGATTCAGAATGTAGCTGACAGATGCAATGATGTCAGCCATTATTATATGCTTAGGCGAAAGTTCGTTCTTCCTCTCGACCAGAGTCCTCTTCAGTTCATCCTCAGAAAGTTCCTGGTCCAGTATCTCCTTAAGCACAGGATAATAGACCTTGTCTGCCAGCTTAAGCGCCTTGGCATCAAAATCTACATAACCCGCGATATCTACGAACTGGCTTCCGATTACCTTTGTTTCTACAGTATCGTCATTTTTTCCGTATGCCATTACGAAATGTACACCTGCATTTTCGATAACTTTGCCCAGGGCTCTGCTTATGGTCTGCCCTTTTTCAGCCAGGATCTCACCTGTATTAGGATCGATTACGTCCTGAGACGGTACTACATTTACCAGTCTGTTTGACAATCCCAGCTTTTTATTGTATTTATATCTGCCTACATGAGCCAGATCATATCTCTTAGCGTCATAGAAAAGAGAATTCAAAAGTGACTTGGCGCTGTCCACCGTAGGCGGTTCACCAGGTCTCAGTTTCTTATATATCTCTTTAAGTCCACTCTCATAATCGTTTGTGGTATCCTTTTCCAGAGTCTTCATCAGCCTCGGATCCGCTCCGAAGGTGTCGAGTATCTCTTCATTGCTTCCCATTCCCAGGGCTCTCAGCAATGTGGTCAACGGCTGCTTTCTTGTTCTGTCGACCCTGACGGAAATGATCTCATTAGAATCCGTCTCATACTCGATCCAGGCTCCTCTGTTAGGAATTATCTGTGATGAATAGAGTTTCTGGTTTGATTTATCGGTTTCCACATCGAAATACGGTCCCGGAGAACGCACCAGCTGTGTAACTATTACTCTTTCAGCACCATTGTAGATGAATGTTCCCTTCTCAGTCATAAGCGGGAAATCACCCATGAACACTTCCTGTTCCTTGACCTCGCCTGTCTCTCTGTTGACAAGTCTGACCCTTACTTTTAACGGAGCTGCGTATGTTACGTCTCTCTCCTTGCATTCCTCCTGCTCATATTTCGGAGGATCACTCAGAGAATAATCAATGAACTCGAGGCTAAGATTTCCGGCATAATCTCTGATTGGAGATATATCCTCAAACACCTCATGGAGTCCCTCGTCAATGAACCAGTCATATGATTTCGTCTGAATATCTATCAGGTTCGGCATCTGCCCAACTTCATTGATTTTCGCGAAAGACATACGTTCTTTTCTACCAACTTGTATTGGTTTTGGCATTCCTATCACTCCTTATTATCTATCTGTTTACATTCGCATGGCAGTCTATTATTATACCTCTAATTCGTCAAATGGTCAAGAATTTTTATGAAAAAATTGCGAATTTATTTATGCGAAAAAGCTGTCCGGACAAAATGTCCAGACAGCTAATGGCTTTCTGTGAATAATCAGAACGATTATTTGAACTCAACAGTTGCACCAACTTCTTCAAGCTTAGCCTTGATTTCGTCAGCCTCAGCCTTTTCAACGCCTTCTTTGACGTTTGAAGGAGCTCCATCAACCAGATCCTTAGCTTCCTTCAGTCCAAGTCCTGTGATCTCTCTTACAGCCTTGATGACTTTGATCTTCTCTCCGCCGATCTCCTTCAGAACTACTGTGAACTCAGTCTGCTCCTCAGCAGCTGCTGCTCCGCCTGCTGCTCCTGCTGCTGCAACTGGTGCTGCTGCTGAAACGCCGAACTCTTCTTCACATGCTTTAACCAACTCATTCAGTTCAAGTACTGACATGCCCTTTATGGCTTCAATGATCTTATCTTTATCCATTATATTTCTCCTTTTTCTAAATTCAGATTATAGTATTACTCCGGACCGGTAAATTATTCAGCCGGAGTTTCTTCCTTTGCCTCAGCAATAGCTGCCAGAGTTCTGACAAACTTGCCGACCGGCGACTGGATGCTTCCCATAAATTTGGCAATGAGTACATCCCTCGAAGGTATTGAAGCTATCTGCTCTATACCGTCCTTATCATAGAATTCTCCTTCTACGATTCCTGCTTTGAACTCCATCTTCTTGAATTCTGTGATTGCTTCCTTCAGAACTCTTGCAGGTGCAGTAGCGTCATCTTTGCTTATTGCGATTGCGCTTGGTCCCTGCATTACGTCTGCCAGCTTTTCAAACTCAGTTCCTTCGATGGCTCTCTTCATGAGAGTGTTCTTATATACACTGTAGTCAATATCGGCTTCACGAAGTTTCTTTCTCATGGCATCAGCCTCGGCAACTGTTGTTCCCATGTAGTCTATGACTACTGCTGACTGAGCGCCATCAAGTTTTCCCTTGATCTCGTCGATTATTACCTGTTTCTGCTTTTTTGCTTCTTCAGACATTGTATCTCCTTTCTGTAACCGCTTACGCGATTCACGAATAGTTGGTACTCAATAATAGAAAACCCTGCCTCGTAGACACAAGGCAAGGTCAATATCTTTATATATTGTACCTCGGCGGGAAATTAAGCTTTCGCACCCGCTGTCTACGGTTGTTAGTTTCAAATTCAGTTTTGTTTTGTCACATTAACCAAGAACTGCCGGATTTACCTTTACTCCAGGTCCCATTGTCGATGTAACTACCACGCTCTTCAGGTACTGTCCCTTGGCGCTTGCCGGCTTGGCTTTGATAATAGCGTCCATAAGCGCTTTAAAATTCTGCTCAAGCTTTTCAGTTCCGAATGAACTCTTTCCTATAACAGTGTGGATGATGTTCTGCTTGTCAAGACGATACTCAACTTTACCGGCTTTGATCTCTGCAAGAGCCTTTGTAAGGTCCATAGTAACTGTTCCTGATTTAGGGTTAGGCATCAATCCTTTAGGTCCCAGGATCTTACCAAGTCTTCCTACAACACCCATCATATCAGGTGTAGCGACTACTACGTCGAAATCAAACCAGTTTTCTGACTGGATCTTCTGTGCCAGCTCTTCAGCTCCGACAAAATCTGCTCCAGCAGCCTCTGCCTCTTCAGCTTTAGCTCCCTTGGCAAATACCAGAACTCTTACGCTTTTACCAGTTCCGTTAGGAAGCACGATAGCGCCTCTTACCTGCTGGTCTGCGTGTCTTCCGTCAACGCCCAGTCTTATGTGAGCCTCGACGGTCTCGTCGAATTTAGCGCTTGAAGTCTCAGTTACAAGCTTAAGAGCTTCTGAAACGTCATGCAGCTGTGCTTTGTCGAACTTCTCTGCGGAAGCTCTGTACTTTTTTCCGTGTTTAGCCATTTTTTACCTCCTCGTGGTTCTGACGAAATCCATAGCGGCCTGCCGTGGATATTCTCCCACAAAAAACTACTCTTCTACGATGATGCCCATACTTCTGGCAGTTCCTGCAACCATACTTTTAGCTGCTTCAAGGCTGCCCGCGTTCAGATCCGGCATCTTGATCTTAGCGATCTCTTCTACCTGAGCCATAGTCAGTGTTGCCACTTTCTTCTTGTTAGGCTCTCCAGAAGCTTTGTCCAGTCCCGCTGCCTTCTTTAACAGAACTGCTGCAGGCGGTGTCTTGGTAATGAATGTAAATGATCTGTCTGCATAGACTGTGATAACTACAGGAATGATCATTCCCGGCTGATCCTGAGTCTTGGCATTGAACTGTTTACAAAAGTCCATTATGTTGACGCCGTGCTGTCCTAGTGCTGGTCCTACTGGTGGTGCTGGTGTTGCTCCGCCGGCTGGAATCTGAAGTTTTATATAACCCGATATTTTTTTAGCCATGGTGCTCCTCCTTCCCTTACAGTTTATCTACCTGACCGAATTCCAATTCGACAGGAGTATCTCTACCGAACATCGAAACCTTGACAGTAAGTACCTGCTTATCCGGGTTGATGTCGAGCACTTCACCCATGAAGCTCTCGAACGGACCGCTGATAACACGTACCATGTCTCCGACTTTGACATCCAGATCGATATTCACCTTTTCTATTCCCATTCTTGCCACTTCCTCAGGTGTCAGAGGAACCGGTTCCGAACCATGTCCGACGAAGCCGGTAACGCCCTGGGTATTTCTTACTAGATACCAGGATTCGTTGGTGACTACCATCTTGATGATAACATATCCCGGGAACATTTTTCTGGTTTTGATCTTTCTCTGGCCTTCTTTTATCTCTACTCTGTCTTCAGTAGGTACGATTATATCCAGTATCAAATCCTGCATTCCCCGGTTTTCGACCATCTTCTCAATATTTACTTTTACTTTGTTTTCGTGGCCCGAATAAGTATGTACCACATACCACTTGGCCTGGCCGTCGCCTCTGATACCTTCCCCCTCAAGCGGTGAAAAGATATTGGTAGTATTCTTGTTTTCAGTATCTGACATTTATGTACCTTCTTTAACCTGTAGATAAAATTAGCTCAAAGTAATACCCAGCACTGCCTTAAGTATCGCCAGGAATCCGGTGTCAATGCCCCAGAATGCCAGCGCGAATGCAGCGCAGGTGCAGATCACGACAACGGTAAATGCGCCCAGTTCTTTCCTTGTAGGCCACACTACCTTGCTCATTTCCTGCTTGACTCCCTTCCAGTATTCTTTATAGGAGCCCTTCTTTTTCTTTTTGCTCTTGCTGTTGGCCACTTTTCTGGCCTGAGCAGTTACCGCGGTTCCCTTTTTAGGAGCCTCGACCTTTTTCTTATTGTTGTTGTTACCCTTTGCCATTATAGACACTCCTTACTTAGTCTCTTTGTGTAGAGTCTCTTTCCTGCAGAATGGGCAGTATTTTTTAAGCTCAATACGGTCAGGATCGTTTTTCTTGTTCTTGACTGTGTTGTAGTTTCTCTGCTTACATTCAGTGCAAGCCAATGTTACTTTAACTCTCATCTTGATAGTCCTCCGTTTTCTAACCAAAATTCAGAGCTGGTGTGCCAGCCCTGTAGAATTTTTCTCATAAAGTCGCCTATTAAGTGTACAACAATGGTTTGTCAATGTCAACAACTTTTCTGAGATTCAGGGTCATTATTTCAGTGAGCCGTCCATGACAGCCACTATCTGGTCCACCGCTGCTATGACCTGCTCCTCGCTCGGTTTCATCACGTAAACGTAATACTCTCCGGTCGAATAGCACTGTTCGGTCACGCCGTTTCCGGTCATGTTCTGTTTTTTGATGGTCCACTTGCTGCCGTCTTCCATCTGCTTCTTCACAAGGGTCTTGATCTCGTTGCTGGTCATGTTGATTTCCATATAGTCCTTGCAGGCGTTCAATATGGAAGAATACCTGGTCAGGATGGTATTGCTTGACGAAGCCTTCTTGATTATGGCTTCGACTATCTTGGCCTGATCTTTGTTCCGCTGCACATCTCCCGCTGCAAATGACTTTCTTTCTCTGGCAAAGGCCAGCGCGTGAGCTCCGTCCAGATGATTCTTGCCCTTGTAGAACGTATAGTATACCTTTTGTCCATGTGTGGTGAAGGTGTAGTCAGAGTAGACATCGATGCCGCCTATGGCGTCGATGAACTTCTTGACCGTGGTGTAGTTCACCTTGACGTAATAATTCATATCCAGGCCCGTCAGCTTTTCCACAGACTTCAGTGTTTCCTGAATGCCATAGATGCCCGTATGCGTAAGCTTGTCCACCGCGTTGTTCTTGCTGGTCAGCTTGATCTCATAATCCCTTGGTATTGATGTTATCATCACAGTGTGGGTTTTTGGATTGACCGTAACTATCATGTTCACGTCTGATCTTGACGCCGTCTTGATGTTGCCGCTAACATCCAGCCCGCTTACATAAATATTAAAAGGCTCTTTGGTAACGTCTACGTTCTTGGAAAGGTCCTCCGTCGATATCTTGACCTTTATAGTATATATGACGCGCGTACTGCTCTTGAAATTCTTTTCCTTGTCACAAAGGGTACTGTAGTGGCTTGAACTAATAAGTATTATATCATATTTTTTGTCCGTAAGGCCAGTTCCCAGCTTGGACAGACTTGCTATTCTGTTATATGTGACCTTTTCCCTTGCTGCCAGTTTGCCCTTGGCCTTGGAGTAATTTATCTCGTTGGTCAGATATGTGGCTACTTCCTTGCCCTGGATGTCATCGATCTGCTTGTAACTGCTGTCATCCCTGACGATTACATAGTAATCCTCTGTCTGTTCATTGACGCTTGTCACCTTGGAGAAAAAACTGGTCGTATCCTTAAGATTGACCATGCCGAAACCAAATGCTCCCATCAGTGCTATGGAAACAACCAGCGCTATGATCTTCTTATATTTTTTGAACCCGTAAAAGTACAACGTCGGAAAGATGAGCAGACTCAGCACCGCCACCACTGCCAGCGATATATACAAAATATTGGCCGACAGAATGTCCACATAAATCAACATGCTCACGAAAGCCACCAGCATCAGAAAATACAGCACCGACCACACCCTGGTGAAAATCGCAAAACCGCTTTTCTTTACCTCAGGCTGTTCCTGTTCCTGATTCTGATTCTGATTCTGAATCACAGGCTCCTCATGTTTGGAGTATTTATCACTTCTCATACAAAGTTTCCTTTTCAGTTTTTATTAGTCATAGCAGGCTATAACTTATATATTTTACTATTTTCCAGTAACTTTGTCGACAAATATCGCAAAAACTACACAAATCGAATGTTGACTTGCCGGCCGATCAACCGGCCGGCACTCCGCCAATTTAATTATGACGCGGTGGCATTTGTGGCGCTGCGTTCTGACATCCGTCGGATAACCGGATTCAATATGAAATAGAGCGATACCCGGCTATAGTTCTTACCATTTGATAAATGCGGCGCTGACGAGGCGGCTATCATCGGGGATTATTATCCGATATTCTGTAACATGCTCCGAAAACGGTGTATGATCGCCGGATAGTGTCATCCGAAGTATGATTCTGGCTATCATCGAGGATTATTGTTCTATATTCTGTAACATGCTCCGAAAAATGCGGATGATCGCCAGTCGGCTCTGCCGTTGTAATAGATCCAGTTCCTCAGGGATCGC
>Ga0183096_1001754_pt1 | contig 17192 bp, 25 predicted proteins | sample Biomet5_FD_127791 | JGI IMG/M metagenome (GOLD analysis project Ga0183096, IMG submission 127791) | Microbial communities from bioreactor (seeded with sewage sludge) at LBNL, California, USA - Biofuel metagenome 5 (version 2) (version 3) | ecosystem: Engineered > Bioreactor > Anaerobic >... | reverse complement strand
GCCGGTGGGCTGGGTTTGCGGCGGGGTGAAGTTTTAGGCTTGCAATATCGGGACTTTGATTTTATCAAAGGAACGGTTCACATTCAAAGGCAAATAACAGTGATAAAGTCAAGTAAGGAACCGCCTTTCGGTAAAACAGAATGGGGAGTATCAACTCTTAAAACTCCCGAAAGTGACAGAGTGTTATTTCTGCCTCAACAACTATTGGCGGCGGTAAAGGAACGGCAACGGCAAGGCGACTTGCTTCGTGTGGGCGGCGGCTTTGTCTGCTGTGACGAAAACGGGGCACTCCGCAATCCGCATACGCTATATACGGAATACAAAAAGCTACTTCGTAAACTAAACTTGCCGGATATCCGCTTTCACGATTTACGCCACTCATACGCCACGGCAATGATAGAACAGAAGATACCCCTCAAGACCGTTTCGCATATGCTTGGGCATAGCAACATAAGCACCACGGCGGATATTTATTGCGACGTTATCAACTCCCATCAGGAGGGCGCGCGCGTCGCAGAGAAAGTCTTCTTCAACGTTTGACCTTAGCAACGACCTTAGCAAGCAAAGAAAAACGGTTATTCGCGGGTAAAGAAAAAGCCCTTAACCGCGATGGTTAAAGGCTTGTCTCTGGCAGCGGAACTAGGATTCGAACCTAGACAATACGAGTCAGAGTCGTAGGTGCTACCGTTACACAATTCCGCTATATTAAATTAGATATCCCAAGGTGCCGTCCGCCAAGTTTTAAGAGTTGTACCACTTTACTTTGGCTTCACAGTACCTACGATTGCTTTCGCGAAAATTATGATAACATAGCATTTAATATTTTGCAATAACCAAAAAGGAAGCTTGACATTTTTGATCCGTAGCATTTCACGACGCACGCTCAGCAAACATCTTTCAATTACCCCCTGCGAGGCTCCTAGCGCCTCGTAGCGCGGCAGTAAAGAAAAGTCAAAAGGTATTAACACTATCATGACTTTAAAATTTGATTTTTTGAGGCATTCCGATTAAACGGGTTGTTGGCTACACGAAGACTATACCTAGATGTCCATTGCCAATAAAGCTAAAGTGTACTCAATATTTAACCTATACGCTATTCTTCAAGTATTGTTTCATATATAGATTTAAACTGGTTGTTAGCATTATTTAATTCAACCTTAGCACCCGACAATTGACTTTTAATACTTGAAATATCAGCAGAAGAAACACCTCCACTGCCCAGTAATAATGATGCTTGTGACGCAGCATCAAAAGTTGTAATCGTTGACATAGCAAGACTGATTGTATTTTCATAAATGGTTATAAAGCTTTCAGATATTATATCTTTAGGGATATCGTTTTGTAAGAAATCATTCATATTATTTAGTTTCTCAACATCATCACATAGAATCAATAGATTATTAGCAAACACTTCACCATTATCATAACCAAACCATGCGAGTCCGCTTGAAAGATCAACTACTTGATAATCCTCAAGTGTTTTTTCAGCTAAACTAATTAAATCGTTTAATCTGTTCAACATCTCCTCATCAATTTTAAATTGAATCAAAGTAAAATCGATATAACCGCTCATGTTATTTATTGCATTTTTTGCCTTTATAAAGTCTCCCGAATCAATAGCATTTTTGGCTTCAGAAAAAAACTGTTCATCAATACTGGTATAATGCTCCTCCAATAGATCATATAGTGAAGCAAGTTTTTCATCGTTAAATCCATCGGATTTCATTTGAGCAATTTGATTTTCAGCTTCATCATATTGACCATTTGAAATCAGAGCGGACACCGCTGCAATCGCTTTATTTTGTTCTTGTTCATGCAAATACTGTAATCCAAAATATAGCCCCGCCCCTAAGACAACAAGTAATACAGGTAATATAATTAGTAGAATACGCGCATTCTTTGACATCTTTTTAGGGGATAGCTTTTTATTTATTGTGAATCCGCAATTTGGGCATCCCTTAGCTTGATCCGAAATCTCCTTTCCACATTCAGGACAATTGTATAGAGCCATATATAAATACCTCCGCCTCAAAATATCGCTCACATTATATCACAATTTGTTGAAAAACAAGTAAATAAATACTATAATGTTGGTAATAAATGTTGCGGAGGTTTATTATATGGACAATAATAATTTTAAAAATTTCCCTTCTGTCCCATCTTTAAAATTCGATTATTCTTCCATCATGTCTCAAATGCCCCAAATCGATTATAAGGCAATACGAGAAGGAAAAGAGTTTGACAGTGGATTTGCACATATATTAGCAGAACAAATTTATAACCAAATAGATTCTTTTGATAAAAGTATTAATCCAGATGAAGAAGTCGGAATTAAACTTGTTCAATATGGCGAAATTATTAAATTTGCAATTAGCGAAGTAGGATATGAAGACCCATATCTCATATATTTTTACGGATTTTTAGATGATGGTTCTCCAATACATCTTATACAGCATGTTAGTCAAATTAGTTTTGTATTAATAAAAATGAAACGACCAGAACCAGAAAAACCTAAACGCCAGATTGGTTTTTGTTCTGAATAGCCTTTAAAAGATTAAAGATAATCTGTTGTAAATCTTCTTTTTCATATGGCGTAAATGTTATTCCGCCTTTTATTAAATTGCTCATTTTTCACTCCTTTCATTTACCGTAAGTTAGGGGATAATTCCGATTAATAATTATATCGAATTTCCATCAAGCCAGCTATTGAAAACATTCATGGATACAAGTTTTCTGCTACCAACTTGACGAACAGGAAAAGCACCGGAATTGACCAGTGAATAAGCTTGATTTTTTCCAATACCTAGCAAGTGCTGAATATCCGCAACAGTATAAACTACTTTTTCAATATTGTTATCTATACTCAAGAATATCTCCCCCCTTACCTAATTTCTGAACCAGCTAATTCTATTTCATTATTATCAGAAACGTTTCCTATACATTGCGTCCCAGATTTTCCAATGGTACTATTATATTGCGCCCACAAACCGTAGACATTGCTTCCAGTATTATTATTACTTAACACATCACAACAACCATCGGCAACTATTCCTTTATTTCTATTAGTAATAACAGAATTTTCGACTACGGCTTTACTTCCATCAAATATTACGACACCGCTATTAGTCGAAGATGTTATAACCTCACAATTATATATGCATACGTATGAAGACCTGCCAACTTTAATAGCGCCAGATTCATCTGTGTTAGTAAACCCCAAGTAATGTATTTCTAATCTCACACTAAAGCAACCAATAATTTGCATAAAATCGATATTGGTGATTGCCGCGCCTGATAATGGTTGAATTTTAATTGTGCCGCCGCCAAAAAATCCATCACCAAATATTTTTTCTGAAGAATCCAGCGTATTATAATAAATATTGATATTTCGTCTATTCAAGTTTTTAGGAAGTCTATTTATCGCATACTGCAAAGTCTTAAACGGAGCCGCTGCCGATCCATATAAATTCCCGCTACTATTTCTTCCAAACTTATCTGTCCCCGTAGCATAATCCACATAAATATTATCAAATGTCACTGTTTTTCGAAATAGGATATAAGCATTGTTAAGTTCCCCATTGATTTTATGAATCCAAACTTGATCTCCTACTTCAAGCGGTATTTCGTTTGGATTATATACTGTAATATTTATACCAGTAGGGTCAGTAGGCAAATGTACTGTCGCCGTGCCAGCGCCAACAGTAATAACCGTGGCGCTAATATCCCAATTGTACAGTGCCGCATAAACCGCATCATCCTTAGCGTCTATAACATCATTGATTTTTTTTAATTCCTGCATGGTTATTTCCATTTGTTGTTCTTCTCCTTTTTCTTATTCAGAAATTTATTAATCTTTTTTGATCGTCTTGGCACCTAAAAACAAAGGCATTCTGATTATCCGATACCTTTTGTCCCCAAACGATATTAGAAAAGCCTTTGGTTTTCAGTTGTAATGCAACCATAGGGTTGTACGTTATTCGCGTATCTGGATGCTTTGCATATCGTTTTCGGTTGAACCTCTTATGATCATCAAATGGATATTTTGTTTTTATTTCATCCATCGTATATGTGTGACCATAAATTTCAAATATTAAATCTTTATCATCAGTATCTAAAGCGAACATAATTCCTCCTAATTTATTAAATTGCTTTTTAGATTTAAGATATAGCTGTTTTGATAAGTTTCAGCGCTTACAAAAATAGCATCAGGATTATACTCGTATTTCCTCATTGCTTCTTCTTTGGTTGCTTTGATTTTTGTTACTGGTTGAACTAAATCGAATTTATAAGTTGGTAATTCAATATTCTTTACAGCCGAATATAAATAGCCATGTTCATCAATATAGATTTCTTCAGTTAATTTTGTATTCAGAGCAAAATCTATGAAATATTGTGCATCGTGAGATTTAAGAATTGGCTCAAAAAGTCCTTTATATCCTAGTGCCTCATACCAGTATAAATTTATATGTCTAAACTTTCCATCGCAGTTATAATAGCCTTTATACCAAGCATCAACACAGAGCAAAGCGGTTAATTGATCTTCATTGAATTTTGAAAAGTCACTCTCGTAAATACTCAATATGAGCGGTAGGGTTCCACCGTTATATCTCTTGTGGTATGCATCTGCTTTTATATTTGGGTTAACGGCCAATGGGTTAGGAATAAAGCTTGTATGATTATCAAACGTCATTCCATAGCAAATGCTTAAATCCACATATACGGGACTTTTGTTCCGTGTTCTCTCCTTATTCAGGTACAGACCTTTATCAAATGAATAAAACCCGCCGATCTCTACCTCAAATTTATTTTTTAAGAAATTGCAGGATAGATAGCTATCAAAATCATTTGACAGAACAAGGTAATTATTTGAGTTGAGATGCAGATACCACTTTGGTAGTTTTGATAGAATTGATTGATCTATAGCCAGAGGTATATCCACCTCCAACTCAGTTGATAGTCCTCCATTTATTTCTCTCCTTTTGTTTTACTGTTTTATATTGCGCATAAGCGCATAAAGAGCAGTAAGATAATAGCCTCATACAACCCCTGTGAGCCTTATACAGATGTTTTAGATGTTATTTTTAATGGGATGGATAGTTTGTACGTCTTATTAATTTTTGTTTGTAAAACAGGCTATATTTGTTTGTTTTTTTACCCTTAGAATTGATTGGTGGTGACAGTAAAAGAAAAATTGTTATCTATCATCACAGAGATATTCCATTAATAATTTCTTAATATTATCTGGTGAACAATCACATTCTTCTTCAATTGATGTTTCGTTGTAAGCATAGTAAATTTCTTCTATAGCACTATTGAATTCATACTCATTCTCGAATTTGAGAATGATTGTTTCTTTTTGATCCACTTATTTAATTACTCTCCTTTTTGTTTTATTGTTCGCCCCGCCGTCTTGGGCGGCAGGGCAAAACACAATATAATAAACACATACCGCCTCAAAACATAAATCCTTTATTTTCTTATATTTACAAGGTAAAGATTGATTGGATTTTTTAAAGTGGATAACAGAATCAATCAGTAAGAAAACAAGATGTTTATACCCTGACTTGCCTTATCTGATAAATGTTCTCTTTTATTTTCTTGAAGCATTCCAAATAGTCATGTAATTTTAAATCGCGTTTGAATTCCTTTATAGCATTATTTATTTCATCACATTCGGGGAAAATTGCAAATATTGAACCTTCATCATTTTGGGTCAGTTGTGGTTTGTAACCAGTTTTACAGATAATGTATGCCATTAAATTTAATGAAAATATTTTTTTTTCCATTGTTTCTCCTTTAATGTTATTTTAATACGCCGTAAGGCTCTATATACGCTGATACAGGCGTTTCAAATATTATTTTTGAGAGGGATACCTTTTCTTCATTCTAGAACACGCTGTATTGGCTTATAGGTTTTTGACTTGAAATTGATCCTGGGATAGCAGTAAAAGAAATATTATTATGAGGCATGTTGATCTATGATATTTTTATCTACTATTACACCACCATTACGCACATCATAATAATAACCATCATCACACCGATAAAATTTATAGGATGAAGCTAAACGTTCGTGTTCCTCTGTTAATAATTCTTTGTGGTTAATAATCAATCCAACCTTGCCTTCATATTTTGGACTATCATTATTATTTTGTTCTTCTAATTCTTCTACTTGTTGTTCAAGACGAAAATCTTCATTGTAATCACTCATGTCATCATTACCGTCAAAACCTTCATAATTATCATAATTGTCACTATTTAATATTTTATGGTTAGTATTTGATATTTGATTGTTGATATTTAATGATTGATATTTAGTAGTTGTTAGTTCATCATTTATATCTTTTTGTTGATTATTATTCCATATTTTCTTTCTTCTTTCTACTGTACTTAGAGAGCATTTTAACTGTTCTACTATTTGAGTATTTGTAAATTCAGTATCAAATAATATATCAAAATCTTCTTGTGCATAATTTACTGGTCTGCCGCCATTTGATTTACTTTCGTATCTTGCCTTCTGTGCCTCCAATGTTGGAATTATAGTTTGCATAATAGCATATACAATTGTACTATCTGGATCATCGGATTTAATCTGAGGTGTTTCATAGGCTGTACCATAATTCATAATTGCACGTAATATTTTATTACCTACTGCTTCCGGCAATACATCAATTGTTTTTCGGAAATTGCCGTAAAAAATAAATTTCTCATAATGTTTCTCCATTTTTTATTTCTCCTTTATTTGTTATTTAATAGGTATCCCTGTTATATATCTTCATATTACTATTGGTAGGGCTTCCCCTATTTATATAAACTATCGCTTATCAAAAAAGCTATAAATCCTAAAAGCTGATTTAATAAGAAGATAGATATTTTTATTAAGACTAATTTAGTTGTTAAATAGCGGGGCATCAAAAACAATTCTATTTATTGATTTTAAATTGTTAAAGCCAATAAATAGATAAAATCTCTAAATATCTCATTCTAACAATAAAATTATTAGCTGTGATAAAAACAAAAAAATCTGCAATAGGTTATAAAAAGCCTATTCTATTTGCTGATTATTAACCTTTTCAATTGAATAAAACGCAAAAAAGAGAAATGTCTTAAAAACCTATTCAATTGATTTTGTCGTGGGATTTGGCCTACTTTTAAACTGATAATCACATTGTACCATAAATCGGTGTGAATGTCAAGATGTTTTTAAATCTCCTATATTACCTTACCATACTTGCTAATTCCAGTCAAGAATTTTTTTCAATACTGTGTGAATGAAAGTGCTTATTAGCTTTTTTAAAATTTAACAACCTAATATTTGTAAAATACCCCGCGATATTTATCTGGTCAATCCTTGCCCAAAGCAATGCCGTAGTAGGTTTTAATGATCCATCTTCAACAAGGTTCTGTAACTCTGGAACTAAATCCTGAAGTTTCTTAAGCCGCTGAATTGTGCGTACATCTACCCCGAATTGTTTTGCAATATCTTCTTGAGAAACTGCGACATTTTGTCGTAGTTTATCTGGTCTGCCCTCTCTCACTCCACATAATCTTTCGTATTCAGACAACACCTTACTTTGCTTCATTGGATTATTTTTTAATCTTTCAAAATTACTTGCAGAAGTTTTTTAATCTTATAAACAAATCCATCCGTAAAAGTGTACCTTTATAAGGTTAGATACGTATTTCTACTGATTAATACTATATTATCTCTTATTATAGTATATTCTTTTAAAAAAGATTTGACTTTATTTTTTCTTTATTGTATGCTAAATATAATCAAATAGGAGGTGTATTATGTGCAAGGCGGTCTCATATCAAAGAGTATCAACCGATGAGCAAACAAGACACGGACAGGGATTGGATATTCAGGAGAAAGAAATCAAGGATTACTGCAAGAAGAATAATATTGAGTTATTAGAATCCTTTGTTGATAGAGGCATCAGTGGTGCCAATGATATATCCAAAAGAAAAGGCTTGAACGATATGATCCAGTATTGTAAAACGCATAAAGTACATCAGGTTATCGTTACCAAAATGGATCGATTGGCGAGGGATACATATATTCAATTGTGGGTAGAAAAAGAACTGAAAATATATGATGTGCAAATCATAAGTGTTAGTGAAGATATGTTGAATGGCGATGACTATATGACCGTAGCAATGCGTGAAATGGTTGCAGTATTCGCCAAATTAGAAAAGAATAGAATTACAGACCGTTTAATAAGCGGCAGACGCAACAAAGCCGAGAGAGGGCATAAAGCCAGTGGTAATTGCCCCTTTGGGTATAGGTATCAATATGATAAGCAGGGCAAGAATCCCATTGTCACAATTGATGAGAGCGCGTCTCAAACCGTTAAACAGATGTTTTGTATGTATCTGCAAGGTAAGTCCTTACAGGCCATTGCAAGCCATCTAAACGAGTCTATGATCAATACCACTAGGGGTAACAGTTGGAGCAAGCAATCCGTCAAGGTAGTATTAAGCAATCAATTCTACACTGGTCTAATAAGCTTTAATGAAATAAAACAACACGGGCAACATGAACCAATAATTAATAAGATTACCTTTGGTAAAGTTCAAGCTACCTTACACCGCAATGATAAAAGGGCTATTGTACAATAAATATATTATCTCTTTAATAAATCTTCGTAATTTTACCGACCCATACCCACAAAAATGCGCACAAAAGAATATTCATAAATCATCGTATTTCTTCGGTAACGCCCGTAAAAATTAAGGGTGAAATTCAACAAAAAGTTCAGTTCTACGGTAACAGGGACGCAGTGGGGAAAGTGTTGTAACAGGAAAAAGTATACTCCCCATGCTTATCGTGTGGTATAATGTTAAATTACAATAAAAGTATATAGGATCGCAAACAGAATTTAAAAACAAACGAATGGATATGATGTTCTTATTACATCTATGGAATTTGTGACAATGAGTTTTATGTATTTTAATGGCGAAGAACTAAATTATATTTGGAAAAGTATATGCAATGTGCAAATGGTTTTTCATCCAAAATATTCTATTAACGGAAATATTGATTTCAAGAGGTTGTTAGAAATTAAAAGTAATAAAAAGGTCTGTGTTCTTTTAGATAGGAATCTATTAAGCAGTTTGTTAACATTGTCTCGTGACGGTTCTTTAAAAAATGAAAAAGAAATGCGCTTGATAGCACTGTTAATGGCTTGGGCACTCATGAATGATTTCCCGATTAGTGCAGGATTAGCAATCAAGGAGAAAGCGACATCTTCTAAGGATTTATTAAATGCCAAAATTGAATTGCAGGAGTTTAATAATGTATTCTCATATTATCCAAGTATGCTTTGGTTACGCTTAGCTGAAGGTGAAATTAATTCAATACCACCATGTCCATTAAATAAAAAGCCATACGAGGCAAACCTTGATTATACCGAACAAGATGACCATCTCCTGATGCATATTTCGGAAATGTTACATATCGTATATTTAACAAAGCAATATGAACTATCGCAAGCCCAAAAAATGTTGGATTTTATAGAGTGGAATTATGAGAATCTACTTTTGTGCGAAACCACCATTGTATATGCTGCAATGCTTTTTACAAACCAATTAGGGGTAAGGCCTCCAAAATATTCGGGAAGCAATAAAATTAACAAAATATTCGAAGGATGCGAAAATCAAGCGTGGGACTTAACGTATTTATCCAACTGGAGCACATTTCATTATTCAGAAGATGACATGGATGATATTTTTCTATTTGCGACGAATGACAATTTATTAAAAATGATATTTATAAATACTTATGCCGAGGGAGGGGTAAACGCACTTTTATATAGTGTATTTAATCAAAAAGAATACAATCGGATTATAGATTTTATGATAGCGAACCAAGGGAAAAACAGAAAAAAACCGGATTTTGGTAAATACCCCCGAAAATACTTCTATAAGCTCATTGATAATGAACGGCAACGAATCATTAGTAAATTATAATGAGGAAATTTATAAATTGGGGGGTTGTTTTCATTAAATCTCAATTTCCTTTCGACATAAACACCCCTGTTTTAGCCAATCTATTAGAACGCTTCGTTCGATAAAATATTGCTTTCCAATCTGTAATGCCGGGAAATCTTGGCTTTTAAAAAGCTCATATGTTTTATTAAGCCCAATTTTCATTATTTGGGAGATATCCTTTGCGTTTAATAAGATCGGTTCTTCAGACGATTCAATATTAAAAGATAATTCTGTTTCTTCTTTCGTTTTTTTGTCAATATCGTTTTGACTCAGTTTATCATTATAATCTGTTTTTCTATTTTCTCCGCTTCTTATCCCACATAACTCCTTTCTTGACAATCTGTTAGCAAGGACATCTATAAAAGCTTCGGCAAATTTAACTATTACTTCAGGATCATTTGTTATTGTAAATCCTTGGCTATCTCTCATATCAACTATCCTCCTTCTTATCTGGCATATATTCCATTATATCACTTGGCTGACATTCAAGAGAATTACATATTCGCTCTATTATCTCCGTAGTTACAACTTCACCTTTTGATAATTTTGCTAGAGTAGGAGAAGATATATTAGCAAGTTTTATTAATGATGTTTTCTTTAAGCCTCTTCTATTTAATAAATCCCATAATCTATAATATTCTATCGACATAACAATCCTCCTAATATTAGTATACTCTAATATATACATAACATCAACTAAATATTTATTAGTTAATGTAAATATTTTATATTGACAATAATATTAATGTATGCTAATTTTAATTTAACTTATATTAATATTTTTTTGGAGGTTGCTAAAATGACAAGAAAAGAGTACATAGAAAAGCAGAGAGAATTGAACAGGGCAATGGAACAATGGAAATGTAAGGAAAAATTACTTACATTGGCAGTCAAGTACAACGCTGACATGACAGGAACAAAAGAGTCTGAAGTATGGGATATGGTTTTATGTGGTGACCCCATAGATGATCTGGATGGCGAAGAATTGATGCATTGTACAAACGCTCTAATTGCATCGGTAATTTATTAAGTGTGGTTTTGCATAAAGGGGTAGGCGTTAGGTCTACCCCCTCAACCTCTACGGCATATCCCCTGTATCAAAATAATGAATTATTAATCCTGCTATGTGCGGCGGCAACGCTTCATAGCGCGGCGTTATCCCGCGCAAACCAAAGAAGCGGTAATAAACCCCTTGCCCACATAAAAAACACTATTACAACGCCGCATTTTGGCGCTGGTGGCTCAATAGGGCTATATATGTGAACCCCTTTATCCCTTTACTTAAGTTTTATATATTGCTTCTTATCTGTGAGTGCCTCCAACGGATTGAACGTATCATAATCTTTTGCCAAGTCCTTGCTAAAAAGATGAACATAGCGCATGGTCATTTTGATATCGGCATGGCCTAGTAACCGCTGTAAAATAAACGGATTGCCGCCATTGGTTATATACAGTTTGGCAAATGTATGTCTATATGCATGTATGCTTGTTCTCATAACTCCCCTGCGAAGATTATACCGTTTAATCGCAAATTTCAGGGTATTTGGTGACATCATGCCGCCACGCTGATCACAGAAAAGGTAATCATCGGGATTGCCTTTCCTGTATTTTAAATACTGTATTAAAATTCCCTTCAATGTTGACGATAACGGTACTACAATCTGCTTTCGGGCTTTCATGTGCCTAAAAATCACTTCGCCAGCACTCATGTCAAGGTCTTTGATTCTTATACTACATACTGTTGATGTTCTTGCTCCAGTACCTAAGAAAAAATTTGTAAGCACCCAATTTCTATACTCCGCGAAATTGGCGGTATCCATCTTTGGACGCCTTAACAATATCTTTAGTTCTTCTTCCGAATAGGTTTCCATAACCGGGTCATCGGCTTTTATCATTTTAATGGTTAACGGCTCCATGTATCCTCGTTCAACACCGAAGTTGACCATGGTTCGCAAAGCACGAAGCTGTGAGTTAATAGCTATATCTCCATTGCCGTTATCTTCTCGCAGATGGATGATATACTCACATAGTTTCTGCTCATCAAATAGAGATAGAATGAAATTACCGTTCATGAACTTTGTTATAGATTTATAAGTTTGCTGGTAGAAATTCAATGTCGCTTGTGCTAAATTACGGGCTTTGTTGTAAATTTGGAATTGCTCAAAAAGCTCTTGGAATGTTATTTCCTGTTCCTGTACCAGTCTGATTTTCGGATTCTTTGACATAAAAATACCTACTTCCTTTGCAAAATAAGCAAAGAATCATAGGTATTACAGCACGGGATAATGCTTTATAACCGACAATGTAACGATATTCTTCCATTTCCTGTCAGAGTCGTAGGTGCTACCATTACACAATTCCGCTATATTAAATAAGATATCCCAAGGTGCCGTCCGCCAAGTTTTAACACCTGCCCCTAAAAGCAGGTGGGTGTGCTGCCGTAACTTCTGCCATCCCGTCGATGCGGGCTCGACATCCGTATCAGGACTCGCGCTCCCGTCAATGTACTGTAGGTTTAAAACACAGGCGTCATTCGAACACCGCAGGACTGGTGGGGTTAATTGGGATCGAACCAACGACCTCTACGATGTCAACGTAGCGCTCTGACCGGCTGAGCTATAACCCCCCAAAAGCTGCATTTCATATTATACACAATATTTCAATGAAATCAATAGCTATTTTACACTTTTACATCATGTTCCATTGAATGAAAGCATGCAATTATAATAATCCGCCTGCTTTATTCCGCCATTTTCTCTGCATTTCAACGCTTTTTTGACCTTTTTCCAAACGGACATACCGCCATACAGATACCGCATACCACTCCCCGCCCGATATGCTGATATGCTTTCTTCATATACCGGGAACAAAGCGCCGCGTCAACAATGTCTTCCCGTGCGCCGTTTCTTGACCATGTCCGGCCTGTAAGCGCGCCGCATGGGCATGCGTCCACACAGGCGCGGCAGTTCCCGCACAATACCGGCTGCATTTCATCCGACGGCAGCGGCATGTCCGTCAGCACTGTAGTCAGACGTACACGCGGCCCAAAATCGTTTGAAACAAATAGAGCATTTTTGCCGATAAAACCCAGCCCGGCCATATTGGCTGCCGTCTTGTGTGGGAAATCCCCCGCATAGCCGTCTTCGCTGGTCGACTGTGAAGCGGGTATCGCAAGAGCGTTGAAGCCATGTCGCTGCAGCCATCCCACGCATTTTGTTGCAACCATATCGAGAAACGCGTTGACGGCCCGGTAATTCGCAAAATACAACTTTTTTGGTCCGGTTGTCACTTCATCCACCACCGCATCTGACAACCTTACTCCAATCGTTACCGCATATGGTAACGCTGAAAACCGTCCTGACAACAGGCCTTCGATAGATGATGTTCCAACGAGATCCGCTCCTTCATCCGAAAGATAACGCATCAGTTCTTCCGTCATCCAATTCCTCCGCAATATATAGTTTACTTTATAAATAAGAATACCATATTTGCTGTACTATATCAAAAAATGTGCTATAATAAAAACAGATATTGAGTTCTGGAGGTTGGTCCATGCGCATCGAAGCCATCGCTCAGAATAAACTACTTGTCTTATATTTATTGAAATCGATAAATATCCAGTTGTCCGAACTGCAAATACTGCGCATCGTTTCGGAAAACAGCTGGCTGAATTATTTTGACTTAAAAGAATGCATGTTTGAACTGATTGAAGGTCGATTGGTGGAACAGCGCGAAACACCCAATGGCACGTTCTACGCTATCACAGAGCTGGGGCAGACCACCGTGTTCTATCTTGAGAAGGAACTGCTGGATTCACAGCGCAAAGCCATCGACGAATACTGTACTGCCAACCGGGATGCTCTGCGTCTGGAGACTGAGCTGGCCGCCGATTATATCAAAATTGATGAAGGCGAATACCGGGTGATGCTCAAAGTTTTGGAAAACCAACAACCCGTGTTCGAACTGAATCTCGTCACCTGGTCAAAGAATTCAGCCGAGGCGTTTATCCGGAAATGGAAGGATGTCGCCCCCGCAATATACAAATCCACCTACGATATTCTGGCAGAATAACGGCTATTGTTGCAGTTGTCGTGAAAACGCAACAGCATCCCGTTCCAGCGTTGCCATGAGGCGGCATCTGTCGCCGCGTATCAGCATGGACGCGACTTCAAACAGTTCGCCCGATTTCATTTTCGATATCCGTTTGACTAAAAACGCCGCTCTGGAATCAGCGTCCAGCAGGCGCGCTTCTTCGAAACTCAATTTGACCGTTTCGTAAGACTCATGCGCCCGATAAGGCGTAAAGCCCGTCATTTCTTCGATCACATCATACAGAGATCTTTTTTCCAGCATCTCTCCGGTTAGCATCGGTGCCAGATAGACCGGTATATAGGCCGTGTCAATCATAAAAGGCCGGCCATCCGTTAGCCTCAACCGCACGACTTTATACGCATCCCCCGAAATTTCGGCGGGAATGTGTTCATTGTTCCCATCAATTCTGGTGAATTCCAATATCATAGATGTGCTTTGGATATTCAGCTCTGCCATTTGCTGCGTAAAGCTGCATAAATGTGATAGTGGGCGCAGAACCTTTGGGCTGCTGACGAAGGTCCCCTTGCCCCTGCGACGTATTACATACCCTTCTTCCTCAAGACGCGCAAAAGCCAGCCGCACTGTGGAACGGCTTATGCCGAGCTTCTCGCACATCTCCGGCTCAGAGGGAAGCTGTTCGCCCGATTTCAGCGTACCGGATTGTATCATATTCTCTATCTGAGCGGCCAGTTGAGCATAGAGCGGCTTTGTGTTCAGACTGTCCAACGAACCTCTTAATGCAGTTTCTATGCCCATATCCGCCCTCCTTTTGTCCATCTGAGTATCCAATAAATATAACACAAAGAGCGCACAAGTGCCTCATGCGCTCAGTTGCCATATTTACATATTCTTTCATCCCTGTGTAACAATCTGTACGCTTGCGCTGGCGCCGATACGGTTGGCACCCGCTGCCAGCAGTGTGGTTACCGTTGCCGCGTCCTTCACACCGCCGTCTATCTTGATGCCAATTCCCTTGCCTATGATAGAGCGTACATATTTTACGTCCTCAACCACGGCCTTTTTGCCTGTCAGCGCATTGCTGATCTTGATATAGTCGACACCGCAATGCTTGGCCAGCAGCAGCGCCTTTTCCTTCTCGTTCTCGGTGTAGACTCCCTGCTCATATATTGCCTTCACCTTGACACGTCCGCCTGCGGCGCTCATCATTGCGTCCAAATCCTTTTTAGCCGCATCCATATCACCCGACTTTATCGCCACGATGTTGAGTGAAACATCCAACTCACCCGCGCCATTCATGATGGCCTCGCGAATTTCAGTCACTTTGGCTGCCGTGGAAGCTGCCCCATGCGGAAAACCAACCGGCACGCAGACAGGAATACCGGTTCCGGCCAACGCCTGTGCCGCTTCCGCAGCGAAGAACGGCGTCACGCAAATATTACCAAGGCGGTACTTTTTTACATCCGCGCACCCCTGCAGCATCTTTTCACGCGTCATATCGGGGTTTAGCAGCGAATGCTCAATCGCTGCCGCAATATCTGTCATGCTGTATGAAACCGGTGCCGTCAGGTTCTGCAAACCGGCGGTGCCGATTCGTGCATAGACTTCTTTGGTAACCCGCTCCACGATTTCCTTTACATCTATACTGTTAAGATCCATGTATAATCCTCCCCCGTTCAAAGGTGCACGATCTCGCCATCAAACGAAAAGTGATCAATCACCCCGCAGATAGTCAGATCCGCAATCACCTCGTCATCCTCAAGCAGCATTTTTGCAGCACCGCCATCCACGTTAATGAGCACAATATCGCCCACCCCCGCGTGTGCACCGTCAAAAGCAATCTGCCTGGGACCGATGGGGTTCCCTTCCGTATCGATATATTCCACCAGCAAAAGCTTATACCCGTACTGGGTCTTATTTTTAACCGTGGACACTACATTGCCCACGACGCGTCCAATTCTCAAGGTACGCTCCTGTTTAAGCTTTATTTTGTAGGCAGTATCGACTCAACTTCTTCATGCGGACGCGGAATCACATGGACGCTGAACAGTTCGCCGACTCTCTTGGCCGCCGCTGCGCCTGCATCAACCGATGCCTTCACCGCGCCGACATCACCGCGAACCATCACCGTCACGAGCCCGCTGCCGATTTTCTCTTTGCCGATCAGCGTGACGTTCGCTGCTTTCACCATTGCATCCGCCGCCTCAATTGCGCCGACGAGACCCTTTGTCTCAACCATTCCCAAAGCCTGTTTTTCCATGATAGAACTCCTTTCAAAAATCCATTTTGTTATTACATATTTTCGTTATACTCATCTATAAACCCCATGATGGAAGCATCGAAGGGATTGAGCTTATGCTGATCCAGAAACGGCATGCCCGCTTCTTTTGATCCGATCAGAAACACGAAGTCACCGTCGCCCGCCAGACGCATCGCGTCTGCTGCCACGATAGTTTTTTTGACAACGCCATTTTCAATGACCTCGACCAATTTCAAGGCCACTCCCACCATCGAGGGGTCTTTTTGTGTGCAGATGACGCTGCCAACCACTCTTCCGACGTACATATTATTCCTTCGCCGCCGGTTTTGCCTTGGGTTCCGCCTTGGCCGGCTTTGGCGCATTCTTTGTGGGCAGTATGCCTTCCACTTCGTCATGCGGCCGCGGGATCACATGGACGCTCACCAGCTCGCCGACTCTCTTGGCCGACGCCGCGCCCGCGTCAACAGCCGCTTTTACCGCACCGACATCGCCACGAACCATCACGGTCACCAGGCCGCTGCCGATCATCTCTTTGCCGATCAACGTTACGTTTGCCGCTTTCACCATGGCATCCGCCGCTTCAATAGCACCGATCAGGCCTCTCGTTTCCACCATGCCCAATGCTTCCTGTATCATGTTACTTCTCTCCTTTTATGTTTTCCAAATTAATATATTGCTTTGAATAGATCTGGATGCGGCGACGGTATCACGACCGTATTCGCCACCATACCGTGTTCTTCCCCTGTGTCCATCGCCGCAGCAACCGCCGCCTTGGCCGCCGCAACATCACCGGTCAGCGTGATAAACGACTTACCGCCGAGGCCGCGCCCCAGACGGATCTCTATCAGGTCGACCTCCGCCGCCTTCACTGCGGCATCCGCGCAGATCA
>Ga0183096_1001742_pt1 | contig 17267 bp, 14 predicted proteins | sample Biomet5_FD_127791 | JGI IMG/M metagenome (GOLD analysis project Ga0183096, IMG submission 127791) | Microbial communities from bioreactor (seeded with sewage sludge) at LBNL, California, USA - Biofuel metagenome 5 (version 2) (version 3) | ecosystem: Engineered > Bioreactor > Anaerobic >... | reverse complement strand
GATGGGAAATGCATCAGATAAACTAAAGGAGATCGCTGATGATATATGTGGCCATGTTGCTGATGATGGGATATATTATTACTGCAAAGAACATGGATACATTTAATAAATGTGATGGTTAGGAGATGCAAACTGGGCAGCAGCAAGGGCTGAACGAACTTCGTTTAATGTTTATAACGCATACATGACCGTGATATAATTAAACGATACGAAGCTGTCCGTTTTGGCAAAAGCTATGATAGAAGGGAGAATGTCTTATGTATTTGTTCAAAGCACTTACAGTAAAAAACATGACTCTGCGCAACCGGATCGTTATGCCTCCCATGTGTATGTACAGTTCCGAAACAGATGGTATGCCAAATGATTTTCACTTTACCCACTATACTTCCCGTGCCGTTGGCGGAGTGGGACTGATTATTATGGAGGCCACCGGCGTCCTTCCATGGGGCCGCATTTCCGACCATTGCCTGGGCCTTTGGAATGATGAGCAGGCAAAAACGCTTGCACCAATCGTCACTGCCTGTCAGAAACAGGGGGCCAAAATGGCGATTCAGCTCAATCACGCGGGCCGTAAATGCACAGCGCGAGAAAAAACAATTTTCGCACCCAGCTCCATTCCATTCGAAGAGGATTCCCCCATGCCTCATGAAATGACGGAAGAGGATATCCGTGATACTATCCTTGCATTTCGGAGCTCGGCTGCAAGGGCAGCTGAAATCGGATTTGACGCCATTGAACTCCATGGAGCCCATGGCTATCTGATCAGCGAGTTCCTTTCACCGCTCACCAATCACCGCATAGACAGTTATGGCGGCTCAACTGAAAACCGCTGCCGTATACTGATTGAAACGCTGCAGGCGGTACATGAGGTTTGGCCTGACGATAAACCTGTTTTGCTGCGCGTATCCGCCGAGGATTACGAACCAGAAGGCCTGCATCCAGTGGAAATGGCCAAAATCATCGAGTTGGTGAAACCATATATTGATGTGCTGGACGTAAGTACGGGTGGAGTTGTATCAACACCACCGCCGGCCCTTTATCCCGGCTATCAGGTAAAAGCCGCTGAAGAGCTAAAACAGGCATCAGGCCTTCCTACAATTACAGTGGGTCTGATCACCGACCCACCTCAAGTGGAAGGAATTCTGGGTGAAGGGCGCGCGGATCTAGTTGCGCTGGGCCGTGAACTTCTGCGCGACCCCTATTGGGTGCTGCACACAGCCCGTAATTTGGACGTTAAATATCAGTGGCCGGAGCAATATCTGCGCGGATTTAATGTAAGAAAATAGCAGAGATACGAAACAGCCGCATGTTAAACCAAAGAGCATTTGCTTCAAACTTGTAGGCACCAGTTCCTAAACTTCGCATAATGTTTATGATAATAAGATAGACTGCACCTGTAGCTGTATCCGCATACTTGTGATATACCCAGATTACAAAGTTATTTAGAAGGGACTGATGGTATGAGGCTGACCATTGCCGCTGCTCCATGCAAAGTTGTTTCGGGTAGAGACTGCATGGAGTAACAATCTATCCGGGTAACTTTGCGCCTTTTTATTAACAATTAAGGAGTAAAGTACCATGAAAAATAAAACATTGGTGTTAGGGTTTGCAGAGACAGATATTACACCGTCCGGATCAATAGAAACTGTGGGCTTTGGCCGCGAGGATCAGATGTCCCGCGGCATTCTGCATCCGCTGTCGGCACAGGTGGCCGTATGGCAACTGGGCGAAGAACGCTGCTGTGTTGCCGCCATTGATCATATTGGCTTTTCTAAACAGCACGCAAATATACTGCGGAGTGAAATTGGAAAAGTTCTGTGCATCCCCCGTGAAAAAATTATGCTCTGCTTTTCCCATTGTCATTCCGCTCCGAACGAAAGTGCATCACCGGAGTATTACAGTTTCTTATGCGACCGTGTAAAAAATGCGGCGGCACGGGCCTTGAATTGCAGGATTCCCGTGAACGCCGCATGGGGCAATACTTTTACCGATATTGGTCTAAACCGGCGCAAAGGCTGTGCCGCACTGGACCGTCGGATCGGGATTCTAAAAATCTGCGATTCCGGAAGCGGCGAGCTAAAGCTCCTGCTGCTTCGTCTGACTGCACACAACAATGTACTGAAAGCAGATAACTACCTGATTTCCCCGGATTACTTCGGCACTGTCCGGGATACTCTGCATAAAGAATTCGGATGTCCGGTAATGTTAACCCAAGGAGCTGCCGGGAATGTCGCGCCGCGGTATTTCAAATCGGCTATCAACCCGCCCGATGCCGCTGATGAGCGCTTCGTCCGCTCGGACACGGCGCTTGAAGATATGGCAAAGACAGTACTTTGCGACGTAAAACCCGTCGTTGCAACCCTACGTCCGCAGAAGATTGAACGGCTTTCCATGTACTCGCGTCAGATCACATTAACAGCAGAGGTGCCGCCCTACTCGCGTGCCATGAAAATTGCGAACGAAGCCCGGCAATATTGCGGCATTGATGGTACAGACTGGCTAAAGCAGGTTCAGTGCCTCCTTCAGGATGACATCCATCAGCAGGCAGAGGATGTTGAAGTGCAATATTTCTTCCTCGGAGACGGCTGTCTGTGTGGCATCGCCAACGAGGTGATGGTGGAATTTGCCCTGCGCGTTTCGGAACTACTCCGCGACAATTTCTTCTATTTCGGCGGCTATACCAACGGCTGCACCGGCTATTTCCCGACAGAAGAAGAATTCGACAAGGGAGGCTATGAGGTTTACTGGTCCATGCTGATTTACTATGTCTACCATGACCGAGTGTTTCCCCTGCGCCGTAACTCGGCATCTGAACTGATCCGATTTGTGGCAGAGAACACCCCGAACGTTTAGCATTATTTCCATATTTCAAACGGACAGCTTATGGCTGTCCGTTTCGTTTATTGAGTGGAACTATAGCTTCTCTTCAATCATGACATTTTGTTAAATCTGCGTTATACTGATAGGCAAGCACATTTTGAAAGGGACAGATGTATGAACAATTGGTTTACAATAGACCGCATTGATGCAGATACGCACATCATCAGCGAATATCGGCATTGGGAAGAAACGCACTGTTATCTTCTAAACGGTTCCAAGCGCAGCCTTCTGATTGATACCGGACTCGGCATTTGCAATATTGATAACGAGGTAAAAGATCTGACGGACAAGTCAGTTACCGCCGTAGCTACTCATATTCATTGGGATCATATGGGCGGTCTTAAATATTTTCCGGATTTTTATGCCCATGAGACTGAGCTAAACTGGCTGAACGGCGAATTTCCGCTGACTATGGAGCAAATCAAAGAAATGGTAATTGACCGATGTGACCTGCCAGAAGGATACGACGTCAATAAATATAAGTTTTTTCAGGGTACTCCGACGCGGGTGCTAAAAGACGGTGACGTAATTGACATCGGAGACCGAAGTATTCAGGTACTGCATACTCCTGGACATTCACCGGGGCATATGTGCTTTTGGGAAAAGGATCACGGCTATCTTTTTACCGGCGACCTTGTATACAAAGACACACTGTTTGCCTACTATCCATCCACCGATCCGGAAGCATACCTCGCATCTTTGGAAAAAGTCGCGGCACTTCCGGTAAAACGTGTGTTCCCGGCACATCACACTTTGGATATTCAGCCTGAAATTTTGATTCGAATGCGTGATGCTTTCAGGCAACTCAAAGCCGAAGGAAAACTGCATCATGGCAGCGGAACATTTGATTACGGTGATTGGGCCGTATGGCTGTAATATAAACGGGGTTTGAACTTCGCATAATATTTGAGGCTGTGTGAAAACGTAAAAATTTTCGAGGTGGTGCACTATCCCATAAACCAATAAAAATCATGATATAATTGGTGATAATATCTTACTTTATTTGAGTGAATAGTATCGAAATGGCGATTCAAAAAATTAGCATTTCGTTTTCACACAGCCTGGTTTACAAAATACTATAAGGGAAGCGAATGGATGATGGATTTAATTCCACTAAAGCTCAGCGTAACCACCTGTTATCTAGTTAAGACGGATGGAAAGTTTCTCCTAATCGACACTGGGTATGAAGAGGATTGGAAACTGTTTCAGCAGCGTCTGAAAGAAGTAAACGTGGAGCTCTCTCAGATTGGCTATCTCTTACTTACTCACCATCATGATGATCATTGTGGCTTACTACATGCCATACTGCAGGAAAACAGCGCTATTCGTGTCGTGATGTCGGACCTGTGCAATAAGCTTATCCAAAAGGGAGAAAATGATCTCACACATGGTGGCGGACTGCTTAATAAACGCGTGGCTTTTTTGATCCGGCACAAGCAGGCTTATGTTTCGCTGGTACTTCACAAGAAAGTTGATAAATCAAAAAACCTTAAGTTCCAACCTTATTATTCCCGTAAAAATGATATATTGTTTAAGGGAGAACCAAGCCTGCAGGATATAGGAATTCCTCTTGAAGGAAGGATATTAAGGACTCCGGGACATACTGTCGACTCTATCAGCGTTATGTTCCCCGATGGAGACTGTTTGGTAGGCGATGCCGCTGCACATATGCTTCCATTTGCAGGTACTCATTACTGCGTCATTTTTATTTGCAATATGGATACATACTACAATAGCTGGCAGAAGATGATTCAAGCTGGAGCAAAACGGATATTTCCTGCACATGGAGCGCCCTTCTCTGTAGATGAATTGGTAAAGAATATGCGAAAAAACAAGTCGGAAAACTTGGTTCACTATTAGTCCAATTTTGAGGTAGTTTGAGCTTCGCATAATGTTTATGATATGTTTCTTGAGCACACGACCTAACTGTTGAAACTTTCGCCAAAACCTGTTATGCCCTGAGAGTTTTGACAATTATTTCACAACTATATTTTAAGCAAAAATCCGAGGTAGCCAACACTTTTTTGTGTGGCTGTCTCGACTTTTTACTTTGGGTTGTTTTTTAACAGCCTCTTGCTTGTTCTTAAACTTCAACCATTGATACCACCTGCACATACGGAACGATAGACTTGCTACATTCGGCATGATATAATAATTTCAAACATTATTTTCCTTAATTATGGCATTCATTCTTACATAATTTAAGACTGATATGCCGCTTTGCAGGAGGTGTAGTCATGTTGCAAATTGCTGTTTGTGACGACCAACCGGGAGAGTTGGAAATCATCAACGAGTACATAATAGAATACCTTACCACTCATACATTGGAAGCAGAGGTAAAAAAATTCTCTCACCCAGATAAATTGCTGACCGCCATTGAAGCGGAGAGCTTTCATCTCTACCTATTGGATATTGTCATGCCCATGGTCAGCGGTATCGAGCTTGGCAAAGAAATTCGCCGCCTTGACCGTGAGGCGCAAATTATTTATGCCACCACCGAGCCGCAATTTGCTTTGCAGGCTTACGCCGCAAGCCCCACCAACTATTTGATTAAGCCGATTGATAAGCAGCAGCTGTTTGACACGCTCACTTTTGCCATCTCGAAAATAGACTTGACCGAGGAGCAGACGGTTACAATCAAAACCACGGATGGGATTCGGGTATTAAAGCTATCAGATATTCTTTGCTGCGAATACTGCAACCATGCCGTCCTCTTTACCTTGATAAATGGTGAAGAGGTAATCAGCCGTACCATCCGGGAAAGTTTCGTGGAATATAGTATGCCCGTTTTAAAGGACGCCCGTTTTTTACAATGTCATACCTCGTACCTCATTAATATGCGGTGGGTGGAACGCTTTGCAAAGGATAGCTTTACTCTTCGCGGCGGAAAAGTTATTCCCATTGCGGCAAAGCAATACCCTGCGGTACGGGATCAATACATGAATTTTTTGATGGCAAAGGAGGCGCGCAGATGAGTGAACTTCTTCCCGAAATATTGCGGGCGGTGATCTCCACCACAGCCAATGTTCTGCTGATGATGACGCTTTTGCAGCCGAAATATTCCAAAAAGGTGACGTTGTTCACCATGCTTGGCATTCTTTCCGCTGATTTAGGCACGGCGATTTACTGTTATCTCAGCGGAAACTTGACCTTGCTTTCAAAGCTTGATATTGTTCTGTTTGCGGTACTGTGTTTCGCTGTGCGTCCGCTGTTCAAAGACACTTTTATGCAGTGGCTGTTTTCCTATCTCACCGTCCAGAACATCAGCGACATCGTCATTATCCTCAGCTTTATCGGTTCAAGGAAATTGCCGTTTCCTGCATACGCAAACTCGCTGCTGCGTGTGATCCTGTTCGGCGCATTTCTGTTGGTCTTGTCGCGCTATGTGCGGCCGCTGTATCGGCAGGCGGTGGAGCATTGGACGGCGTATTTCGCCGTGGCGCTGGGCATTTATATTACATTTAATTACTATGTCCTATCCTCGGATGACATTGTTGTCATGCTGACTGAACAGGCTGTGCCACTGCTTTTAGTGATTTTTATCGGACTTGCCGCCTACGGCTCCATTCTCCTCTCTCTCAAAAATATTCAGCAAGAGTATCAGGTGAAAGAGGAAAATCAAAAAATGCAGACGGAGCGGGAATATCTGCAATTAGCCGCCGGCAATATGTCGGAACGGCTGAAACTGATGGAGGAGGTGTCGGTACAGGACAGCCTTGCCGCCCATGACCGCCGTCATTTCAACAATATGCTGTTAGAGTTTTTGGAGAAAGGGGAAAACCAGGAGGCTGTCGCCCTGCTGAAAAAACAGAATCAGACCGTGCCCAAGCTTAGCAAGGTCTACTGTGAAAACCCGGTTGTCAATGCCGCTGTCTGTCATTACGCAAAGCTGGCGGAGCAGTCGGGCATTCCAACCGTGATGGAACTGGATATTCCAAGCGACCTTCCGGAGGATTCCCTTGAGCTTTCCATGGTGGTGTCAAATCTTTTGGAAAATGCCATTACGGCTTGCTTGAAGCAATCGGGCAGCAAACCGTTATATATCCATTTCATCTGCCGCAATGTGGGGCGACTGCTTTTGGAAATGGAAAATCCCTGCGCAGAGGATACTGCCCTTGACGAAAACGGCTATCCTGTTACCCATGAAAAAGGTCACGGCTTAGGCAGCAAAAGCGTCATCACCTTTGCAAAGAAATATGACGGCGAGTTAATCTATTCTGTGGAAGAGGGTATTTTCCGGGTTCGTCTGCTGGTGTAAAATCGGGCAATTTTCGTTTGTCAAGAGTTAATTTTAAGTGAATATGAGTTTTTAAGTGTAAAAATGAGTCTTTTAAGTGTAAAGGCTCATTTTTACTTTTTATATGGTATTCTTTTAGCAGAATTTAGCAGAAAATTTGCCATACATTTCAGCGCAAGGGAGCGTGATATTATGGATAGCCGCCGGCGCAGGCAGGAGGACGCGCTCCTTTCTGCCCCCAATGCCGAGGGCAATGTGTGGCCGCGCCAGGTTTGTCCGGCTTTTGAGCCGAGAGCCGATACACCGGAGGGGATACGGCAGTGCTGGTACTGCCGATGTTCCGACTTCCATCTGGACAAGCCCCGCTCACTGGATGTGGGCGTGTGTTACTGGCCGAAAAAGATATTAAAATAGGAGATAAAAACAAGATGAAAAAGAAATTTTTAAGTATTTTGCTTGCGGTATGCATGGTAGTAACCATGATGCCCACCGTGGCGTGGGCAGATTCACTCCCCACAGCGACGGAGTACGCGGCGGATGCGACCAACGCGAAAACCACCGGTGATTACTGGATTGACGGCACCACTCTTACTATCTACACCCCAAAAGGAGCGGCGTTCTGGTCGGCGAACGGCGCGGATTACCTGGACTACACTGTGAAGCTTGCCAACAACATCAACGTTTCCGGCTTTCTCTGGACGCCGGTGGGAGACAGCTCACACGAGTTTACCGGCACCTTTGACGGGCAGGGGCACACCATATCCGGACTGACTGTCACAGCGGCTGCAGTCACCACGCAAGGCTTCGCTGGCGTCATCGGCTGCTCATCAGGAACAGTGAAAAATCTCACGGTTTCCGGCAGCGTCAATGTCACCGGAAGTGGAAATATCTTTTATAACGTCGGCGGCATTGTGGGCACCAACAATGGCGTGGTCGACAACTGCGTAAACCATGCCAGCGTTACAGGCAGCGGAGTCAATTATATCCAGGCAGGCGGTATTTCCGGTTCAAACTTTAATACGATCCGCAACTGCGTGAACACCGGCAGCGTTATGGCTGCCGCCGCACAGAATTCAGATGCAGGCGGCATCACAGGGCATTCAGAGGGCAGCGTCAGCGTCAGCAACTGCTACAATACCGGTGCGGTCTCCGCAAGCGGCGGAGCACAAAAAAATTGTGCCGGCGGCATTGCGGGCGATTCATGGGCTCTTCAAAACTGCTACAGTACCGGTACAATCACAGCTACCGGTAGCAACAACCTCTCGGGCGGTATTAGCGGCGAGGGCGGCACCCTGGAAAACTGTTATTACAAGAGCGGCACAGCGAACGTAATTGACAATTCAATGAATTCCGCCACCGGCTGCGGCACCTTTGCGGACTACGGCGGCGCACTGACGGCGGGTACAGCCGCCAACTGCGACACAGACCAGACCCTCGCAGCTTACGCGACAGACCTTCTGTCTGCCCTCAACGGCTGGGTGAACGACAAGGCAAGCGCTGACTACTACACATGGAAAGCCGACAGCGGCAACGTAAACGGCGGCTACCCAATGCTGGACAAGGCATGGGCGGAGCCGACGGTTGAAGCCAAATGGGGCGTGGCAAAGGCAGACGGTACCGCGCCTGCTACTTGGGTCGGCAGCGGCACCCTCACCGACGCCGTAAGCTACGCCAATGGCTTATCCGGCAGTACGGCATACATTCAGCTCCAGTCCGATGTAGATACGACCGCTTCGCTGACCTTTAACGGCGGCAACACCTCCATTTTAGACCTGAACGGCAAGACCATCGACGGCAAAAATATATCAGAATCCAACGCAACGGTATTCACGATCCTAAGCGGAGCCAACGTGACGCTGACAGACACCGGCAACGATGCGGCGGCAAATCCGGGCAAAATTACCGGCGGGGACTACGGCATGCAAGTCTATGGTAATTTTTCCATGCTGGGCGGCAGCATCACCGGCAATGGGAAAGGTGTGTATGCCTACGGAGGCAGCTGTACCATGCTGGGCGGCAGCGTTACCGGAAACACCAACGGCGGCGTGGGCGTCAACAGTAGCAGTTTCACCATCGGCGGCAATGCGGTGATTACCGGCAACACCTCCGGTACGGGTGCGGATCAAATCGCCCAAAATGTGCTCCTGTATCAAAAGTCCGATGTTATTACCGTCAGCACCGATAAACCGCTGGAAAGCGGCACGCCCATCGGCGTGACCACGAGGAACTTTTTCCAATCCGACAGGGTCAACATCACCGGCGCAAACTCCACCGATTACAGCGGCTATTTTACCAGCGACAGCGAGAACTATAAAATTCTTAACAGCGGAACAGGCAACGCTCAGGTCGTAACATTGATAGCGAACAACATTGTCACGGTCAGCGCAGGTACAAACGGGGGCGTGGCCGCCAATGCAGGCACCACCGGCGCAATCACCTCCGGCACAACGCGGGTCATGGCCGGCGAAACCGTCACCATCACCCCCGCAGCGAACAGCGGCTATAAAGTGGGCACGGTCTCCGTTTGTAAGACCGACAATCCCGATGCCACCGTGGCGGTCAGTCACAACACATTCACCATGCCGGCTTATGCGGTGACAATCAGCGTCACCTTTCAGGCTGCGAACGCCTCCTCCTCTTCCTCTTCCCCAACGGTAAATACGGACAAAACGGAAACAAAAGTGGATCCTGCAAGCAACACTGCAACCGTAACTACAAAGCCGGACAGCGTAAACGCAACCGGCAATACAACGAGTATCGAAACTACCATTCCAAGCGTCACCGTTGACAATACCCAAACCTCCACAAACGGAAGCGTGGTAGACACAGCGAAAAAATCGTCCGTTACGATTAACGTGCCAACCGAAGCAATCCTGCAGCAGCTTGCCGCGAAAAAGGATGTTGAACTGACTGTGACCGTACCGCACGATGTGGCAAAAAACACCGTCGGGGGTGCTGCGATTACCATCAACGCAAACAAGGAAATTCTTGAGGCGGCAAAAGAAAATCTGACGGATGTAACCATTAAAATCAAGGATGCCGATACGCAGCAGATGGCTTACAGTTGGACGTTCAAGGGCGAGGATTTGGCAAAATCCACCACACCCATGACGGACGTCAATATCGCGATGAGCGTACACCTTACCACCGAAGTCCCGAAAGTCAATGCGGTTACTCCGGCCAACAAAGGTTTGGTGCTTTCTTTTGACCACAGCGGTGTATTGCCGTCTGTTGCCAGTGTAAAGATTTCCGCGTTGGACAAAGGCTTTAAGCCGGGACAAACGCTCTACTTCTACTATTACAATCCAACCACGAAGCAAATCGAATCATTTGGAAAAGACGCATATACAGTAGGCTCTGACGGATACGTCACCGTGCAAATTGTCCACTGCTCCGATTATGTGCTCTTACCAAAGGCGGTACGCACCATCACGCTGGACACAAGAACCTATACCATGAGGCCGAAAAAGAGTTATGAAACCGGCATAAAGCTGACCGGTATTTCAAATACCATCATAAAGGCATACTCTTCTACCAAAGGAGTTGCCAATGTGACCGTGCTGAAAAACGGGGATGTAAAAGCAACTGGCGTAAAGCCCGGATTAACGTATATTATGATTGACGTTTACGACAGCAAAAACAAGTTTCTTACCCATGCGTCAGTCCGACTGACCGTACAGAACGGCGTAAAAGAATACGGAAATTCCGCCAGACAGTACGGCATATTCTAAACTATTAAATGGGCTGCTTTTATTCTCAATGTTGAATAAAAGCAGCCCTTATATTATAATGGTAATGGAATATCAGGCCAGTAAAATGTGCCCTGAAAAGCAAAAACGAACTTCGCATTATGTTTATGATGTTCGTTGCAAGCAAGATCTATTTATATTATGGGTATTAATTAGGGGGACCTATGAAAAGAGCTAAATCAGTCGTCGTCTCAACTTTATGGGCAGTGATCGTGATTGCTTTTCCTGTTTCTTCTGGCGTCGTTATAGTTGTAAGCAAGTTGAACGCCATTAATTCAAGGCTGATTCAGGCGGCGTTTATGTGCCTTTCTATGGCTGTCCCTTTTCTGTATTGCAAATTCATGAATATTGATTCAAAAGAAATAATGCTGAAAGAATTCGATCAAAACGGCGTCAAAACATGTCTATATTATATTCCATTAATAATAGTTTTGCTGCCATTGATCATAACTGGTGTCAACTTATCTAATACACACTATACGTTAGCAGTACTTCTGTTTACACTTAGTGTGGGCATGGCAGAAGAATTATATTTTCGAGGTATTATTCTAAGATTACTCAGTGAAAATTTCAGCGCTCTTCCTACTATTTTCATTGCCACTCTAATTTTTGGCATTGGGCATGTTTCGAGTGCGTTTATGGAAAGCAACCCAGTTATGATATTGCTGACGGTTATTAATGCTTTATTATTTGGCTGGTTGGCCACAGAAGTCGCACTGATTACAAAAAATATCATTCCACTAATGATTTTCCACTGTCTATTTGACTTTTTTACATATCAGATGCTTGCAACTGGTAATGTAATGATCGTTGCATATACCGTGCGTGGAACACTAATGACAATAGTGGCCATTTATCTGCTGATAAGGTTGAAAAACAGTTTAAAAAGGCCGAGCCCAAATTTTGATTCTGCGTGAGATTATGATAGACTTCCTTGCTTCTCCTCTCTTTGAACTTCGCATAATTTTTATGATATTCTTCAGGATCACAATCTGATTGTTTATATAACGCACAGATAAACAGGAATTTATTGAGCAGATAGCCATAATAAAACGCACAAAAAATTGGTCTTAGGTAGATTATCGGAGGTTTATAAATGAATAAAATGATTAAGATTAGGAATGAAGAAGAAACAGATTATGATAAAGTAGAAGAAATCACAAGGAAAGCTTTTTGGAATTTATATATTCCGGGGTGCATTGAACACTATTTGGTTCACGTTATGCGTTCTCACAAGGACTTCCTTCCAGAATTGGATTTTGTGATTGAAGTAAACAATAAAGTCCTCGGGAATATCATGTACACAAAAGCAAAACTAATCAATGAGTCCGGGGAAGAAAAAGAAATTCTTACCTTCGGTCCGGTTTGCATTATGCCGGAATACCAAAGATTGGGTTACGGGAAAATGCTTATGGAGCATTCTTTTGAACAGGCGATCGCACTTGGTTATGATGTGATCGTAATATTTGGAAACCCGAATAATTATGTAAACCGTGGTTTTAAGAGCTGCAAAAAATACAATATCTGTCTTGAGGATAGAACATATCCAGCGGCAATGATGGTAAAAGAACTCAAACCAGATGCCTTGGACGGAAGGAAATGGGTTTACTCTGACAGTCCTGTGATGAAGATAGACGAACAAGAGGCCGAGCGCTTTGAGGAGAGTCTGGAAAAAATGGAGAAAAAATACCAGCCAAGTCAAGAAGAATTTTATATTCACAGCCATTCTATATATACAGTGAGTCTCCTTTAGTGGTATAAGGATAAACTGCAACCTCCAATTTAATGGGCAGCCAAAATTACTCATTATGAACATAAAGGTGAAGCCAGACATACTAAGCCGGCTTCGCATTATGTTTATGACATTCTAAAATATGTCGATATATAATTGCATGTATTTTATATAATCTCTGATTTAAATAGCGCTGCAACTGATATTGCGAAAGGCTTCACTGAACAGCAACGGGGGGATGTTTTTTGTGGATATATTTGGCTCTAATCATCACCAGCTTTATTGCTGCTTTTATTTCGGGTTCGGCCGGTTTTGGTGGCGCCCTTTTGCTGTTGCCTGTGGTAACTACCTGTGTCGGTGTGGAGGTCGCCGTGCCGGTACTGACTCTTGCTCAGCTAATCGGGAACCTCTCTCGCATGGCATTCGGGTTTCGGCAGATCGCCTGGAAATCAGTTGGTCTGTTCTGTATGACGGCGCTACCACTGGCCGCACTGGGCGCTTTTGGCTTTTCTGTACTTCCAAAGAATATTGTTACCCGTTGCATCGGTGTGAGTTTGATTGTCCTTGTTTTGGCAAAGGTAATTAAGAAATTGGGGTTCAAAAATGGGAAAAAAGCCATGCTTATCGGTGGCGCAGTTGCAGGACTGCTGTCCGGACTTGCCGGAAGTGGTGGGCCTATCGGAGCGGCGGCATTTCTAACGCTTGGACTGCCGCCTGTTGCCTATATTGCTAGCGAAGCCACAACCGCCACAGCAATGCACATCCTAAAAACTGTCATATACAGCAAACTAGTTGGTCTTGACTCTTCTGCATTACTTACAGGACTTGCTATGGGTGTGGCAATGATAGCCGGAACATTTGCAGCAAATCGTATTGTTAAAAAAATAGAAAAGGGGAATTTTCAGAACTATGTCGCTGTTTTGCTGTGCATTGTAGGTGCATACATGCTGATATTCGGAGGATAACGGATGAACCTGAAGGAGCGGGCCAATAAGCTCAAAACAGACATTCCTGCAGTATTTATTGCCATGAAAAAAAAGGAGACTCCATTTGGAGCCAAGATAATTGCCGGATTGACAGTTGTGTATGCGCTGTCTCCAATTGATCTGATTCCCGACTTTATTCCTGTGCTGGGCTACATCGATGACATTATTTTGCTACCAGCATTGGTGACTCTCACCATACGGATGATTCCATCAGATGTTTTTGACGCATGCCGCGAAGAGGCAGAAGGACTTTGGCTAGCTGGAAAGCCTAAAAAATGGTATTATGCTTTGCCAATTGTGGCACTGTGGCTGCTGATCGGGTTTCTGATCGTTAGAGCAATATAGTTTTAGATAATTCAGCCGAAAATTTTCAAGTGATGATATTCACATATTTTAGCACAATCTGTCGTCTCCCCTACTTTTTGAACTGCCCATTATGTTTGAGGCTGTGTGAAAGCGTAAAAATTTTGAGGTGGTGGTGCACTATCCCATAAACCAATAAAAATCATGATATAATTGGTGATAATATCTTACTTTATTTGAGTAAATAGTATCGAAATGGCGATTCAAAAAATGAGCATTTCGTTTTCACACAGCCTGGTTTATGACGTAAAGCTGGATAAACTGCTGAACTTCGTATAAGACCAGTAATGGACGATTCAAGATAGTGATTTTTTATTAGACCCCAAAAGCATTTTAGTCAACCAACATAATGGTTATAGAACAAACCATTATTGCAAGATTCATGACAAAGGTAAATCTAAATATCCAGCACACTTTCAATTTAGAAAGTGTGCTTTTTTAATACCATTTTTAAGGAGGAATAAATCATGTCAAGTACAGTAGCAGGAGTCATTGCCATGTGCGCTGTGGGTGCAATTGTTATCATTTTCATCGTAGACGCCTGGAGGGGAAACCTCAATATCAAATCCAAAACAGTCGGGGACGGTCAATACGGCAGCGCACGTTGGGCGTCACAGCAAGAGATTAATGAAACCTACCAAGTTGTTCCATTTGAGCCGAAGAAATGGCGCATAGGAAAAAGCTTGCCACAACTTGAAGGTGCAACCGTTTTAGGCTACCTCGGCCGCCCGGGGCATGTTAGTACCCGCATTGATACATCGGACAACCACACGATGCTGATTAGCACCACCGGCGGCGGCAAGACAACATTTTTCCTCTATCCGAATCTTGAAATGACCTGTGCCTGCGGTTTTAGTTTTCTTGCGACAGATACAAAGGGAGACGTGTTCCGTGACTATGCGGGAATTGCTCAAAAATATTACGGATATATCCCGTATGTCATTGATCTTCGCAATCCGACCCGGAGCCACGGATTTAATCTACTCCATTTGGTGAACAAGTACATTGACCGGTATAAAAAGAGCGGAAGCTTGTCGGACAAAGCACGCGCAGAACGTTATGCTAAGATTACTGCAAAAACGATTGTCCGGGTGCAGGGTTTTGATGGTGGCGGTCAGAATTCCTTTTTCTATGATGCCGCGGAGGGACTAATTTCCTCAACCATCCTGCTCGTTTCTGAGTTTTGCGGTAAGGGGGAACGCCACATCGTCAGCGTATTTAAAATTGTACAGGAGCTTCTGCAGACAAGAACACAGGGCGTGCCAAAAAACAGCCAAGTTAAGCCCAAGAACGAGTATCAAAAGCTGATTGAGCTGCTTCCTGCGGAGCATAAGGCAAGGTGGCTTGCCGGGGCAGCCCTCAATACAGCAGAATCAAGTATGCACAGCGTCATGAGTACGGCTATGAGCCGACTGCTTTCGTTTATTGACTCAGAGTTAGAGCAGATTTTGTGTTTTGAAAGCGACGTCGACGCTGAACAGTTTTGCAACGGAAAGACGGCTGTGTTTATCGTCTTTCCGGAAGAGGATAACACCAAGCACTTCCTTGTATCGCTTTTTGTATCACAACTCTACAATGAGGCTTTGGTTGTCGCTAATCAAGATGGTAAGAATAAACTGGACAAGCGTGTCATCTTCTATCTTGATGAATATGGTACGCTCCCTAAATTCGATAACGCCGAAGATATGTTTACAGCCGGACGTTCAAGAAACATCTTCCTGTTCCCCATGCTTCAGTCTCTTGCACAGCTAACGAAAAATTATGGCCGGGAGGGTGCTGAAATCATTTCTGATTGCTGCCAGAATTCAGTCTTCGGCGGTCTTGCGCCTCTTTCAAAGAGCGCAGAGGATTTATCACGCGCACTCGGCAATCAGACGGTTCAGTCCGGCAGCGTATCGCACAGGCGGGATGGATCGCAACAATTCGTCCCGAAGCCTGCAGATGATACAACGGCCGCTTTTAACAGCCGATGAAATTAAAACTCTTGCACAAAACAAATAGATTCTCATGAAGTCACGCTCTCATCCAATGATAACGACGATGAAGCGGTATAACGAATGGGGTATCGAATTGAATTGTCCTTTTCAAATGATGGAAAACAGCGCAAGAAAAGTGAAGTACGCTGATAAGGATAGGCTCAAAATGGCGGTTATGATGAAGTATCCCCCAAAACAGGTACTTGCCGAATTCAACATTGATGAACTGGAAGAGCCCCCGGCAAGATCAAGTAATCGCCCACTCCCCCTTCAGGATGACTTAATCTGATTATAAAAGTACATAGACCAATGACAAAGAACCGGAAGTTAACAGCTTCCGGTTCTTTGTGCTTATTTTTAAAATGATTTGGAGGATTATCAATGGAGCAGTTCTATTTATGCAGTTCAGAGATTTTAGGCCTGTCAAAATCAACGGTGAAAGTATACAGCTTTCTTCGTATGGTAAGCAATCAGGTTACAAATGCAAGTTTTTACAAAAAGAAAAACATTGCTATTCAGTGCCATGTCAGTGAATCAACAGTTGTGCGGGCAATACGGGAATTGTGTGAAAAGGGTTTACTTGAGATACGAAAAAGATTTTTGAAAGATGGTAAGCAAACATCAAATCTATATATACTGCTGGACAACCCACAGACTAAACTACGTCCTACAGAGCCTGAAGACAAAACAAAAATTTCAAAGGCAACCGTAGACGCTAAAACGAAAAGAACATCTTATGCGGAGTCACAGGACAAGGTACACCTTTTCAAATGCCGCTCAACTGCATTTACCGCCAATCTATCCTCCACCGAGTTAAAAGTATACACCTACCTTTCCCTTCGTGCCAGCAGAGATAGTTTCTGTTTCCCTTCCAAGAAAGAGATTGCAGTGAACTGCTCAATCAGTTTATCCACTGTGTCCCGTGCATTAAGACAATTGCGTCATTTGGAACTGCTTGAAGTTCGGCCGCAGACCCGTGAAAAACTTTACGGCAACAATGGGACAACCTCAAATTTATATATTCTTAAAGAGAGTCCCCCGATCGCACCAACGGATATGCCGGATATCGTCGAACCCACTTCCCCCAAAACTGGCCTAAAAAATGTCATTATATCTACGCCTTTATTTCTTGTGACACCCTCCCCCATGTCACCGATGACATCCCAAAGAACTATGTCCAGAAAGAAGGTTACGTTAAAGCAGAGAAAAGAAGATTTAAGCTCTAAGTTAGCTAAGAGAATACTAATGCATAAACATAAATTTCATGCATGGAGAGAAATCATCCTTCCACAAGCTGATGACGGATAATGCGCATTGGGTGTGAATTGACCAATGACTGATGGA
>Ga0183096_1001731_pt1 | contig 17336 bp, 19 predicted proteins | sample Biomet5_FD_127791 | JGI IMG/M metagenome (GOLD analysis project Ga0183096, IMG submission 127791) | Microbial communities from bioreactor (seeded with sewage sludge) at LBNL, California, USA - Biofuel metagenome 5 (version 2) (version 3) | ecosystem: Engineered > Bioreactor > Anaerobic >... | reverse complement strand
GCAAAGCCATGCGCGCGGTTTCACTGGACGCTGATGCCGCCCAATTGATGGGCATCAATGTGAACGCAACGATATCCTTCACGTTTATGCTGGGTTCGGCTTTTGCCGGAGCGGCCGGCGTAATGGTGGGTATGTATTACGTGTCAATCAAACCTCTTATGGGATATCTTCCGGGAATCAAAGCGTTTGTCGCGGCGGTGTTCGGCGGTATCGGCAGCATACCCGGCGCCATGATCGGCGGTTATTTTATCGGACTTGTTGAAGTCTTTGTTTCGGGTTATGTCAATTCTCTCTATAAAGATGCCGTTGTATTCGCGATACTGATTCTCATCCTGATCATTAAGCCGACAGGCCTGATGGGCAGGGCGGAAAGAGAGAAGGTGTGAAGATGGACACGGCAACAAAAGCTGTCGGCACAAATTTTTTCAACAGACCTACCGTCAGAAAACTGCTTATTCTTATCGCGATATACATTGTCGTCCAGGTGCTCATTTGGACTGATATCCTCAGTGCTTACCTGCAGGTGACGCTGATAACAATTTGTATCAATATTATCCTGGCTGTTGGCCTTAATCTCATAACCGGGTTTACAGGCCAGTTCTCTTTGGGCCATGCGGGTTTCATGTCTATCGGTGCATATACCTGTGCGCTGATTACAATGAGGATGCCTACAATTTGGGGCTTTCTGATCGGCATTGTTGCGGCTATCATACTCGCCGGCATTGTTGGTCTGATCGTCGGGCTGCCGACACTGCGGCTTCGCGGCGATTATCTGGCTATCGCGACCTTAGGTTTTGCTGAGATCATCCGCATCATTTTTGTTAATTTGGACATCACAAACGGTGCTGCAGGGTTGAGCGGTATCCCGCAGTTTGTGAATTGGCCCTGGATGTTTTTCTTTACCGCAGGTACGGTGATGCTCGTCTCAAACTTCTTAAAATCCACTCATGGACGCGCTTGTGTATCCATTCGCGAGGATGAAATCGCTGCGGAAACGATGGGTGTAGCGACGACTAAATATAAAGTCACCGCCTTCATCATCGGCTCCTGCTTCGCGGGCATGGCCGGTGCGCTATACGCCTCGTATTTCTATGTCATTAAGCCTGAATTCTTCGGATTTATGAAATCGATCGATATACTGATCATTGTGGTGTTCGGCGGCTTAGGCAGCCTGTCGGGGTCTGTCCTTGCGGCTGTCGTGCTGGCTATCATATCAACGCTGCTTCAATCGTTTGCCGATCTTAGAATGGTGCTTTACGCGCTTCTGCTGATCGTGATCATGATCTTCAGGCCTCAGGGTCTGATGGGCTCAAAAGAGGTTTCCGTCGCAATGCTCAAGAAAGTCGGCAAGAGCCTTTCATTTAAGAAGAAGGAGAGAGGTTGAGCGATGGCGATACTGAGCGTAAGTAAACTAACAAAAACTTTCGGCGGCCTCACAGCCGTGTCGGATATCAATATCGAAATTGAACGCGGCGAGCTGGTTGGATTGATCGGCCCAAACGGCGCCGGTAAAACAACCGTATTCAACCTGCTGACAGGGATATACCCGCCAACGTCCGGTCATATCATATTGAATCATGACGGTAATCAAAAGCAACTGGGCGGGCTGAGACCGGATATGATCAGCAAGGCCGGCCTCGCGCGTACATTCCAGAATATCCGTCTGTTCAGGGAACTATCCGTTTTGGACAATGTGCGCATTGCGATGCACCAGAACATCAGCTATGGACTGCTGTCCGCTTTTCTGCACCTGCCGTCATACGTCCGGGAAGAGAAACGGGTTCTCGACGAAAGCCTGAAACTTCTCGACATTTTCGATCTTACATCCAAGCAGGATGAAATGGCCAACAACTTGCCTTATGGCGAACAGCGCCGCCTTGAAATTATCCGCGCACTGGCCACTAATCCAGAGCTTCTGCTGCTGGACGAACCGGCTGCCGGTATGAACCCGGCTGAAACTGCGCAGCTGACATCTACCATCGCTCAGATACGGGAGCAATTTGGCCTTACTATTCTGCTCATTGAGCACGACATGTCGGTGGTCATGACGATCTGCGAGCGTATTTACGTGATGGACTACGGTAAACTCATTGCGCATGGGACGCCCAACGAGATCAAATCGAACCCGCGCGTGATCGAAGCTTACTTGGGAGAGGATGTAAACAATGCTTGAAATCAAAGATATTCATGTGCATTATGGTGTGATAGAAGCTCTCAAGGGCATATCCTTTACCGTCAACGATGGCGAAATCGTCACGCTGATCGGGGCCAACGGCGCCGGGAAAACAACAACGCTTCAAACCGTTTCGGGTATCAAGAAGCCGACAAGCGGTCAGATCATACTGGACGGACGAAACATCACAAACACGTCGGCGCAGGAACGCGTGCGGATCGGCATATCCCAATCCCCAGAAGGCCGGCGCGTGTTTTCCACTTTGACCGTACTGGAAAATCTTGAACTGGGCGCTTTTCTCCGCAAGGACAAGGCGGGCATTGCGCAGGATCTTAAGCGTGTGTACGAACTATTTCCAAGGCTGGAGGACAGGCGCAAGCAGGCGGCAGGTACGCTTTCCGGTGGTGAGCAGCAGATGCTCGCAATGGGGCGCGCGTTGATGAGCCGCCCGAAGATACTTTTTCTCGATGAGCCGTCTATGGGCCTTTCGCCGCTGCTGGTACAGGAGATATTTAATATCATTCAGGATATCAATAAATCAGGTACAACGATATTACTGGTTGAGCAGAATGCGCGCATGGCGCTGCAGATTGCGCATCGCGCATATGTTCTGGAGACGGGGTCCATTGTGCTTTCCGGCACAGGGGCCGAGCTGATGAACAGTGAGGAGATCAAAAAAGCGTATTTGGGAGGTTGATAAGATGTTTGTAAGAACAAGTATGACCACAAATCCGTTTACCATTTCTCCCGACAGCACAATACCTGACGCACACGAGATCATGACAAAAAACAACGTCAAGCGATTGCCTGTCGTCAAAAATGGAATACTTGTAGGTGTGGTGTCCAAAGAGGATATAGCTCAGGCTTCACCCTCCAAGGCGACAAGCTTCAGTGTTGGTGAATTGACGTATCTGCTGGCACGCACGAAGATCAGCCAGGTGATGAAGAAAGACCCTGTTACAATCGGGCCTGACGCGCTTCTGGAAGAAGCTGCGATTGTGATGCGCAACAATGAGGTTGGGTTCCTGCCTGTTGTTCAGAATGGCCGTGTTGTCGGCATCATAACGGAAAGCAATATCTTCGATGCGTTTATAGACCTTCTGGGCTTTAGGGATATCGGTACCCGTCTGACGATCGAGGCGGAGGATATGCCGGGCATTATGGCAAACCTGGCGGGTATATTTGCGGAACACGGCGCCAATATCACGCATATTGCCGTATACAGAGGTTCCTCCGGAACGAGCACCGTTGTTGTGGGCACTCATTCCTACAATACCGATGAAATTGAAAAATCCATAAAATCACGTGGCTTTAATATTATTTATAAACTTCAGAATAAATAACGACGTGAATTGAAAGCACGCGAAAAGGCGTGCTTTTTTATTGACAACATATTGAATTTGCACAATGTTATGATATTATATTCATAATTATAATCAATAAACGTTACTATTATCAATAAAGGAGCGTGCTGGCTGTGATCAAAGAGTTTAAAGAGTTTATTTCAAGGGGAAATGTTATTGACCTGGCTGTCGGCATCATCATTGGCGGTGCTTTCAGCGCTATTGTATCTTCACTGGTTAAAGATATCATTATGCCGGTAATCTCCATCATTTTGGGAGTTTTGAATTTTTCAGACCTGACAGCTACTGTGGGGAATGCCACAATTACTTACGGGACGTTTATCCAAACCATCGTTGATTTCATTCTGATTGCGTTAAGTGTATTTTTGATTATTAAGCTTATCAACAAGTTCAGAAGAAAGAAGGAAGAGGAACCGGAAAAAGCTCCCGAGCCGCCAAAGCCAACCAAGGAAGAACTGCTGCTGACCGAGATCAGAGACCTGCTTAAAAATAAATAGAGAATAAAAATCCTGCCAAGCGCGTTCCAATGTGAATGCGCTTTTTTATTTGTTGACTTAGGTGGAGAACAAATGGTAGATTGGCTAATATAGTTATTTAATCATATCGTTTTGGGAGACGTATTATGAAAACCGGTTGGAAGAAGAATACGTCATACTTCCTGCTCTGTCAGGCGATCTCCCTTTTTGGATCGTCCTTGGTTCAGTATGCAATCATGTGGCATATCACACTCAATACCGAATCGGGCGTGATGATGATGATTTCAATCATCTGCGGTTTTCTTCCTGCGTTTTTTTTATCCCCGTTCGCCGGCGTCTGGGCTGATCGGTATAACAGAAAACACCTTATTATCATCTCAGACTCAGGGATTGCAGCCGCTACATTGATATTAGCCATAGTATTCATGCTGGGATACCGCAATATCTGGCTGCTATTTGTTGTTTCGGCGGTCCGTGCGTTGGGAACCGGCATACAAGTACCAGCCGTAAGCTCATTTCTGCCTCTTCTGGTTCCTGAGAATAAGCTGACGCGCGTCAACGGCATCAACAACAGTCTTCAGTCCGCTATCACATTATTATCTCCCATGGTCAGCGGCGTACTGATGTCTTTCGCAGCTATTGAGTCAATATTCTTCATCGATGTCGCTACGGCCATTGTTGCGGTAACAGGAATGATGTGGCTTGTACGCGTTCCACCTCACGAAAAGGCTCAGCAAAAACAACTGACGGGATATTTCGAGGACTTCCGTACAGGCCTTTTGTATATCAAAGGACATGCGTACATCCGGCAGTTTTTTATCTTCTCCGCTGCTTTTTTCTTTTTAGTAACGCCCGCCGCGTTTTTAACGCCGCTGCAGGTGGCGCGCAGCTTTGGCGACGACGTCTGGCGGCTGACAGCAATTGAGATCGCTTTTTCGGGTGGAATGATGTTGGGCGGATTTCTCATGGCGGCGTGGGGAGGCTTTAAAAATCGGGCTCGATCAATGGCTGTAGCCGGATTCGCAATTGCTGTATGCACAATCGCATTAGGCGTGGTACCATTCTTTTGGCTTTATCTCATGGTCATGGTTCTTACTGGCGTTGCGATTCCGGTATATAGCACTCCCGCCATGGTTCTACTTCAGGAACGCATTGAAGAAAGCTATATGGGCCGTGTTTTTGGAGTGTATGGGATGATATCCAGCTCTCTGATGCCCATTGGTATGTTGATATTCGGTCCTGTTTCGGATTCAGTTGCTATTGAGTGGCTGCTTATTGGCACGGGTATACTGTTGCTCATACAAAGTGTCTTCCTTCTGATCAATAAGACGCTTTATCAGGCGGGAAAACCGCCGGAAAGACTTCCGGAAAACGTCGTCAATAATTGAGATATCATCAAGCAATAGATGCATAGCTCTCTGGTCTTCGGGAGTTATATTGACATTGCTATAAAAATATGATATAAGTTATTTAGTAATTTACTAACGGAGTAAACATAATGAAGATTCCAACAACGTTAAAACATAAGCCGGTCATTGTGGCGGAAGATTATGCAAATGTGGATGGCCGGATTGCTTATAATTCTGACGCAAAGGGCTTATCAGTAGGATTGGCACAATGGAACGACCGCGGACGCCTTGATATCTCAGCGAAGGTTTGGCGGCATACGGGAGAGAAGTGGTCACGCCAGTCAGAAGAACTGCCTTTGCACCGTGTGCTTGACCTTGCGATATTTGTATGTCGGGCCCTGGGCCATTTCCGCAATGCATACCGCTATGAAAAGTTGTATGACCCGGCCAAACCTGTCATTGACAGAGTGGGCATACAGGGTGATGCGATGACGGTTTCCATCTGCACGGATAATCCAATGATCGATGAGGATATCCGCCTTTTCGCGGATGTGCTGGCCAAAAATGACGAAATGATCGGTGAGCGTCTGGCTGTATTGTCGCGGGCGCTAAAGGAACTGGGGTATTAATACTGTGGAAAAACGCAATAGAAAAGAACTGCTTCAAAGCTATAAAAACAGAACTGTGCTGGGCGGTGTTTATGCGATAACAAATACCGTTACAGGACGGAGGATGCTGAATTTTACGGAGAATCTACAAGTCAGCCGAAACCGATTCGATTTCGCACAGCAAATGAACAGCTGCGTCCACCCGCGGCTAAAGGAAGACTGGGCGCAGTATGGGGGCAAGAGCTTCCGTTTCGATGTCTTGGAATCGATCGCAAAAAAGAAAGATCAAACAGACAGCGATTTTAATGAAGATTTAAAAGCGTTGTTTGAAATGTCCGCCAAAGGAGCGGAGCCTGACAAATACGAATAGAACATCAGCGGGTGCGCTGACTGTCCTCATACAGACGCTGTATTGAGCGGTCATACGTCTTTTCTACCTCGCGGGAAAAAAGACAGCCGGGCGCTTCCCCCAAGCGGCGGTGATAGGCCACGCATTCACAGCATTTACCATGGTGAGGACATGAATTATAAGTACAGGTACATTGAACTTTGTTTTCGCAAGCCATTTAATAACCCTCTTTTTCATATTTACATCTGAGTAGTATAAATGAAATATGCATTTCTTTCAATCGGAAGCTTTATTAAAAACGATAAAAATATCTGCCGGCTAAGGCAATAAAATCCATAGCTTCTGGTCATTTTGTTCATTCAGATGATATAATCAGATTTGAAGAAGATAAATTAGGAGCGGGTGATTATATGAGCGTACCAGACAAAGTGAGCACTGGCATCAGAGGATTTGACGGTATCATTGATAAGCTTCGGCTGGGGGATAACGTCGTTTGGCAGGCAGATGATATCGAAAGCTATAAAAAAGTCGTGTTGCCTTTTACAGCGCAAGCTCACAGTGATGGAAGGCAATTGATCTATGTCCGTTTCGGCCGTCATGCGCCGCTGCTCGACGATGAAATGGCAGAAGTGGAAACCATAGATGCGAGCCGTGGCTTTGAGAGCTTTGCAACTGCCGTTCATTCGCTCATAGAACAAAAGGGACGCTACGCGTTTTATGTGTTCGACTGCCTGACCGATCTTCTGGATTGCTGGTATTCCGATCTGATGATCCGAAACTTCTTTAAAGTGACTTGTCCGTTTCTCTTTGAGCTGGATACTATCGCTTATTTTTCCATTCAACGCAGTGCGCACACATATTCCACTATCGCCGGGATCCGTGAAACAACGCAGCTTCTTCTAGACCTGTACAGCGTGGAAGGGGAGAGCTATATCCACCCGCTTAAGGTATGGCAGCGGTATTCCCCGACAATGTTCTTTCCTCATTTGATAAAGGGACAGGAAGCCGTCTGCGTCACAGCCAGTGCGCAGGTCGCCGGGCTTTTTTCCAGCATCGACCGTAGCGGCCGTCCGCTTGATTATCTCGGTAAAGTCAAAGAAAACATCGCGGCTTTCCCTGATCAGGCCGATGAGCAGAAGAGACTGCTTTTATCCATGCTGGTTGGATCGGATTCGCGTATGCGCACGCTGTGCGAGCGTTTTTTTTCACTGGAAGATCTGCAGATGATCGCATCCCGTCTTATTGGAACCGGACGAATTGGCGGTAAGAGCGTTGGAATGCTGGTCGCGCGGATGATACTGGAGAAAGAAGGACGTGACCGTTTCGTGCCTTTCATGGAGCCTCATGATTCGTTTTATATAGGTTCCGACGTGTTTTATACATATATCGTGCAAAATGGATGGTGGGAGCTTCGGACACGGCAGAAAACACGCGATGGATATTATAAGTATGCGGGGGAGTTGAAAGAGAAGCTTCTCAGTGGTCAATTTCCCTCGGATATTCAGGAACAATTTGTTCAGATGCTCGAATATTTTGGGCAGTTTCCCATCATCGTCCGCTCCAGCTCCCTGCTGGAGGATAACTTTGGCAATGCGTTTGCGGGCAAATATGACAGCGTCTTCTGTGTGAATCAGGGAACACCCAAAGAACGCTTCGAAGCGTTTGAGCAGGCCGTACGTTTCGTCTATGCCAGTGCTATGAACGAAGACGCTCTGGCTTACCGGGAAAAAAGAGGACTATTGGGCAGCGATGAACAGATGGCGATATTGGTTCAGCGTGTTTCAGGCGATTATTACGAACAGAATTTTTTTCCGCATATCGCTGGGGTGGGCAACTCATCCAATCTCTATGTGTGGGATAAAGACATCGATGGTGAAGCGGGTATGCTCCGTCTCGTTTTTGGGCTGGGTACCCGCGCCGTGGGCCGCATGATTGGCGACTATGCGCGCATTGTCAGCTTGGACGATCCGACTGCGTTGCTTCCGATGGCATTGGAAGATGTTCGCAGATTCTCGCAGCACGAAGTGGATTTGCTGTCGCTTAAGGAAAACCTACCGGATACCGTCGCCGTTGACGAGGCTCTCGACTATGATATCAAGGCAGATAAATCGCTTTTTGCGACGGTGGATCAAGCCGCCGCCGCGCGGTTGCGCGAATTGGGATATATGCGGAAAAAGACGTCTTACATCCTTAGCTTCAAGCGCCTTCTTGAGGAAACGGAATTTCCTTCTTTAATGAAGGATATGCTGGCGCTGCTGTCCGGTACGTATTCATATCCGGTGGACATTGAATTTACGGCCAATTTCGCGAATGACGACAGCTTTAAGATCAACCTTGTTCAGTGCCGTCCGCTTCAAACGCGCGGATTCGGGCAAACGGTCCCAATGCCCGACGTTGTCGAATGCCGTAACTGTTTTTTCTCAACGCAGGGAAGCTTCATGGGCGGAAACGTCCATTTGGGCATCGATTATGTGGTGTATGTGGATACGCAAAGCTACTTAAATAGCAGTGATCAGGAAAAATACGGCGTCGCCCGGACGATTGGGCAGATCAACAATTTGCTGAAGGACAAAAGCGTAATGCTCATCGGGCCAGGACGCTGGGGGACGACTACTCCGTCACTTGGCGTGCCCGTTAGCTTTGCCGAATTATGCAATATGTCGGTTATCTGTGAACTGGCGTCCGCCGAGGCGGGTTTTATGCCAGAACTATCTTATGGCAGCCACTTCTTTCAGGATCTCGTTGAGTCGGGTATGTTTTACGTGGCGATATTCAACGGCCGCGACGATGTCTGCTTTGATTCCTCTTATGTTTCGAAAAGGCCGAACCTGCTGACGGAGATGCTACCTCAAAGCAGTTCTTATGCGGATGTCATCAGTCTGGTCAGGACGGAAGGGCTGTTCGTCTATTCGGACGTTGTGTCACAGCGCCTGGTATGCCAATAACGAATTAACGGGAGACAATAAAAATGGGCATGAAAGAAAGAGTTGAAATCGTTGAGGGAGATATCACAAAACTGAGCGTTGACGCTATTGTCAACGCTGCGAACAACAGCCTGCTTGGAGGCGGCGGGGTAGACGGCGCGATACATCGGGCCGCCGGCGCCGGCCTTCTGGCCGAGTGCCGGACATTGAGCGGATGCCCTACAGGTGAAGCGAGGGTAACCCAATCCTATAATCTGCCTTGCCGCATTGTTATTCATACGGTGGGGCCGGTGTGGCATGGCGGAGGAAAGGGAGAAGCATCAATCCTTGAGGCCTGTTACACCAACTCAATACAGGCGGCTGTTGCGAATAATGCGAAAACCATTGCCTTTCCGTCCATAAGCACCGGGGTCTATGGATATCCGATTGAGTCCGCATGCGAAACATCCTGCCGGGCCGTTAAACGGATGCTGAATAAATACCCGGAAAATGTGCTTAAGAAGGTGATCTTCGTTTGCTTTAATCGAGAAGCCGCAAGTTGTTATCACCGTCTGCTGGGAACTTTTGACGGAGTGTAAACGTCTTCTATATATTCCAAAGCGCATATTTACTATATAAGGATTATTTGATAGAATAATCATAAAATTCTCAAGAGGTCAATTATGACTACATATATTCCGGAGATTCATGGAAACCTCCGCAAACACATGGTGAGAGTCCCGGAAATAATAAACGAAGTCAGCGGGATCCGCATTTTCGGCAGACTGATCAAATCGCTTGTATTTACCACCGACGTCGCGCTGATCAAAAACTGCAACGCCAACGCGGTGATCGCCGTTTATCCTTTCACTCCGCAGCCTTCAATTTCACATGCGATCATCACCGTTTCAGATATTCCCGTGTTCTGTGGCGTGGGAGGCGGCACCACCACCGGCAAGCGCGTCGTTAATCTGGCCATGGATGCTGAAAATCAGGGGGCTCTTGGCGTGGTACTCAACGCCCCGACGGGAAACGACATTATCCGAATGGTTCGTGATCGTATTGATATCCCGGTTGTGATAACAGTGGTATCTGAAGGAACGGATATCGCCGCCCGCATTGAAGCTGGGGCCAGTATTCTCAACGTTTCGTGTGCATCCAAAACGCCCAGCGTCATCAGCAGCATACGCAAACGTTATCCCGAGGTGCCTATCATTGCGACGGGCGGCCCGACGGAAGAATCAATTCAAAAAACGATTGACGCCGGCGCAAACGCCATCACCTATACGCCGCCGACTTCTGCGGAAATATTCAAGCAGTTGATGGAAAAATACCGTATGGAACATTAACAGACTAAAGCCTTGCATTATGTGTGGTATAATATTATAATATAGTTACAATATTATTAAGTATATATTACATTTATATGTTGAGGTTCAAATGAAAAAGTATTTTATCGCGGTGTTAAGGCCCCTGCTTAAAGGTCTGTATCATCTGATAAAAAAGTGCAAAAGAATAGTTCGGAAAATTTCCGTATACAATAATAGCCGGCTTCATAAAGGCATTTTTATAGATAAAAAAATTCATACTAAGACAAGGCGGACGCCCCTCTGGAAGGATAAGCGCCTCATCATAGCGGCCTGCGCGGCAGTTGTAGTCATTTCCGTTGCACTGGGCGTTGTGTTGCCTCGTCCCAACAATACAGCCGAAGCCGCTGTTTTGGATGTTCTGCCATCCGCCGGCCTTGGCGATAATGTTTCGTCTGAACCACCTGTTTCGTCCGCTGATGTTCAACCGTCGAATACTAACGTTCAATCGGATCTAAATAAAGCTGACGTCTCGTTGCCAGACGAAGCGTCACAGGCGACAGACACGGACACGTCTCCCGTTCCCACCACCGCCCCGGATACGAAGCCCGCCGCTACCACCGCCCCGGAAAAGAAAAACCTAACGCCCGGGTGCCATGATTCGCAAATAATTGATGTGCAGACGCGCCTGATGGAGTTGGGTTATATGGGGGATGATGAGCCGACCGATTACTACGGATATGGTACCGAATATGCGTTACAGCTGTTCCAGCGAAAAGCAAATCTCCAGGTAGATGGGCTTCTTGGCGACAAGACAATGACGGCTCTGTTTTCCGATAACGCCCAACCGTATACAGTGAAGCTGGGAGACAAGGGGACTGATGTGGAAGGCATACAGGACAGGCTGCATGAACTTAATTATTTAAAATCGGCGGGCACAGGTTATTTTGGTACGGATACGGAAACGGCGGTCAAGAGCTTTCAGACGCGAAATTCACTGACTGCAGATGGAAACGTGGGAAACAATACATTTGAAATGCTTTATTCCGATGATGCAAAACCGGCAATAACGGTATCAAAGGAAAGTAAAAACGACAGTAAGAAAGATAGCAGCAAAAGCGACAATAAAAACGACAGCAAGAAAGATAGCAGCAAAAGCAACAATAAAAACGACAGCAAAAAAAACAGCGGCAAGAACGACGGCAAGAAAGGCACCAAGAGTGATGATAAAAAAGACGATGATAAAACAACTGAACCCGCCGCTCCAAACGAGGCTTCAGCAAGCGCCCTGATCGATTTCGCCAAGACACAGTTGGGCAAGAAATATGTTCATGGCGGCAAGGGGCCAAACGGTTTTGATTGCTCCGGATTTGTTTACTACTGCCTGAACAAGGTTGGATATCAAATAAAGTATATGACTTCGGCGGGTTGGGCCAAATGCGGCATTTCCAAAGTATCCAGCATGTCTGATTTGAAGAAGGGCGATATTGTCTGCTTCAAGGGACATGTCGGCATTTATATGGGGGATGGGAATATGATCGATGCATCCTCCAGCCAAGGAAAGATACGCATTTGTTCGAATATATTTAAATCGAGTTATTGGAAGAAAACATTCATCTGCGGCCGGCGGGTGTTTTAAAAAATAATAATACACAAAGGGCGTTCACTGTGAAACGCCCTTTTATATTTCGGTATAAGTTTTATTAAAACATCCCTTAAGAGCTTGCACCGGTTTCTTCCATCATATCGTCGGTAATCACTATGAAGTTATTGCCATCAACCCAGAGCCTCTCAAGGCCATAGAACTCGCGCTCACGCTTATGAAAAATGTGAACGAGTATATCGCCATAGTCGATGACGATCCAACGTCCTTCGCGATATCCTTCTATACGAATCTGTTCACGCCCTCTTTCATGCATATACTTGCGTATTTCATCACAAAGAGATTTGACATGAACGTCGGACCGCCCACTGGCCAGGATAAAATAATCCGCTACAATAGTCAAATTCGATACGTTGATGACGCGAACATCCTCCGCCTTCTTTGCATAAAGCTGCTTGGCTGCACCGACTACATCTTCATCAAAACCATTTTTCAAGCCTGTGAATTCCTCCTTTTATTTAAAATATACTGGTACGCCTCCACGCTGTTGGGGTGAAGCGTGAAACCTTTACTTTTAACAAAAGCCATTACTTGCTTAAGAGCTGTCAGCATCGCCTCGTCGATATCCTGACATGCCAGATCTCGTATCTGATCGATGCCTTCAAAGCTGCGGCCCGGTTCAATCAAATCAGCAATATAAATGATCTTTTCCAGCAAAGACATGTCGGCATGGCCTGTCGTATGCCATCGGATGGCGGAAAGAATGTCTTCGTCGGTAATGCCAAGATCATCCCGTACCATGGCTGCGCCGACCTTTCCGTGCAGCAGTTCCGGATTATCGCGTTCCACCGGGTCCACATCCACCTTGTATTGTTTTGCTACATCAAATAAACCATGCCGGCACGAACCTTTGGCGACGTCATGCAGAAGGCCTGCAACAAGCGCCTTGTGTTCGTCCGCGCCATATCTTTTCGCCAACGTCACTGCTTCGTCGGCAGTTCTGACAGAATGCAGCAGCCTTTTTTCATCCAGATGCCCTCTCAGATATCGTTCCATTGTTGCAAGATCGTCTGTCATTTAAACCTCTGCGTTGTAAACGCCGTTTTCTCGTATATACAGGGCAACCGGATCGGGGACAAGGCCGGTCAAAGGCCTGTTTTGCTCCGCCATCATTCGGATATATGTCGAAGAGACATTGGGGCCGTGCTCCTCGGCCAAGTGGATCTTATTTCCGAATTGGCCGTTGAGTTTATCTGCATATTGCCGAATTTTCAATTCATCAAGCCCTGGCCGCAGGATGCAAATAAACTCCGTCAGAAAAAAAACACGCTCGAAGTTCTTCCATGTCGTCAACTCAAAAAGCGTATCAGCGCCAATAATATAGTAGAAATCGGTCTCCTTACGGGCCCGGGTCAGCATCTCAAGAGTATCTACGTTATAGGTATAACCGCTTCGTCCCGTCTCAATCGTGCTCAGGGAAAATCTGTTTTCTCCGGCAATGGCCAAGCGTATCATATCAAGCCGCTGCTCGGCAGGTGCAATGAACTCACTTCGTTTATGAGGCGGCAAACCCAGCGGTATGAATACGATTTCACCCAATGAGAATTCGTACAGCGCGATATTAGCCATGATAATGTGGCCGCTGTGAACGGGATTAAACGTGCCGCCGAGCAGCCCCACACGGTTTTGCCGGGATGCAATGCACCTGGATTCAAAATTGGAAAACTCAAAATAATCCCGCATATGTTCGTTCATGAATTGATTATACACCAATGTTTGGCTGTTCACAAGGTGTGTACGTATACGAGACGCGGTTTGTGTCAACAATGAAAATAATAAAACAGAGGAGGAAAGTATGGATACCAGGCTGATCCATTACTACAAAAAACAGCTTTATGGCGGTCGTTCTATTATCGCCCGATTTACGGATTATGTGATATTGCGCTTTGCTCTGCTCTTTACGCTATTTATCATTCTGGTCAGCCTCAGCCGTTCTATTATGGTATCGCTTCTTATTGCCGTATTTATAACGATAGCTGTCAGCTTGGCGCTTGTGCTGGCGCGACGACGGCGTATAAAACATTTCATCGAACGGGATATGCTACGCATAAAGAAAAAATGCCTGCTTGAAGAGTTGACGATAATGAATACGGACGAATATACCAACTATTTGATACGTTTGTTTGAAGGACTGTCCGATATAACCGTGACAGAGTGTGGCATAACGGCGCAAAAAGGCGATGCGCTATACTTTGTTTACCACAACCATCCGGCTTCAACATGCGATATTGGTGATGTGCTTAAGGTATACAGGCAATATCATGAAAAGAATATTGTGATCGTCTCATTAAGCGAGTTCAGCGATTCGGCACAAAAATTTTGCACGGGCCAGAAGATCGAGCTCGTTTCCGGGGAAAGCATTCTAAAAATGGCTGCTGAGAAGAATATGCTGCCCGATGAAGAGGCCGCTCAGCAAAAGGCGAGCAAAGAGATGAACGATACCATTATCACGTTCGGAAGATTAAAACAGGCCGCGTTTAATAAAACAAAGGTAAAGGCGTATATTCTTTGCGGATTGGTTGTGATGTGTTGGCCTTTTATCATTGGTTTTCGAATATATTACCCGATTATCGCCGTGTTTTGTTTTATAATGGCTGCCGTTACCTTTCATCGGAACAAATCGCATGAAGAAAGCCGCGGCATTGGTATAAGCTGACTTGACAAAGATATGACAAGATACTAAAATTATTATGGTTTCTAATAATTGAAATGTTCTTCATCAATCATAGATTTCTTTATTAGCGAGCCAGATATACGGCTCCACAATATATGGGGTGACCGTGTATGGCAGACAGCGGATATACAGAAAAATAGTTTAAGGGGGTATACATGTCTGCACAAAACTAAATAAGGAGGTGCGACAGGCTCAGTGGAAATTTGGCTAAGTGTGCTGCTTATCGTTGTCGCGGCGGCAGCCGCGCTTTTTGCGGGCTACGTTTACAGAAAGAACGTTGCCGAAGCGAAAGTCGAGAAAGCTGAAGACGCCGTTAAACGGCTGATCGTTGACGCTCAGAAAAAAGCGGAAGCAGTCAAAAAGGAGACGGTCCTTGAAGCCAAAGAAGAAATCCACTCATTAAGAACCGAATTTGAAAGAGAATCCAAAGAAAGACGTAATGAGATCCAGAGAGTTGAGAGAAGACTAGCCCAGCGGGAAGAATCGCTGGACAAAAAAGTTTCAAATGCCGAAGCAAAAGAGGAACAGATCAATAAGCGCTTAAAGGAAGTCAGCAAGCGCAAGGAAGAGATCGATCAGACTTTTGCGGAGCAAATAGAGCAGTTGGAGAAGATCTCCGGCATGACAAACGAAGAGGCGAAGAACCTGCTGCTCGAAAAGGTTGAACAGGAAACTCGGCGTGATATGGCTGTTTATGTCCGGGAGATCGAAAACCGCGCCAAAGAGGAAGCGGATAAGAAATCCCGAGAGATCATCGCCAACGCCATACAGAAATACGCGGCCGACCATGTGGCGGAGAACACCGTATCCGTTGTATCATTGCCTAATGACGAAATGAAGGGCAGGATCATAGGGCGTGAAGGGCGTAACATTCGTGCATTGGAAACGGCAACTGGTATCGACCTTATTATAGACGATACCCCGGAAGCTGTTATTCTGTCCGGGTTTGACCCGATCAGAAGAGAAATCGCGCGGATCGCGCTTGAAAAGCTCATCATCGACGGGCGTATCCACCCGGCGCGTATTGAAGAAATGGTCAAGAAAGCGCGCAAGGAAGTGGAAAAAGAGATCCGCGACGCGGGTGAGCAGGCAGCATTTGAAACCGGAATACATAATCTCCATCCGGAAATCATCAAACTGCTGGGACGGCTCAAATATCGTACCAGCTATGGTCAGAACGTTCTCAAGCATTCGCTTGAGGTGGCCCACTTAGCCGCAGTCATGGCGGCTGAACTGGGAGCAAACATAAAACTGGCCAAACGCGGCGGTTTGCTGCACGACATTGGAAAAGCGGTTGACCACGAAGTGGAAGGGCCGCATATACAAATCGGTGCTGATCTGGCTAAAAAGTACCGTGAATCCAATGATGTGATACACTGTATACAGGCGCATCATGGTGATATTGAAGCGCAGTCTGTGGAAGCGGTGCTTGTACAGGCAGCAGACGCAATATCGGCGGCAAGGCCTGGAGCCAGAAGAGAAACTCTCGAAAACTACATTAAACGTCTGGAAGCTTTGGAGGAAATTGCGAATTCGTTCTCGGGTGTCGAGAAGTGCTATGCCATACAGGCGGGACGAGAAGTCCGCATTATGGTTAAGCCCGAGGATGTGGATGATGCAGGAATGCATTTGATGGCTAAAGACATCGTAAAGAAGATCGAAAAGGATCTGGATTATCCCGGCCAGATCAAAGTCAGTGTGATTCGGGAAACGCGGTCGGTAGACTACGCAAAGTAACAAAATCAGGAGAGCTGCGATGCAGCTCTTCTTTTTATCGTAGAAAAAACCACACGTTTTACGTGTGGAGCGACAGCCAGCTTTAGCGTTTGAAAAGAAAAACCTCCGACAGTAGAATAGGAAAAGGTTTCGCCAACCGTAACTAAAACTACTAAAGGAGGTAATCCAAATGGATAAGAGTAGTCTATCACATACAAGATGGGACTGCAAATATCACATCGTGTTCTCGCCGAAATTTCGGAGGAAAGTGATATATGGGAAGCTAAAGAAGGACATAGGACAAATACTACGGAAATTATGTGAGAACAAGGGAGTAGAGATTGTCGAGGCGAATGCGTGCGTTGATCATATCCATATGCTGGTGAGGATACCACCGAAGGAGAGCGTGTCGCACTTTATGGGATATCTGAAAGGAAAGAGCACGCTGATGATATTTGAGAGGCATGCAAACCTGAAATATAAATACGGACGAAGGCAGTTCTGGTGTAAGGGTTACTATGTAAGCACAGTGGGGCTGAACAAGGAGAAGATCAGAAAGTACATTAGGGAGCAGCAAGATGAAGACATGATGAACGACACGGCAACAGTGAAAGAGTATGTAGACCCTTTTAAGGGTGGCCGGTAACAAGTCTATGCGGTTGGCGGAACCGTCATATGCCTTTAGGCATTGCCAGTAATAGAACCTTATAGGGTTCTATTAAAGACCACCCCTTTAGGGGTGGATGATTATTAT
>Ga0183096_1001724_pt1 | contig 17410 bp, 7 predicted proteins | sample Biomet5_FD_127791 | JGI IMG/M metagenome (GOLD analysis project Ga0183096, IMG submission 127791) | Microbial communities from bioreactor (seeded with sewage sludge) at LBNL, California, USA - Biofuel metagenome 5 (version 2) (version 3) | ecosystem: Engineered > Bioreactor > Anaerobic >... | reverse complement strand
GATAAATGGAGCCAAAAATTATATTTTTGCGAATTTTGATCGGATCAATAGCTTAATAGTAGCAAAAAAGAATGGAATTATATAGAATATATAACAAATTTTTATAAATTTTAACAAATTGTCAAGTAAATTTGGGATAAAAAAGAAGGGAAATAGTCAGTACCAATTAGTGGATACTGTCAAAGTCAGGATAAAGAAAATCCCTGGCTGATAGATGAAAAAGCGTTTATCAAGCAGGCAATTGAAGCAGGAAAACCTATACTGGGAATCTGCCTCGGTGCACAATTGCTTGCCGATATCCTCGGGGCCCGCGTATATGAAAACAGGCACATGGAAATGGGCTGGTTTCCTGTAACGGCATCCGGAGGCGAGAATAAGCCGGAATTTCATGAAGGGCTGCCGGACGAGATAACAGTTTTTCACTGGCATTCCAGGACTTTTGACCTTCCTGCAGGGACCGTTCAGCTTTTTGAAAGCAAGGGCTGCAAGAATCAGGGGTTTATCTACAATGGCAGGGTTGTAGCGCTTCAGTTTCACCCTGAAATGAATGAAGAAAGAATTCTGAACTTGATCAAGAGGTTTGGGGAGAGAACGGTAAATGGGCCATTTGTGCAGAAAAAAGAGGAAATGCTCGGGCAGAAAGAATATCTGGCCAGCACAAAGGAATTTATGTTTTTGATTCTGGATAAACTTAAAAAACTGATTTAAAGAGTGCTGAGCTAGTTAGCTATTCAGTTATTCAGTTATTCAGTTATTCAGTTATTCAGTTATTCAGTTATTCAGTTATTCAGTTATTCAGTTATTCAGTTATTCAGTTATTCAGTTATTCAGTTATTCAGTTATTCAGTCATTCAGTCATTCAGTCATTCAACCGGCAGAAAACTCAGGTGAGTTCTTCGGATGGCTTTTCCGGTGCCTGATACCCTGTGCGGCTTGCTGTTCGTTTATTCTCTTTTGAGAAAATCCCTTTAACTCCTCCTGAAATCAGGGCTGCAATATCTTTTAAGACAAGGCCCTGTTTGAACCCATTGGGAAGAGCGATATATTTTGGGCTCCAGACTGGATTGAACTTTTCTTTAAAATCCCGCAATCCTTTATAATTATAAAAGTGTTCTCCATGGGTAAAGATTAAAGACCCGATTTTATGCCACATAGGAGCGAATTGCCGTGTTTCAAGCCCCGAAAGGGGAGCCATTCCGAGTGAAAAACGCCTGTACCCTTTTTCTTTTCCCCAGAGCATGAGCTTGACAAAAAGATATTCCATTGTCCTGTCGGGTGCATCGGGACTGTGGCGCATCAGGTCAACACTGATTTCTTCATTATCCGCGCCTGTCCAGATGTTCGCAAAAGCAACGATTTCGGACTCGTTCCTGACAAGAGCAATCGGGAAATTGCTCAGGTATTTCTCATCAAAGTAACCAATTGAGAATCGCTTTTCTTTTCCTGCTTTCAACTTGAGCCAGGCGTTCGAGATCTTTCGGAGTTCAGGCATAAGGCTCCGAACCTCTTCTTTAGAGACAATTTCAAACCAGTATCCTTTTTTCTCCACATTCCTTACGGTATAACGGAAATCTTTGCTTGCACTTCCTTCCAGGGTAAAAGCCTCAAGGGGAACTTTCGCCTCTTCCCCGATTTTTATAAGGGTCAGACCAAGGTCAAGATAAACCGGAATATATTTTTCGCTCACCTCATAGAAAGCAGCCCTTCCCTGGTGCATCTTGCTCATTTCATAAAAGTCCCAGATCAGCTCTTTTGCCTGATTACTGGTTCCAACGATATCTCCCATTGCAACCCAGGTCTTTCCGGAAACTCCATACATCAAAAAAGCCTGCTTTTCATCATCAAAAAGCAGATATTTGTCTCCTGTAAACACAAGGTTTCCAGCCGTTTCCTCACTCTGGTTAATAATTCTTTTTGCAAGCTCCATTTCCTCTGCTCCTGGCATGTGAATGTCCCTGGAAAAGGGGCTCAGGATTTTTGCCATTCCAAGAACAAGAAGCAGAATAAAAGCTCCGACCGTAGCCCTTAAAAAGCTGGAAGCCTGGGAATTGATCCCGAACTGCCACCAGAGTTCGTTTGAATATTCCACTTTATGGTATGAAAAAAATCCAAGCCATACGAAGCTTACGAAGACCAGGGTTATTGCAGTTACATTACTCCTGCTAAAAGACTGATGCATAAGCGAAGATTTTCTGTAAAAATATTTTCTGCAGGGAAGCAAAAAGAAAAACAGAATAAAAAGAATCGCAGCTTCATGGTAATCCAGGTCTTTTAGAAGGGCAAATATCCCGCCCATAAAAAGTACAGAAAGAGAAAGAATATAGGCTCCGTCAATTCTTTTCCAGAGGCCGTTTGCCAGGAGCAGGAGTAATACCCCCATAATGCTTCCAAAAAGCCTGGAGGCTTCGATTAAGGGAAGAGGAATAATGTAATTGAGGTCATGCAGGTACCTTGGATCTGAAGGTAGAGCTCCGGAAAAGAGAAGGGAAACTCCTCCAAAGAAAACAAGAATCGAAAAGATCTGAGGTGCTAGCTCGGATAGGCTTGAATACGTGGCTTTCTCAATTTTCCTCAGGAATTCGTCTCTCTCTTGATATTCATAGAACATAAGGGCCAGCAGCCCAATAAGGAAGGGAACGAAATAGTAAATTGTCCTGAAAAGGAGAAGCGGTTTGATTATATCGACCGTACCGAAATACGGTTCCAGCATAAACAGCATAAGGGTTTCAAAAACCCCAAGCCCTCCCGGGACAGTACTTATCAGCCCTATAATCTGCGCCAGCGCAAAGAACACAAGGACATGAAGCAGGGTAAGATGTGGATTTGAAGGCAAAAGGAAATAGATAATGCTTCCCGAAAGCAGGTAATCTACTGATGATAAGCCAAGCTGTAAGAACGCTATTCTCGGTTCAGGGATCCTGATCTGGTACCCTTTTGCCCTGAAATTCAATCTCCTGAACGAGAAAATGAAATAAATAGCAACACTTAGCAGTAAAAGAATTCCAATAAGGTTTAGCGGGACAGGGATCTCGGGCACGTAATCTGACAGTTTCACAGGATAAAATGTGAAGAGCAAGCCTCCGACAAAACAAAATCCGACCCAGAAGGTGAGTACGCAGAAAATTATAATTTCCCAGATCTGGCGCAGGTTCAGCCCGTTTCTTGAGTACAACCTGTATCTCAGGGAACTTCCTGTCAGGATATTAAAACCAACACTATAACTTATGGAAGTGCTGATAAAAGAGGCTCTGGCAGTCTGCTTATAAGGCAGAGGGTGATTAATATGACGAACTGCTAGGTAATCATAACCTGTTAAAGCAAGATAACTCAAGAAGGTTAAAAAGAACGCAAGCTCTATATGGCTCAGTGGAATGCTGGTAATACTTCTGAGTACATACATCGAGTGCAAGTGACGTATCTGTCTATCCAGGGTCCACAAAGCCAGGGAAAATATAACTACTGGCAGAAGATAGCCTGCAAGCCTCTCTATTTTAAGGGTTTTTTCTCTCATACTTCCTTTGTCTGTCATTGAGATCAGCGTTTTTTCACTTAACTTTTTCTCAGTTAGCCTTTCTTAATTTTTCACTGAATTTTCTTTCTTAATTTCTCATATAACTCTTTCTTAATTTCTCACTTAATTCTTCCTTAATTTCTCACTAAACTCTTTCTTAATTTCTTATTTAAATCTTTTTAAATTTTCATAATATGTTTTAAAATTGCTTGGCAAACATTTTGAATTTCATGCTTTAACAGACAAAGTAATTTCCTTAAAATATATATATATCGGCTCTAATCCCAGGAAAATTCTCAAAATATTTGTTTTGAGTTAGAGAATATATTAAGTTGCCTGTTGAAGAAGAGTTTAAACAAAAGTAAAGGAGAAGTAAAAGAATCAGTAAATTATTACCAGCCTATTAACAGCACTGGAAAAGCTAAGAACAAAAATAGGAGTACTGTTTCCATACAATTCCAGTTTCCTTTATCTTACCTTATTTAGTTTTTTATTACTGGCCCTCCACTTTCGATTTATATTTATCTGTTTATTTTGATATTTTTAACTTATTCCTACATATATTTTCATTATTAGTTATACTCAATTTATTGTTCATGACAAAGTGTTTTTCCGCTTAAAAGTAAAGTATTTATTAAGTGAACTCTTTAATATTTTTTAGATTTGACTGGCTTATTAGTTGATTTACGTTTACATTCCTGTTTTGGGGATAGGGTGATGGTCGGGAAATTCTCTAACGATTTTTCATATTTCATTGAGGATAGCTGTGCCTATATACCCTATGCCGTGATCGGAATCTTCATTTTGCTTGCTGCAACCTTTACTTCAGCCTATCTTTTAAAAATAGATAGCAAAGTTGCTGAAACCATTTATACGACCGAGGATAATGATCCCAGGCAGGATGCCATCAACCTTGCCTCGTTCGACCTTGCTCGCTGCCTCAATTATGCAGGAATGGAAGCTCTTGAATGGCAGGGAGAACACCCTGTAATCCTGCCTGAAGGCGATGCCATTAGCAGGTTTTCGGAAGATGATTTTATGGTAATTCCAAAAAACCAGAACCTCGAAAGAGAAGACACACTTCAGATTTCCATAAATCTGCCTTCCGATATCTGGGGCAAGATCGAATCCCTCTGGAAAAACCGGGATATTTTGCTAATTGTCAATGACTCTTCAGGCCACGAAATAAAGAATGTGAACTATGGTCAGGCAACCGGCTTTTTCCAGAAAGTTTCACTTGAGGAAGCCGTGAAAATTCCGGATTCTGCAGCCTCAGGATATGCCTCAATTGAACTTTATTACGGGGACGAACTCAAAGCCTCTGACTGGTTCGTAATTGAAGTAAGTCCGATAAAAGATATCACAGCAGACGCTTTTAACACACTGCTTTCTACAAACTATCAGGGAAACAGCCACACTTTCAGGGAATACGCAATTAATGTGGAACCTGATATAGAACCCGAACAGATAAGAATAAGAAAAGTAACCGGAACTCTGCAGCGTGAAATCTCACCTGCTGACATTTCACCTACTGACATTTCACCTACTGACATTTCACCTACTGGCATTTCATCTACTGACAAAAATTACACTATTTATTATGTTTTTGAAATTCCTTCCCTGAATTATACCCTTGTTAACCTTGAATCCGGAGAAAGTTTTAATAGCAGTATGAAGCTTTCCACACTGATCACGTCAAGAGAACCTCTTCTCGAAGAGCTTGTCAGGGAGTACGAAACCGAGCTTGGAAACACTTCGAGGCTTGACTCAACATCGAATCTCGTGCTGGGAGCAACAAACCTGAGGACTTTTATCTACGGTCCCTGGCAGCATTATGCAAACGGCCCTCTCAATATCCTGACCAACCCTGCCCTTTCAAGTTCAATCAATGGGGCTACACTTTATACCCAGAAGAGGATTTTTGATTCAGTTGACCCTCTGGCCCTTACCTACACAAGCTACTATAATGGAAAAGTCCTCTACGAAGATATTCTCAATTCCAGAAGCGAAAGAACAGATTTGAGCCTGAACTCCAGTCTGAACTCCAGTCCGAACTCTACCGGTTTTAGTAACTCTACCAGTCTTAATACCTCAGTTTCGGCTTACGAAGCAGATAGAGGCGTAAACCTGACAACGACTTACGATTCGCTTGCCCAAAATAAATCCTTCTCTCTGGATGTTGAAAAAAGTATAGATGAATCTCTTAAAGCGACAAATACCTCTTTGGAAGATCTCTCCGAAAGTTCAAAAATAGAACTTTCAGCATCCGATTATACCGACGGGGTTCTTGACGGCTGGGTCTTCAACGACCACGCGTGGACAGAGGAAAATCCTGATCTTATCCATTCGGTCACGGACAGCGTTTATACCGCATCGGTCCAGGGACAAATCCTGAGAGACGGCTTTGATTCTCCAGACCCGATGAGCTCTCAAATCACTGCAAATTTTGACCCGAAATCGGTTTCGTTCAGCGGGCAAACCGTCAGGTGGTATTCGAGATATGATGCATCCGGAACGCATAGAGGGTCTCTTGTGCCGTCTTATTCCTGGAGCTATCCAACCCAAATTTCTTACTTCGAATCCTTAAACCCTTCAATTGACCCTCCAGAAGGAGATGTAACCAGCTGGTCGGTCACCTCGGCGTCTGTCAGCCTGACCTCGGCTGACATAACCGATGTGAAAATTGAACCGCATTTCTCCTATGTAAGTAATGATACCCTTATGGTCGAAAACCGAAGCGAAGGCTACCTGGATCGGGAAGATCATATTTTTGACTGGAGAATAAGGTACGATATATCCTACAAAATAAGGACAAATTGGAAAATAGACTACGCTTACGATTATACATACAGATGGAAAACCAGGGAACAGTTGCCTGATGGGAACTACACAACTGTGACGCATTCTGATACGTCAAGCGGATCGGATTCCCATACTGTAAGCAAAATCAATGTCATATCCCTTTCTCATACCGAAACCGAAGCTGAAAACCTAACAATAATCTATCACAAATGTCCTCCAGCAGGCGGTTATTCCGGTTTGTTGACTTATTCTGATCCTATAGAGCGGGAATACCGGGAAACAACCCTCTATTTGAACAATACAGGCAGTATAGGCAGTGCCGAAGATGTAGATAATGGCATAGACAATGGTACAGACAACAGCACAGGCAGCGGTACAACTAAAACTGAAAGGTTTGACCCATGCTGTTCCGATGCTGCCGACAAATACAGGGATGTGTATGTGGATTTAAGGGCAATAGAAAGCATGTTCTGGGCTTATTCTGATGGGAAATATCTGCCCAAACATGCTGTTAATTGCGATATTCCACCCTGGCTGCACCGAATTATGGCAGAAGAAGTGCTGACAATGCTGGATTCGGTAGAAAAGGACAATCCATCCTTCAATTATTCTCTTCTTGATTCTCCTGGCCAGAACCCAACAGCCCTTCAGGTAGAAACTGCGGAAAAACTTATTATGGAACTGGAAAAAGACCGGGAAGCTTACGTAAATAAAGAACAGTACCTCACGCCGTCAGGAACAATGTACGCTTCAAGTGACTCGGCCCGGTACATTGCAAAAAGTGAAGCGTACAGCAAGCTGCTTGAAGATATTGACCAGAAAAACCGTAAACTGGATTCTGACCTCAACTCCTATATCCTCAAAGCCCTTGAGAAAAAAGGCCTTGATACCGGTCTGCTTGACAGCGTGACCTCGGGCCCTATGACACTTTTTAACAATCCTGCAATCGAGAAGGCTGCTTCGGCTCTGGGGAAGGACATGGGTATAATTTCAACAATGACCTTCACCGGCCAGCCGGAAAGCAAATACAACTGGACAGAAAACCTGACCCTGATCGTTGACCAGAAACCGAACTATCTATACCATGATCCTGATTTCGATCTGAGAGAGGAATACGAATGGGCTGACACCATGAGCGGAAAAACGATTTATCCCCTGGGTGTCCGGAACACCTGCATTTTCACAACCGGCATCTCCGAGGAAATTGGAGATATTATCGCCTCAAGCGATGAGTACGTAAAAACTGAAATGGCACATCAAATCAGCCAGAGTATTTCCAACCTGAACGCAGAAGTTTTCCTGCTTGAACAGAACCTCAGTGAGCAGAATATTTCGCTGGATACAACTCGTCTTGACACGGAAGTTTACAACCTGAAACACATGTATGCACAGGAAATGAGGTCTCAGATTCTTGAAAATGTAGTTCAAGAGGTTAGCTCAAATCCTGTTATTTCCGACTGCATAGAGGATAGTCGAATCAGGGAAGTCACGACAACTTACCTTAACGAGCTTTCGGACAATGAAGTTCTCGAAAAATCTACAACGGATGAACTGGCAATTGAACTTGCTTCTATAATGAAAACGGAAATTCGAAATTCAAACCCGCCTGTTGAACCTGATGAACTTGAAGCTATTCTGAACAGAGTGGATACCGACATCAAAATCGGAGTTGCAAATGGGATCTGTGTAGTTACAGTAAACAAAGGTGAAGTTATTGATGCCGGTTTTGGAAGAATTGATAACGAGCTGAAAAATCTGGCAAATGAAACTGCTGACAAATATTCTGGTGAAATCGGAGACAAAATTTCAAAAAAACTGGATCGGACGATGACAGCTGTCCCCTGCGGGTTGCCAGTATTGCCGCCGCACTGGATTTTTACGGTTAATGTGTGGACTTATGAAGTGAAAGGAAAATATGAGATTTTTACAGTTATTGATAACGACAATGAAGTGATCCCTGAACCTTATTTTGGTCATAAAGGTCAGAAATACATGAGAAAAGATGAGCTTATCATGCATCCATCAAGGAAAAATCAGGATGGAACCGTTTTATGGCTCGGAAAAAACGCTCCAATAACGTTTCAGATGAATGGGTATGCTGCAACAATTGTTGGACCTGGACCAAAAGGTGTTGGAGATAAAACTGGTGGCTACTTAGAAGAATCAGTTGGTTATAATGATTTATAAAAGAAGTTGGGAGAAAATGCATGAACGTAAATTATTTGTTAATAGGGTTATCGATAGGCTTAATATTAATTTCACATGTAGCTACAGCAAGCAGCCCTTATGGTAAAATGGATGTTTACTATAATGACAAGCTGTTACCAGGAAAAGAGGTTGCAAAACCAGTTTTAAAGATTGGGGAACCATTCAACGTTGGAATTAACCTAACAGTTTACCAAAAATGTTACGTCTCGGTGATGTTGTCTGAAATTGGAGATAATGACTTTGAGATTATTACTGGTTCGACTTCTAAAATGAAAGATTATGGAACAGAAATTCTGGATGAAAACTCTACTAAAATGTATGAGTGGACTGTTAGACCCACTGGTAACTGGGCAGGTGGATCTATACCAATTAACTTAGTATATCAAATAAACGATTTTGAAACAGGAGATATTTTAGTAAACAGCGGCTTTACAGTTGCCTACTGCACAATCTCCAACGAACACTACAAAGGCGAAACTCCTACTTCTGAGCAAACTGAAACCGAAAGTCAACCAATTTCTGGGCAGCCAGCCTCAGAAAATTCATCTTCGTCAGCATCTGCACCAGCTTTCAGTTTAGTAACTGCGATTTCGGCACTTGTGCTTGTATTTCTCAGATTATCTCGCCAGTAAAAAATGTGGCGAGAGATTAAATCTATTTTTTAGTTTTATCTTTGATTCGATTAGATTGAAGCCACTATAAACAGAGTTGACATTAACATCAGTGATGATTACAGCAGGTTACCTGAACAGTCTTTCTGATGACTTTTGTATCCTGAAATGATTTCGCAGACTCAAAACCTTTAGAAATTTCAATAAACGATGTAACAGCAAGCAGGCGACGCAAAAGGTTAAACACTGAGTAAATTCCAATTCCGTGTGGTATTTTGGAGTGATTACGTAAAAGAAACAAATTCAAAGTTGAATTCAAATATTGGGCCACCTGCATACGATATATAACGCAACAAAAGAAATTAGAAAAGCGAAATAATTTTGAGATAAAACATATTCTGAATTAATTAGCAAGTTTAATAATATCTGAATTTATAAAGTATCTTTATGGTGGCTGAGGTTGATTCTTTAGATCAGTATAAAATAAAATATTGTCAGAACTTTGTTAAGAAATATTCCGGCGAGAAAGGGTTATTAAAAGCTGAAGATGGAACAGAGTTACTTTGCAAATTTGAGGCAGGACAATTAGAAAATGGAAAACTGATCTTGATATGTGATTTTTCTGTTTTTGATTTTCAAAAATGCTTTCCCGAGTTTTTTGATCTTGATAAAAGTTCAATATCTGAAATAAAAGTTCTCATGATATTTTATTTTTCATCTATTTGCGAATTCCTTATAAAATTTAACAATTTTAAAGGAGAAACTTCTGATGGATTAATGAATTTAACGGGGGTAATAAATCTCTGTCATGAAATAGACCCGAAATCGATAGATGACCATGACTCTGAACAAGTCAGAGTTGTGTACACTATGACAGAATTAACTGCGAGTACAAGTACTATTGAAGATATACACTGTGTAAAATTTGGAATTACAAATTTTAGATTTGGTGATAAATCAGATAAAATACTCTCATTTGATATAAAAGGAATAAAAAAACTTACAATAAAGAAAATTGAAAATTACGAAGACGTGGAGGATATTTTAAAGTTCTCTAAAGGAATCCGCGTAACGTGTAATTTAATAGTTGAAGTTGACAATAAAACTAAACTAAAGGATTTGGAAAATATAGTTTATGATTTATGTGATGTGATGTCAATTGCTTGGGGAACAAGAGTACAGTGGATTTACTACTGTGCTTATAATTCAGAACTCGAAATGGTATTGTGGAAACACGTACGTAGCGTTACGAAACCATACCATTATAATGAACTTATAATATCTGAAGATCTTAAAATTATGAACAATTTCTTGGAATCTTCATATATAGCTTTAGCCGAAAAACAGAATATGTTAAGATATAAAGAGAAAACTGCAAAGCCTCTAATAAATGCATATCTCGATGCTAAAGCAGAAAGTGATTATCTACAGGGAAGAGGCATTAAGCTTGTAGTAGTAATGGAAATGCTTAAAGAATTAGCAATAAAACTTAGACTCACAAATAAAAGTATCATTAAAAAAGAATATTTTGAAGATTTGAAGCCAATAATAGAAGAAATTCTTGGTAATGCTATTGAAAAAAGCATTAAGTCTGAATACAGTAAAAGGAGTGAAGAAAATATAGAAAAGGATATGAAAGAAATTAAAGGAAAAATACTTACAAATATTTCTAATTTAAATGACACAAAGCCTCTTCTTATTAACAAAGCGTATTTTAACGAAGCGAAATCAAAATTAGAAGAACCCCTTATTGGAGCTATCAGAAAAAGTGTTAGCGAAGGATGCAAAGAAAACAATGAACAGGATGCTGAAGAACAAATAAATGAATTAAAAGACGAAATCTTTAATCAAATATCTGGTCTAAATTATGTACATTTCAAGAAAATATTAAGAAGTCTTTGCGACTACATTAACTTACAAATAGATGACAATGATTTACAGTCAGTTGTTGATTCAAGGAATAGGCTCATACATGAAGGAATTTTTTTCTGTGAGTCAGATAATATGAAGAAAAAATATGGGAATAAAAACAAGGACAAAATACCCTCACAGTTTCAAGACATTGATTACGAATACTATTTCTTAATGAATTTTGTCGATAAATGTTTTCTTAAGTTGTTGGGCTATAAAGGAGACTATTATAAGTGGGTGAGTGCTGTCAAAAAATATCCGGAAAAACTTTTGTAAAAACTGTTTTTCATCACATTACGTGAACAGTTTGAGCTTTTAAATTAATTTCTTTTTTTAATTTGAATGTTTCCTTTACCTTCTAAATGTCCTACTCCCCATATAATTGGACATTTCCTAACGAAAAATCACTGTGTTTTAAAAGGTTGTTTATATACTGTAGCCTTCTGTCTTCTTTTGTTGCAAAATGGGTTATTTCAAAGTGTTACCTGCCTAGAAGTATAAAACCGATAATTAAAATTATAAGGCACAATGCTATGAAGTATATAATAGCTTTAGCTAGCTTTTCCATAATCATTCAACCTTTTATAATAGAGCCTATCCCAAAACCTATTCTATTCCTAATAATCAGGAGTTTTCACGATCATTTTCCATGATTGTATATTCAATTGACTGTTCTAAATACAAGATTCAAAACTCAGATTTTGAGTTTCGGGATAGACTCATTCATAAAATCTATTAAAGATGAAACTTTTGAATAAGCTTTCTTTTGCGGTAAACGGACTTATTCAACATATACATGAAGAATTCCAATCTTTCTCTTTTCCTTTTCTTCTGTGATCTGCACAGACATTGATGATCTAAAATAAACACCGTAAAACGCTTAAATATTTTTAACACTGATATTCATATGCAGACCTATTTCCTAGGTTTGGTCTGTAATCATAAGGGGCAGGTCTTATTCTTTCCCTGCCCCTCACAAACCCGTTGGCGGGGTTTCTCTTCCCCGCTTACTTATATCTTGTTTTTGAGTAGAATTTTAGAATAAGTTTGTAGAGCCAGTAAAATAATTATAAACAAGCTCAATATAAAATATAAGTAATTTGACACTAATACAATATTGCTCTCGTCATGATCCTTTGATTTCCGCAAACATCGACGAGCATATTAAAAATATGTTTTTTCTCCAGACTATAAGTGCTTTTTGCTTCTTCTGACCACCTAACTCTATTACACTTTGAGCCATTTGTCGGTGATTCCGATTCATTTTATGAGTAAAATTCACACAATTATTGTGTCAGTGCTATTATATTTCTCAATAGCAAAAATCAAAATATATAGAATATATCCAAAAACTATATAACAAATTTGGTTTATTTATATTTTGGAGGTATCAAGTGATTCGATTCAAAAAAATATTCCAGGATCCATACAACTCTTATTTTCAACAAAAAAGCTTCGTCTCAGAAGTAACCTCTTTCTCAATCGATACACTGATACCCCGGACAGATCTCCTTACGAGCTGCAGATTGTTCTCGTCTGCAGCTCTCACAAGATCTTTTTGCCTACATAAATGTAAACTGCTTCACCATACATTAACACATGGATCTATTCATTTTATAAATTTTACATTTGTTACTTAAAATTTTATTTAAATAAACTTTTAAATAAAATACTACACATACATAGTCCATGATCCAAGCTATATATTTTAACTTATAAAAAGTCTAATTTTATGCTGAGGAGTTTTTACATGTGTAAGAATGCATAAAAAGAGTGGTCACATGAATATTATTTTGGCACTTTTAATTCTCGCTTTCATGGTCTGGTTTGTGTTTTCTATTCTGTTTAAACTGCTGGACATCATCGTACATATAATAGATAAAAAAAAGTGATATGTTGATACATTTTTTGCGAAGGCTCTGCCCTGCCTTCTAGGAGATTATAACAAAGATGTTGCAGGATTATAACAAAATGTTGCGGGATGGGAAGGGTAATTCTACCTCCATAGATAGATGTTGTCTGAATTGATGCGCTCATGGGTTAAATTGGCTGTTTTGCCTGAGGTCCAGTGGCCCGCGGGAAACTATATGGGAACTGGCGGGCCTAGGTTGCAAGGATGATCACATCCCAAGCCAGAGCCACCCAATGTCTGCTTGACCACTTGGCCACTTCTTCTATTTCGTGAATATTTCTTCGTACAATTTTGTTTCATTATCATTCGTAACAACTGAGCAGGAAGGGGTTTATCCCTCAAAAAGCCCTTTTTCTTTGAAAAACGTCTTTACACACTTTTTTCGTTTCTACTTGCAGTTTTCTCTGTAAAACCTATAATTTCATATTTAAAGATTCATTCTTATCGAGTAAGCATAGTTTTTGATACAAAACTAGTGCATAAGTAAACAAGGTAGGTTCTGTGTTTTGCAATGGAGAAAAATATACAGAATCGAAAAAATAATAACTAATATTCAAATGTTGTTTGCTAAAAAAACATTTTATGCGGGAATATTATTTGCTTGGAACCAATTTTTCATATAATTTATTTTAAATAAGTTTGGGAATAATTATAGCTTGTAACTCCATGAGAATAAGAGAGCAGATCCAATCCCACGAGAATAAGAGAACAAACCCAAACAAACGGATAAAAACGGAGTGGATAGACCACTAAGACAAAACGAATGAGTCAACACAAAGGGGAAACGACTGGATGGTATGTGAGTAAAGAATTGCCTGGAAGATATCCTAATCCAAAGAATATATTGAGGGAGTATTTTTTGGGTTATTTTGTCGGGAGATAGGTAAGAAGAACAAAAAAGCTTCCAGGTTTTTCTAATCTTTTTAAACTGTTTTTCTTACAGGCGTTATTAGTGAGTGATAGGCATACTTGCCTAAAATACAGTAACTTTTTCAAAACAACTGTGTTTTTGTTTTATCTCAATATAATTTCATTTTTTTAATTTTTTATAATTGTAGTTGTGTATCGTACACAGGTGGCTTACTTTTTAATTCAACTTTTAATTTGCTTCATTTTACATGATCACTTTTCATTACTAAAACGGAGTTAGAATTTACTCGATGATTAATTTTTTGCGTCGCTTGATATTGTATCGTGTACTAACTTTCAAACAGTTTTGAGTCTGCGAAATTATTTCAGGATACAACAATGCTAGTATATTTCTTAATAGTAAAAATCAAAATATATAGAATATATCCGAAAACTATATGATAAATTTGGTTTATTTATATTTTGGAGGTACTAAGTGATTCGATTCAAAAAAATACCCAGGATCCATACAACTCTTATTTTCAACAAAAAAGCTTCGTCTCGGAAGTAACCTCTTTCTCAATCGATGCACTTGTACTTCCAGACAGATCTCCTTACGAGCTGCAGATTGTTCTCGTCTGCAGCTCACAAGATCAAAATAGCACATCAATAATTGCGTAATACTTTATAGCAGTTCATTTATTTCAATCATTTTTTAAATGAATTCAACGAGTTTATTGTATTTATGCTTGCTGACGTGGTAAATGACTGGAATTGCTGAGGTTCTGTGACCTGCATAGACATTGAGAATCTAAAATAAACACCACGAAAACATTTAAATATTTTTAATACTGATATTCATATGCAGACCTATTTCCTAGGTTTGGTCTGTAATCATAAGGAGCAGGTCTTATTCTTTCCCTGCTCCTCACAAACCCATTGGCGGGATTGCTCTTTCCCACCTATATACTGTTCTTTGTCCGGTTTAATTTAGTTCCATATAGATTGACGTCATAAAAAGTTCCCCACTCCCTTTTATGATTGACCTATTTAATTTAAGATTCTCATTACTTTTACACTGTTATATAATTGGACACAGTTTTAGTGTTACTTCCAGCAGCGTTCTTTACTGTTAGACTGACAGTATATTTTCCGGCTTTGGAATACTTATGAGTTGGATTCTGCTTGGTTGACGTGGTTCCGTCTCCAAAAGTCCACTTCCATGAAGTGGGAGATCCTGTGCTTTTGTCCTTAAATGCAACATTTAATGGAGCTTTTCCAGAGGTTGGAGAGGCAGAGAATGCAGCAACCGGCTTTGTTAATACATTTATATATTCTGTTTTTGTTACCGTGTTACTGCCCACAGCGTTCTTTACTGTTAGACTGATAGTATATTTTCCGGCTTTGGAAAACTTATGAGTTGGGTTCTGCTTGGTTGACGTGGTTCCGTCTCCAAAAGTCCACTTCCATGAAGTAGGTGAGCCTGTGCTTTTATCAGTAAACTGAACCTTCAATGGTACTTTTCCAGAGGTTGGAGAGGCAGAGAATGAAGCAACCGGTTTTGTTACTATTTTTATGTAATCTTTTTTTGTTAAAGTATTACTGCCTGCAGCATTCTTTACTGTTAAGCTAACAGTATATATCCCTGCCTTACTGTATTTATGAGTTGGATTCTTGAGGAATGCCTTTGATCCATCTCCAAAATTCCATTGCCACTTCGTCGGTGTTCCTGTGCTTGTGTCAGTAAACTTGACGCTTAATGGAGCTTTTCCAGAGGTCGAAGAGGCAGAGAATGAAGCAACTGGTGAAGTTTTTGATGAAAGAGTACCCATATAAATATCGGAGTTTCCATTACGAACGTCTACCCACACGATCTTGTCGCCATAGATATTTGGACGGTACTGAGCTGATGCCTCTGTAGTGTGAGTTTGCTGGTGAGTAGCAAGATCGTACACATAGATATCCCAGTTTCCGTTACGGTCGTCCTCCCACACTATCCTGTTTCCATAGATTGCAGGATACTGTGAATTTGATTTACCGTTGGTTATCTGAGTTTCTTTTTTAGTAGAAAGATCGTACATGTAGATATCGCTGATTGGACCGCTATCATCATCATTACGCCAATCTTCCCATACTATCCTGTCACCGTAGATTGCAGGATTTAACTTACTTGATTCGCCGGTGGTGATCTGAGTTTCCTTTTTAGTGGATAGATCGTACATGAAGATATTAGAGTTTCCATTGCGATCATCTTGCCACACTATCCTGTTACCGTAGATATCAGGATAGTATCCTAATCCGCTAGTGGTGATCTGAGTTTCCTTTTTAGTGGATAGATCGTACATGTAAATATCGGAAACATCTTCATCTCCTCTGCCCCAATCCATCCATACTATCTTGTCACCGTAAATTGCAGGACATCTCTGACTTGAATCATCATTGGTGATTAAAGGAATCTCTTTGGAAGTGGATAGATCATACATATATATATCGCCGTTTGAATTGGTATCATCATTACGCCAATCCTCCCAAACTATCCTGTTACCGTAGACATCAGGATCGTATTGATCGGATGAATTGGCAGTTATCCGAGTTTCCTTGGAAGTAGAGAGGTTATACATATAGATATAGTGGTTTCCGTTACGCTCATCCTCCCATACTATGATGTTACCATAAATCTTAGGATAAACTTGATTTGAGTCGTTGGTAGTGATCCGTTTTTCCGTGATCTTAAGCGCGGCAGGCTGTACAGATTCCGTAGCTATGCCATCAAATTCTGTAGGCACTTCATCGGACATAACCTGTCCATCTGACGTATTCTCTACTTCACTTGTGATTTCGGATTCAGTTTGTGCTGATGCCGTAGACGATACAAAAAATAAAAATAAAATCAGAGCCGCTGATACTAAGGCCACTGAATATAATTTTTTGTTAATTTTCATCATCCTACTCCATTATTTTTTGTATATATCTTATAAAAAATGTTAATAATATAAACTTGAATAAGCTCTTAAACTTTCTTATTTTATTAAAAATTTGTAAAATTTACATAATTCGAGATAATTTATCTGGAAGCTGATACTAAAACTCGAAATTACTTCTTTAGATCTCTTGTAAGCAACTAATTGAGCTTTGAATTTTGGACTTCAATCGTTAAATTTTACACACGACTGAATTCCAAACTTTACAACCTTAAACATCAATATAAGTTGTATTACCAAAGTCTCTAACAATTAACACTTTAATTGACTTAATTACAAATTGATTACTGAGGTCAAGCAGTGTACTGGAAAAAGCATGCTTTGGAGTTGTAATATCAGCAACAATACCGAAATTAAATCAAGTTTTGGGATGCGCTCGGAATAATAATAAAGTTTGAATTTTATGGGCGAAGAACTTTTTAATTTTTAAAAAAAGAGTATTTTTTTGCTTATTCTAACTACCTAACTTGATTATGTATCAAACCATTCACAATTCATCCTGACTTTGACAGTTAAATAAAAATAAGTGCTCTTTGTTTTGCGTTGTTGGATACAATGTACATCACAAAACAAGGAGCTTTCCCTACAATTCCTAACAAGAATATATGTGTTCCTATCGGACCTA
>Ga0183096_1001723_pt1 | contig 17413 bp, 13 predicted proteins | sample Biomet5_FD_127791 | JGI IMG/M metagenome (GOLD analysis project Ga0183096, IMG submission 127791) | Microbial communities from bioreactor (seeded with sewage sludge) at LBNL, California, USA - Biofuel metagenome 5 (version 2) (version 3) | ecosystem: Engineered > Bioreactor > Anaerobic >... | reverse complement strand
TGGGTTTCCGGGCTCAGGCTTTCAAACGCCGGGATGGACTGTTGCATACATCATTCCTCCAAACGAATGAAGCGTTCTCGTTTCGCTCGCTGTTCTCCTGCAAAGGGGATCATCACCCGCGCATCGTGATTTCGTACATCAGGATCGCGGCGGCGACGGCGGCGTTGAGCGATTCCGCGCCGCCCCGCATGGGCAAACGGAAACGGTGGGTCGCTTCCGCGGCGGTCTGCGGGGTAATGCCCGCGCCCTCGTTGCCGATGATGACGCACACCTTTTGCGGCAGTTTGGGCCTGTTATAAAAATCCTCCCCATCCAACACAGAGGCCAGCACAGCATACCCGGCAGTTTTCAGGGTTCGCACGGTATGCGCATCATCGTCCGTCTGCACGCAGGGCACGCGGAAAACGCTGCCCATGGTGGCGCGCAACGCCTTTGGAGAAAAAGGATCGGCACAACCGGGGGTGAGAATACAGGTCTGGAACCCCGCCGCGTCCGCTGTGCGCAGGATGGTGCCGACATTGCCGGGGTCCTGCACGTTTTCCAGCAGGATCACTTTGTCGCCCAGCTCCTCAGGATGGACAGGACGGGGCAGCATTACTGTCGCCGCGATCCCCTGCGGGGTTTTCACCTGCGAAATGGCCTGCAATACCGATTCCGGCACCGCATAGCAGGTCGCCTGCGGCAGGCTTTCCAGCAGCGCAGCGTACTTTTCTTTACTCTCCTGCGCCACAAACACCGTTCGCACATCGCCCGGCACGTTCTTCGCCGCTTCGCCGACCATATGTTCCCCTTCGCAGAGGAACAACCCGCTTTCCTCACGCGCCTTGCGGGTTTGCAGGGCGCGCGCCGCCTGAATAACGGGGTTGCGAACGCTTAACAGGGTTTGCATGGCATTGCCTTTCTAACCGCTGGATCGCGGAAGCGTCTCTGCCCGGCGGGTGCTCAAAGAAATCGGATTACATCCGTTCCGGGGCTTCCATGCCGATCAGGTACAGGCCGGTACGGATCACGTCTTTCGCGGAGCGGGTCAGGCGCAATCGAGCCTCCCGCACGGCGGGATCATCATCCAGAATGCGGTTTTCGTAGTAAAACTTATTATAGGACTTGGCAATCTCCGTGACCGCGCGGGTCACGATGCTCGGCTCGTACTTGTCCGCCGCGTCCAGCACCGCTTCGGGGAAACGGCTTAACAGGCGCAGCAGTTCCTGCGCGTAATCGTCGGACAGGGCGGCGTACCCCGGCTGGCCGGGTCCCCCCGCCTGTTCCGCCGCCTTGCGCAGCACCGAGCAGCAGCGCGCGTGGGTATACTGTACATACGGGCCGGTTTCGCCGTCGAAGTTGAGCGCCCGATCCCACCAGAAGTCGATATCCTTGATACGGTTATTCTGCAAATCGGCGTAGATCACCGCGCCGATGCCCACCTGACGGGCCACGTCGGCCTTGTTTTCCAGGTTGGGGCTTTTCTCCTCGATGATTTGCAGGGCCTTTTCCTGCGCGCGGTTGAGCAGGTCTTCCAGATAGACCACATAACCCTTGCGGGTGGAAAGTGTCTGCCCTTCGTAGGAGATCATGCCAAAGGCGACGTGCACCAGATCCTTCGACCAGGGATACCCCATTTTTTCCACCACCTTGAACCACTGGCGGAAATGGAGGTCCTGCTGATAAGCCACCACATACAGGCATTTATCGAAATGGTAGGTGTCCGCGCGGTACAGGGCCGCGGCGATATCGCGCGTGGCGTACAGCGTCGCGCCGTCTTTTTTAAGGATCAGGCAGGGCGGCATATCCGCGTCTGTCAGGTCCACGATACTCGCGCCGTCGCTGACGGTGAGCAGGTTTTTCGCCTTCAGTTCGTCGAGGACACGGCCCATTTTATCGTTGTAAAACGATTCGCCAGCGTAGCTGTCGAAGGTAACGCCAAGTAGGTCGTACACGCGCGCGCAGTCTTTCAGGGTTACGTCCTTAAACCAGTTAAACAGCGAAAGCGCTTCCGCGTCGCCGTCCTCAATGGCCTTAAAATACGCGCGACCCTCATCCTCCATCATATGGGTGCCCTGTTCCTTTTCCTCGCGGTCGGCTTCCTCGTGGAAACGAACATAGAGCTTGGTTAAGGCTTCCACGCCGCCCTGTTCCACTTCCGTCTGGTCGCCCCAGCGTTTGTAGGCGCTGATCAGTTTACCGAACTGCGTGCCCCAATCCCCCAGATGGTTGATACCCACCGTGCGGTAGCCCAGAAAATCGTAGATGCGCTTCAGGCTGTGACCGATCATGGTGGTGCTTAAATGCCCGATATGAAATCGCTTGGCGATATTGATGGAGGAATAGTCCAGGCACACGGTTTTGCCCGCGCCCATATCCGACGAACCATATCGCCCTTCCGCGGCCAGCACCTTTTCCACCGTCTGCGCTGCGAAGTTATCGCGCTTGAAGAAGAAATTAAGATACCCTCCCAGCGTTTTCGCCTCGCACACATGCGGCGCGTTCACCGCCTGCGCCAGCGCCTGCGCAATCTGCGGTGGCGCTTTGTGCAGTGCGCGGCTCAGTTTGAAGCAGGGGAAGGCGTAGTCCCCCATTTCCTTTTCCGGGGGCACTTCCAGATAGCCCGCGATTTCGTCTTCGCCGGGCAGTCCCTCCGCGCCGGGATACGCCGTTGCCATCGCCGTTTCAATCAATCCAGCCAGCGTGCGTTTCATATCGTCCATCGCATTTCCCTCCGCAAATCCGTTGTCTTTTCCGGTCAGCCAAGTTTGGCGTCCGGCGCAAAATAGGCTTCCGCACGTTTACGCCACTTGCCCCATCGGTAAAACGCGGCGGTGATCAGGCAGGCGGATACCCAGCTGATCAGCAGGCTCCAGTACAGGCTGTCCGGGTTTCCGGCAGGCCATTGGGCGCTGCGGCTGAGCGACGCGAACAGATAAGCCAGCGGCAGGCGGATGATGATGGTGGAAATCACGCTGACCCACATGGGGATCACGGTTTCGTTCATGCCCCGCATCACGCCGCTTAACGCCTGCGTTACGCCAAAGGCGATATACCCGACCGCCAGAATGCGCATCATCCGCGCGCCCAGCGTAACGATCTCTTCGGTGCCGGTAAACACGCCGACCAGCTGACGGCCGAAGATCAGGATGGACAACGTAAGCGCCGACGAGCAGATCAGCGCGAGCAGCACCGAGTCCTTTGCGCCCTGCCGCACACGATCCAGCCGCTTCGCGCCCAGGTTTTGGCCGCTGAAGGTGGTGGCAGCAATGCCGAAGGTGAAGTTGGGCATCATGGCGAACCCGTCCACGCGCATTACGGCGGTCATGGTGGTCACCACCAGCGGGCCCATGCTGTTCATCAGGCTTTGCACGATAATCGCCTGCAGCGAAAAGATGGCCTGCGTAAGCCCGGCGGGCATGCCCAGCCGGAGGGTGCGCGACGCGATGGCCTTGTCCAGCTTCAGAGTCTTCCGGTTCACGTCCAGCACTTCGGTCATATGGGTAAGGCGCAGATAGCAGAATACAGCGGATATGCTTTGCGCGATAATCGTCGCCAGCGCTACGCCGTCGGTGGTCATGCCGAAAGAAGTGACGAATACAATATCCAGCACGATGTTCAGCCCCGTAGCCAGCAGCAGGTAGATCAGCGGAGACACGCTGTCGCCCAGCCCGCGCAGGATTCCGCTTAGAATATTGTAATACGCGCAGCCGATGATGCCCGCAAACAGGATTTGCAGATACATCACCGACATTTCCAGCATTTCCGGCGGGGTATCCAGCAGCACCAGCAGAGGGCGCGAAACCAGCACGCCCACCACAGTGGTAATCAGACCCGCCCAGAACGTGCAGATGATGATGGTGCCCACTGCCCGGGAAAGCGCCAGCCGGTCCTTGGCCCCGAAATACTGCGACACCACAATCCCCGCGCCGGTTGCCACGCCCATGAACAGCGCCAGCATCAGATTAAGCACCGAGTTGGTCAGCCCCACCGCGCCCAGCGCGTTATCCCCCACGTAGTTGCCCACCACGATCGCGTCCACGGTGTTGTACAGCTGTTGGGCGAAATTGCCCAGCAGCAGCGGAATAGAAAACATAATCAGTTCCGTCATGGGCTTGCCCACGGTCATGTCCCGGGGCGCAAAAAACCGTTTAAATCCTTTGGTTAAACCTCGCATAAACCCTCGCTATTCCATATTCGCACGGGCGCGGCGTTGCCGGGTCCCGGTCGCTATCCATACATCGGTATGCTTACGCAGGCCAAAAAAACAGGCGGGAAATCGCGGCGTCTGGCGCTGCGTTTCCCACCGCGCTGCCGGTCTGCCCAGGTAAGCGATGAATCAATCCCTTTTTCGCTTGCCTACGGGTGAAGCACCGTGCCCATCGGGTCGCCGCCCAACACCTTGATAATGTTCTCCTCCGGGTGCATCGCGAACAGCCGTACCAGCGGGAAACAATTGTCCCTCAGCAGGATGAACGCGTCCGCGTCCAGCGCTTTCAGGTCGCGGCGGGCGCATTCGTCGTAGGTAATATCACGGATCAATTCCGCTTCCGGATGGGTGTTCGGGTCGGCGGTATACACGCCGTCCACGTTCTTCGCCATCAGGATCATATCGCAGTTCAGCTCCAGCGCGCGCAGGGCTACGGCGGTATCCGTGGAAAAGAACGGGTTGCCCGTTCCGCACGCCAGCAGCAGGATTTTTCCTTCGGCCAGCAGTTGCGCGCCGCGCGCCGCGTTGTAGGGCTCGGCGAAGCGCAGAACGTCCACAGCGCTCATCACCGTGGCCGCGATGCCCAGCCGGGTAAGCGTATCCCGCATGTACAGGCAGTTTTGCAATGTGGCGAGCATCCCCATCTGGTCCGCCGCCACAGCGCCCATCTGCATGGCGTCTCCGCGCCGCCCGCGCCATACGTTGCCCCCGCCGATCACCACGGCCAGTTCAACGCCGGTTTCGCGCACAGCTTTCAGCATCCGCGCGGCCGCCTCGAACGCGGCATGGTCAAAGGTTTTTCCGTTTCCGCCCAGCGCTTCGCCGCTCAGCTTGAAAATAACGCGCTTCTTTTCTGCAGCCATATCGAAGCTCCTTTATATTCCTTTATCACAGGCATTATACCTTACCGTGATTTTAATGTAAAGGCGCGCGGCCTTCAAATTGCCGCGCGCCCGAAAGGGAAACAGTATCAATTCGCCGATGCGGTTTCGTTGCCGATCATGGCCGCGCAGGCGCCGTCGATCAGGCTGTCGATCGCCTGTTCGTAGCCGGGGCCGATCTGCTGCGCGTGCGAAAGAGAAAAGATCAGGATCCGGATGGCAGCATACGCCACGTTCTCCGGCACGATCAACCGGAGCCGGGCCCGGGCCATCAACCCGCGGATAAAATCCTCGTTGCTCTGGTAATGTTCCCGCCACAGGGGTTCCGGCAGTTTGCGCAGCAACTCCGGCAGATCGTCGCGGTAGAACGCCGTCAGCGGTTTATCCCGCATCCCGCGCCACACCGTTTTCAGGATCAGGGCGGCGCAATCGCGCGGGGAAAGCCCCGGATTTTCCCGGATCACCCACAGCACCTGCCGCTCAATCGCGCCGTGCCATTGCTCCAGCATGTCCAGAAACAGGCATTCCTTGCTGGGGAAAAACTTGTAGAACGCACCTTTGGAGATGCCGGCTTCCGCGGCCAGCTCGTCCACGGTGGTTTTTTTCATTCCCTTCAGGATTGAGCACCGTATGGCTGCCTGCCGCAGCGCTTCCATAATGCCCGTCCGTTCCTTCTCGGTAAAGCCGACCGCCACTGCCCGTCCCTCCCTTTACTTTTGCAGCAGGTACACCGACGCGGAAGCCCCCAGCGGCCCGCTGCCTGCCGGTATGGTTACGTGAACGCTGAAGTACGCGGCGTTCTGTTTGGTAAAGCCCAGCCCGGAGATTTGCGTTACGGTGCCGGTGAGCACGTTCGTCTCGTTCATGTCCAGCGTTACGGGCAATGAATCGCCCACCTTCAGGCCGCCCAGATCGGTTTCATCCACGTCGGCAATCACTTCGATTTCGTCGGTCAGGTCCACGCGGCAGAGCAGCTCGCCTTTCCACACCTGCTGTCCCGGCGCAACCGACACGGCGCTGATAACGCCATTCTGCGGGGCGGCAATACCGGTGGCGTAATCCTGCGGCGCTGCGTCGGCGGAAACGAACGAAGCCAGCTTTTCACCGTTCTTCACGGTGTCGCCCGCCTTGACATACACGGCGCTTACACGGCCCGCGCCCGTAACGCTTACCGGGTCGCGGTGCACAACCTGCCCGCGCCCCACGCAGGTGCTTCCGGCATAGTTATCATCCCGATAAAGGTTCACGGAGGCATACTGGTCAAAGCTGCCGGTTAAGACCTGCACGCTGTAGTTACGGCCGTTGATCGCCGTCACCTTGCCGGTGCCCTCGTCCCGGTCGCCTTTGGTGGTTTTGATGTACAGGATTTCGCCCAGATGCAGAATTTTGTATTCGTTATCACTGGCAGCGCCCGCGGTGGATGCTTCCACACGGTACGCGTCATCGGGCTCCACGCCGATCACCGCGCCGTACTTGGTCATCGCCGCCGACGCGTCGTCGCCCGGTTGAATAAACACATCCTTCACCACGCCGTCTTCGGTAGCGAACACATCGCTGGTCACGTATTGAAACAACTCATCGCCCGCCTGTACTTCGTCGCCGCTTTCCAGATCAAAAGAGGCAAGCGTGCCGGAATAGGGCGCGGTCACGTCTGTAAAATGCACGGCGGCTACCGTACCGTCGGCGATCGGTCGACCGGTCAGGTCGTCCGAGGCAAGGGCGGCGGGGGTGGCGGCCAGAAGGGATAAAGCCGTAAACAGGCAAAGAATCTTTTTCATGTTGCTCTCTCCTTTATTCTACGCTCTTCAGCGCTTCCACCATGTTGATGGAGGGGACTTTGCGGGTCAGCAGCCGTTCGATCAGGATGCTGAACAGGCAGGTAATCAGGGTGGCCAGCAAAAAGGTCTGCGGGGTGATATAGGCTGTAAAGGTGTTGTTTTCTGAGCGCACGGTATCCAGCACAACCTGAGTGAGCCAGTATCCGGGCAGCACGCCCAGCCCCGCGCCCAACAGGGTAATCAGGTTATTTTCCTGCATCATCAGGCGGCGAATCTCCTTCTGGTGATAGCCCAGCACCTTCAGGGTGGCGTAATCCCGCGTTCGCTCGGTAAAGTTGATCAGCCCCATATTGTAGCTCACCACAAACGCAAGGCCCAGCGCCGCCGCGTACATCAGGCTGAAAATAGCGGTGGTGGAGTCCATCAGGGTCATGGTCTGGCGGTTTTGCTCCACAGGGTCCTTAAACACGGTCACTTCGTCCATCTCGGCCAGCTGATGGCGGCAAAGCGCCGTGGGGTTTTTCAGCAGCAGGGCTGTGGGGCGGAACTCGCCTTTGTGCAGGCTGTTCCATACATCGCTGGACAGGAACGCCGTCTGCCCGATGCTGGTTTCATAGACCGCGTCCACGGTAAACGCGACGCTGTCGTTGTCGCCGGGCAGCCACATTGTTACGCTGTCGCCCGTGGTAAGCCCGGTCACATCCGCCAGTTTCCGGCTGATCGCAATGCCGTTTTCCGGCAGTTTCGCCACGGTAAAGTCCGCGTTCAGCCGCAGCAGTTGCTGATCCGGCGCAAGCACGTCCAGCAGCACCGTGCGGGACGCGTCTCCGTACCGGAGGCTGATGGATTTCTCCATCACGCCCTCCACGCGCTCCGCGTCCAGGCGATTCTGGTAGCTTGCCAGCGTGCCGCCGTCGCTGTTCAGATCGACGCGCAAATCGTATCCGACGGTGCCGGTATAGTAATTGCCAACGCTGGTACGGATGGAATCCTGCAGACCCATGGCGCAGATAATGAGCATGTTGCAGCACAGCAGGCCGACCATGGCGACAAACGCGCGGCCCTTGTTGCGGGCGATGTTGCGCACCACGATCTTCTGGTTGAAGGTAAACCGCCGCCAGAGCGCGGTCCATTTTTCCAGCACAATCCGGCTGCCGGAACGGGGCGGCTTGGGACGGAGCAGCGCGGCCGTGACTTCCTTTTCCTGCTTGCGGTAGGTGTACAGGCACATCAGCACGCTCAACAGCACCATCAGCGCCGTCATCCCCCAGGCGGCCAAAGAAATGGGCGGACGCAATTTCTGCGGCAGCACGTAATGCGCGGCTTCCATGGCGTACAGCATATCCGGCAGGGTATACCGGCCCACGAACAGCCCGAAAAAGGAGCCGATCATGGAGGGAACGAACGCGTAAGCCAGATAATGCCTTCGTATCTGCCGATTATTATAGCCCAGCGCCTTCAGGGTGCCCATCTGCGTGCGCTGGTTCTCAATCATACGGGTGAGGGTGCTCATCACGATCAGCATGGCCACCGCAAAGGCCAGCAACGGAAAGACAAGCGTAAGGTTACGGAACATCGTTACGTCCACGCGGGTACGCTGGGTACTGGCGTGCGTTTTCTGGGTAACGATCAGCGCCTGCGGCAGCAGGCCCTGGATCTGGGCTTCCACCGCACCTCCGTCCGCGCCGGGCTGTAATTTCACCACAACTTCGTTTACGGGCAGGGTCGGGATCGCGTCGCTGTTGATGAATGCGTATCCGTAATGAATCGGATCAGGCATGATATCTTTGGAGAGGATCACATGCTCCGCTGAAAGCACGATGCCGCGAATCACAAAGGGAATATCATTCCCCTGTACGGTCAGCTTGATCGTGTCTCCCACCGATAGACCGTGCGCCCCGGCAAATTCCCGATCCAGCAGGCATCCTCTGCGGTCCGCGCTTTGCAGCGTTTGCCCCGAAAGCAGCAGCGGCACGTTCACAACCGGCGTATCCTGGTTGGCGTGTACCTGCAGGGATACGTCGTCGCCCATGCCGCTTACATCCAGTTCGGCAGAATAACGCGCCTGAGCGGTCTGAACACCCTGCATGTTGCGGATGGTATCAAGATCACCCTTGTCCATGCTTGGGACGTTTACCCAGAAATCCGAAAGATTGGCGTTTGTAAAATAGGTCTCCGCGGACAGATCAATCATGCGCCATGTACCGTCCAGACCGCTGAAAACCCAGGTGCCCAGCGCGCAGAGCAGCATGATCGCCACAAACTGCATGGCGGAGCGCCCAAAATCCCGCCAAAGTTTGCGGTGCAGCGCCGTAAGCGGCCGGTTTTGCTTTACCATGCGATATCCTCCACCCGTGCGGGATCAGGGTTGACCGAGTTTTCGGCGATCTGCCCGTTGCGCATCCGGATCACCCGGTTTCCCAGCGGCGCGATACTGGCGTTATGCGTGATGATGACTACCGTGGTGTGGTAGGTTTCACTGACCGTTTTAAGCAACTCCAGCACCTGTTCGCCGGTTTTGCTGTCCAGCGCGCCGGTCGGTTCGTCGCAAAGCAGCAGTGCCGGATTTTTGCAAAGCGCCCTTGCGATGGACACGCGTTGCTGCTCGCCGCCGGAAAGCTGCGCCGGAAAATTATCCATCCGGTGTTCCAGCCCCACCTGCTTCATCACCGTTTCGGGGTCCAGCGCATCCGGGCACACCTGCCGCGCCAGCTCCACATTTTCCAGCGCCGTAAGGCTTGGCATCAGGTTATAAAACTGAAATACAAAGCCCACGTCCAGGCGGCGGTATTCTGTCAGCTGCGGCGAGCGCATGGTGGTGATCACCTTTTCGCCTACGCGGATGGTGCCGGACGTTGCCTTGTCCATGCCGCCCAAAAGGTTCAGCACCGTGGTTTTCCCCGCGCCGCTTGGGCCGAGCACCACGCACAGTTCGCCCCGTTCGATGCCAAAAGACACGCCATCCGCCGCTTTCACGGCGGATTCACCCGTGCCATACACCTTGGAGACGTTATCAAAAGTAATATAGCTCATCCGTTTCCTCCCAAATCTGTGTGACCGATTATTTAATTGCGGTCACAGTATAATAACCTTAACCCTGCCTGTCAACGCAGAAAGTGGCGATTTTACATGTGTTTCTGGACACTTGTCTTATATTGGACAAAACCAGCTTTTCGCTATTCATTGTGCCGGAAGCCAGACATATTGGTTCCATTCTGTCGGATTAACGGCATATATCAACCGATGTGACCGGCTTGGATAGCTCATCTGATCCGAATACAGCCAGAAAGGATACGAACAGATGATCCTGTGTAATTTTAACAAACAAAAAAGCGGAAGCTCTTCCTGAAAAGGAGCTTCCGCCCGATCAAAATCGCTATTTGTATTTGGGTTCCGTTGCCGTAAAAACGCGTTCTCCGGTACGGCAGTCTGATTGCCGTCAGTTCGCTACCCGGACCGGCAACACCAGATACAGGTAATCGTCGCCCTCCACGGGAGAAACCACGCAGGGGCTTACGTTGGTGTTCATCGAAAGCATGCAGCATTCGTTGTCGATGTTCTTGATAACATCGCTGATGTAGCGGGCGTTGAAGGCGATTTCGATTTCTTCGCCTTCCAGATGCACGCTCAGCTCCTCCAGCACGTCGCCCAACTCGCTTACGGAGGTGATGCGCATCACATCGCCGGATACGTTCATGCGCACCAGATTGTTTTTACCTTCGCGCGCCATCAGCGACGCGCGTTCGATTGCGTCGCTCAGTTCCGCGCGGTTCACGGTCACGCGGGTCAGCCATTTTTCCGGCAAAATCTGCCGGTAGTTAATATATTCGCCCGCCAGCAGGCTGGTAATCAGCGTCGTATCTCCGACGATTGCCATCAGGTGTGCGCCGTCCATGTGGAAGGTGATCATGGCGTCGGCATTATCATCCATAATGCGGCTCATTTCGCCCATCACATGGCCGGGAATGATCGCCTTGACGAGGTTGACCCCGTCTGGCAACACAAAATCGCCGTGCATGCGCTGCAGCGCCAGACGGAACCCGTCCAGCCCGATCAGGCGCAGTTCGTCGCGGGTCACTTCCATCAGGCAGCCGGTCAGGGTCTGCCTGGTTTCCTGTACGGCAATGGCGAACACCACGCGGTTAATCATGTCCTTTAACCGTTTCTGCGGCACATGCAGCGCGTGGGTATGAATCAGGTCCAGCGTTTTGGGAAAATCGTTTACGGGCAGGCCAGTGAGCGTTGAACGGCTGGAGCCGCAGCGGATGGTTGCCACCCGTTTTTCGTTCATCTGGATGCTAACGGAACCTTCCGGAAGCTTCCGGGCGATCTCGGCGAAAAGTCTGCCCGGAAGCAGCACTTCGCCGGGTTCCTCAATTTGAGCTTTCACACGGGCGAAAACCGTGAGGGATCCGTCGGTGCAGGTCAGGGTAAACGATTCTTCTTCCGTGGAGAGTTTCACGCATTCCAGCACCTGCGTGGCAGGGCGGGCGCTGAGCGCCCGGGTCGCGTTGACAAGGCCCGTGATCAATTCCTGTGCGGAACATTGCAGCTTCAAAACAGTCGCCTCCGTCTACCGGATGGTAGTAGTATTCTTTCTTAGTAAGTAACCGTAGTAGCAGTAGGGGGCGTGGAAAACGAGGATAACGCCGTTTTTTGAGTACCTGTCTGGGAAAACCCCCGTGGAAATCCTGTGGATTCCCCGCAGGGAAGCCGTCGTTTTTCCTCAGTGCCGTCTGCCGGTTCACGCCCCATAATCCGATTCTCAGTTGTTTTCTCTGCAAAAAACGGGAAATCCTGCATAAGCGGTGAAAACCGGCGTCACATTTTTCTGTTTCGCCTCTGAAATCGGAGGTTCCGAATGGGTTATCCTCACTTTCCACAGGGTAAGGAGAACCCGATGTGCATTTTGCCGACGTGGAACGCAAAGGCTTTGCGGCGGCAACCCACAAAAAGCGCAGTCGGTTTTCCGTGGTTGGGGGTGGAAAAAACCGATCTCTCCTTTCCTTTGCGTTGTGGGGTCAAAAGAGGCGGAACCGCGCATTTTGTGCGGCCCCGCCTCTTTGCGGTCTGCTGTACGGATCAGGAGGTTCAACGGATGGAGATAGCGCGGTTTTCACGGGAGATGGAAGGCCGCGGGTTTACTCGTCTACCACGACGAAACTGTTGTCCAGAAACTCTTTTATCAACTGTCGGCATTTTTCAAAATCCACCTGACGGGTGCTCATGCCAGCGTATGTGATGGGAGACATGGCATCGTTAGCGGGCATCTGCAGCCCTTCCGGCTCCACCCCGACCAGCTGCATGGCGTACCCCACGGCTTCCAGCATATCGTTGGTGGTCATGTTGGTTACGCAAAGGTTATCGGTCACGTCGCTTAGCACCTGCATGGCCTGCGCCAGGGTAACGGTTTCGTACTTTTTGGCCAGGGTCGAAAGCACTGTGCGCATGCGGCGGGTACGGCCCGCGTCTCCATCGCTGCCCACTTTACGGATTCGCATGTAGATCACGGCCGCGTGCCCGCCGAACAGGTAGGTGCCCGCGTGATCCATGCTGGGGGTGGTGGCGTCGCGTGCGATGCGGTAGCGGTTCAGGTAATCCGCTTCGGCATCGGTTACGGTGATATAAACGCCGCCCAGCGAATCGATGATGGACTGCACGTTATTCATGCTGAACAGAATGTATTTATCCACCTTTACGCCGAAATGGGTGCTGATGGTTTTGCAAAGAGCTTCCGGGCCGTAATTTTTAGCGATATAGGTGATGCGCCCGATCTGGCCGTCCGGCCGTTGGATCAGCATCTCCCGCATGAAGGTGGTAAACAGCAGGCGCTTGGCGCGGGTATCGAACGTGACCATCATCACGCCGTCGGTGTTGCCCAGATTTTTCGGCTTCGTTTCCCAGGTATCCACGCAGGCCAGCAGATAGTGGTGCTGTCCTTCCAGCGCCGCGGGCAGGCTGTCGTAATCCAGGGGATAAATCGGGTTGGGGTCCTGCGCCAGCGCGGGCAGGGCGGCCAGGCACAGAAGAAGCGCAAGCACCAGACAGGTTAAACGTTTCAAAGGGGACACCTCCACAAACGAAACAATCGGCGATACCGTTATTATAACATGCGCGCGAAAGAATTGCCTGCTGCCGGGGCAATTTGTTACAGCCGGGTTGCGCGCAAAGCGTACCATGAGGTGCTTTTAAAGTCAACGGAGAGGAAAAGGTGGTTGCGAAAAAGAATAAGAAGGGGAAAAGACTATCATATGGAAATATTTAGTGATAGTATATCTCCATGTAACCTTCAGTGTAAACGTGTTTCCGAGAAGGGCAGACCGGAAAGGAAGCATTTTGTGTCCAGTATTATTTCTGTCTTTCAAACATTGCTGTTTTTGATCTGTATGGGCGGATACATGCTTTTCTTATGCGATCGTTACCGGATACAACCCATGTTCGCTCCTGCGGTCGTATTTTCTTCGGTGATCTGCGCGCTTACCTTTGCCGGCTATCTGAACGTTTTGTTATTCACCTCCGTTGTGATTTACATCGTTGGGGGAATTTTGTTTGTTTTCTATCTTTTTCAAACAATCAAGAAACGGATTGATTTCAGAACGGTCTTTCAAACCGTTCCCAAGCTGAGTATGATTTTCTTCTTTGCGCTGTTTGTGTATTTCGTTTTTCTGCTCCGGGGCGCGCGGTTCACCTCGTACGACGATTTTTCCCATTGGGGCGTTGTAGTGAAGGAAATGCTGCTGTTTCACCGGATGCCAAACGCGCAGTCCGCTGTGATCGATTTTAAAACCTATCCGCTTTCCAGCTCGCTTTTTATCTATTTTACGGATCTGGTGATCGGACAAACCGAAAGCAAAATGCTGATTGCCCAGATGATGCTGAATCTGTCCTACGGGGCTGCGTTTTGCGGGATTCTCCGACGTTCCCGGAATACGCTGTTGCAGAGTATCGTACTCCTTACGTCCGTTTTGATGATCGCTGGTTTTATCGGCTACTGGCGTTTATGGGTGGATGCCCTGCTGCCTCTGTCCGCGGTGGCGGCAGCCGCGGTGATCATTTACAACCGCAACGATATCCGGCGCGCATGCCTGACGGTTCTCCCCATTCTGGCGGCAATGGGATTAATGAAGAACAGCGGACTTTATTTCGTACTGGTGATAAGCTTTCTCCTGCTTTACCGTACCTGGAAAGCAAAACCCACAGAGCGTGGAAACAAACAGACCCTTGTTTGCTGGGGATACGCGTTGGGAACGGTAGCGTTCGCCTGTATGATGGTGTATCTGTGGCACGCGCATACGAACTATGTTTTTCCGGATCAAACGACGAAGCATACCATGAGCCTGTATAATTTCGAAACAGTCTTTCAGAATAAAACGAATGACGAAGTACAGGCCATTGTGCGCGCTTTTGTGAATCAGGCACGATCTCTTCATACGGTATCGACGAGCTTCCTGCTCACGGTGAATCTTTCGGTGGCCGGCTTTTCCCTTCTCCTTTATTTTCTGTGGCGGATCAGACCGACCACAATGCTCAAGGCGCTTGTTTTTTCGGACGGCGTATTGATTGCCTATCTGGTGGGGATGCTGGGGATATATCTTTTCTCCATGCCCACGGAAGAAGCGTTGAGGCTGGCCGCATATGATCGATATGCTTCGTCTGTGGTCATTTTCCAGCTGGGGATGGTTGGAATCGGACTGATTCTTACGCTGGAGCCGCTTTGGCTGGCTGTGGACGATCAGAATAACAAAATCGCCGCACGGCATCGTTTTCGGCGGGCTTTTTCAGGGGGCTGCGCACTGCTTCTGCTTTGGGGCTGCGGGCATGTGGCGATTGGCGGAAAGTATGGTATTTTCTACTCGAAGCCGGATTACCAGCAGTCCCTGCCCGCGGCATTGGACCGCCTGCTTCCCGAAAATAATGCGGGATATACAGACCGTCGTTATCTGATCTGCAACATGGCGGACGAACCGCAGGTATGGTATACGAACGGTTATCTGCGCTACATTGCGCAGTATAAGCTGTATTCGCCGCAGATCAGCGTTTTTACGGAATTTAATCTCTCCAGACTCCTGAAAAAATTGCCGGAATATGATGATCTGGTGATTACGCATTCCAACCGCGAGATGGATCGCTTTATGGCGGAATACAGTAAAAGGAATCCGACAGAAGGTGTGTACCCGATTCGGGAAACGTTTCCAAATTTGTTCGATCCGTGAAGGGATGCGAAAACGCCTGCCTGCGAAACGCTGATACTATTTCAATATTCATAAACGAATATAAACGGATTCTGTTTCGCAAAGCGCCGCCCGGTCCGGGCGGCGCTTTGGTGTGGGCAAGAGTCGGTTTGGTCCGCTTTCTCCTAAAACGTTTGAAACTTGCCAGCACTTGCGCTTTGTGCTATACTTTCTGCGAAATGCGCGAATTTCGGTTTTTCTGAAAACGCACATTTGGCTACCTACAACGGTGAGTGCACACCATAAGCATCAGGGAGAGGTTTCGTATGGATAAGGTCAAGCGGATCGGTATGTTAACCAGCGGCGGAGACAGCCCCGGCATGAACGCCGCGGTGGTAAGCGTGGCGCGCTGCGCCATGCGCAAAGGGTTCCAGCTGATGGGCATCAAACGCGGCTATAACGGCCTGCTGGGGTTAAGTGAGAACCCGGAGGACGATATCGAATATCTGGACCCGGAAACGGTGCTGGATATTATGGACATGCGCGGAACCTACCTGCGCACGGCCCGTTGCCTGCCCTTTTTACAGCCGGAGGTGCGCGCCAAGGCAGCCGAGGACCTGCGCCGTCAGGGTATTCAGGCGCTGGTGGTCATCGGCGGCGACGGCAGCTACCACGGCGCGCTGGAACTGTGCAAGCTGGGCATTCCCTGCATCGGCATTCCCGGCACCATCGACAACGACCTGCGCTATACCGAAGCGACGCTGGGTTATGATACGGCGGTAAACGTCTGTGTGGAAGCGGTGCGTTCCATCCGCGCCACCAGCCGCAGCCACGACCGCCCCGCCGTGGTGCAGGTGATGGGCCGCAATTGCGGCGATATCGCCATGCGCACCGCTATCGCCACCGGCGCGGAAATGGTGATCGTGCCCGAGATGGAGTGGGATTTGGAAGAAGTGGCCGACCGCTTAAAGTTCCTGATCAGCAAGGGCAATACCCGCGCCACGCTGGTCATCAGCGAGCATTGCTGGCACAAAATGAAGCCCTTCGACTGGCGCAAAGTGATCGCCGAGGGCGGATTCATCATCCATGACGACGATCCCCTCAACGCCGAGCGCCTTGCGCTGGTGCTCAAGCTGCTGAGCCACACCGAGGCGCGCGCCACGGTGATCGGCTACACCCAGCGCGGCGCAATCCCCACGGCGTATGACAGCGCTTTCGCCTTCGAGGCCGGGCGCATGGCTGTAGACCTGCTCAGCGGCGATACCAGCAGCTTCGAGGATGGCTTCGCAATCGGCGTGCGTGACGGGCGCGTGTATTCCACACCTTTCGCTGAGGCACTGGATGACACCAAACCCAAATTTTTCGACAAGGATCTGTACCGCTTAATCAACTCCCTGTAACCATGGAGAACGGGAATCGGCCTCTTTTCGGGGGCCGGTTCTTTTTTTGCCCTTTCAGCGGGGTTGGCAGGCCGCGTTGCGTATGGTAAGATAGGCGTACGCCCGGCTTGCCGGGCACAGGGGAGGGCACACATGCGTTACGGGCTTCTGCTTGCGGATGCGGACGGCACCCTTTTTGATTTTCATACCGGGGAACGGGTTGCCTTTACTGCCACAATGGAGGCGTTTGGCCTGCCGGCCACTGAGGAAACGGCGGCGCTGTACAGCCGGGTGAACCAGAGCCATTGGAAAAAGCTAGAACGCGGAGAGACAACGCAGGCGCGCCTGCGGCTGGAGCGGTTTGTGGATTTCCTGAGCGAACTGAAGGCGCTGAACGCGGATACCTGCGGCGCGCCGCCGGAAGCGCCGGCTGAAGGTTATATGACGGAGCTGGCGAAAGCGCTGGCAGAACGGTTTGTGACGGAGCTGGGTCGCCAGCACGTGCCCATGCCTGGCGCGGAGGCGTTTTTAACGCAGGTGGCGGCTCAAATGCCGGTTTATCTGGTAACCAACGGCATCGCTAAAGTGCAGCGCAGCCGGTTTGAGACAAGCGAACTGCGCCCCTATCTGCGTGATCTGCTGATCAGTGAGGAACTGGGCCATGTGAAGCCGGATCCGTTTATGCTGCTGGAGGGGATGCGCCGTGCGGGCATTACGGATAAACGCCGGGTGCTGATGCTGGGCGACAGCGTCGCCGCGGATATCGGCGCGGCGGTGAACGCCGGGGTGGACAGTATTCTGATTACCAACGGCGGGCCTGCTCCGGAAAACGGCGGGGCAACCTACGTCGTATCCACGCTTGCGCAGGCGGCGACGATTGCGCTGGCCGGGTAACCGGACGGATACGGGCGAACCGCAGCGGGCGGCGCTTGCGCTTCCCCCCGGAGGCTCGCGGCGGCCCGCTTGCGTTTTCAAGGAAAATTCGTTACAATAGGCACAAGATTGGCAAAGTACG
>Ga0183096_1001720_pt1 | contig 17474 bp, 14 predicted proteins | sample Biomet5_FD_127791 | JGI IMG/M metagenome (GOLD analysis project Ga0183096, IMG submission 127791) | Microbial communities from bioreactor (seeded with sewage sludge) at LBNL, California, USA - Biofuel metagenome 5 (version 2) (version 3) | ecosystem: Engineered > Bioreactor > Anaerobic >... | reverse complement strand
GTCTTGGACAGATGCAATCGACGAAGAAAAGATCGGCTGGGCCATGACCAAATAAGATGTCACCGTATCTTTTGGGCTGTGTGATAAGGCGATGCGAAGGAACATCAGAAAACCAGCCGCGGCAGGCCGCCGGCGTCAGTGAAGGACCGCGCTGCGGTGCCGGCTGACGATCATCGGCGACACCTGTCATAAAATGTGACAAACAAGCGTTTACGATATGGTATTTTACACATATAAATGCTAAAATACACTAGTTACAATAAAGGGAGAGAGAGGTGCTTTCGATGAGTCATAAGTATGTATACCAGTTTAAAGAAGGCAACGGTAACATGCGTGAGCTTCTCGGCGGTAAAGGTGCTAACCTGGCCGAGATGAACAACCTCGGCATGCCTGTGCCTTATGGCTTCACGATCACGACTGAAGCCTGCACTCGCTATTACGACGACAAGGAGACCATTGCCCCTGATATCCAGAAGGAGATCCTCAAGAACCTGGCCATGCTGCAGAAGCAGTCCGGCAAGAAGCTGGGCTCCATGACCAACCCGCTGCTGGTCTCGGTCCGTTCCGGCGCTCGTGCCTCCATGCCGGGCATGATGGACACCATATTGAACCTCGGTCTCAATGACGACACCGTCCAGGCCGTCGCCAAGCTGACCGATAATCCCCGTTTCGCCTACGATTCATATCGCCGTTTCATCCAGATGTTCTCGGACGTCGTCATGGGCCTGCCCAAGAGCAAGTTCGAGGAAGTCATCGATGAGATGAAGGCTGCCAAGGGCATCAAGCTCGACACCGAGTTCGATGCCGACGATCTGAAGAAGATGGTCGAGACCTTCAAGGCCTTCTATAAGAAGAACATGGGTAAGGATTTCCCGACCGATCCCCAGACCCAGCTGATGGAAGCCATCAAGGCTGTCTTCCGCTCATGGAACAATGAGCGTGCCATCTATTACCGCAAGATGAACGACATCCCTGGCGATTGGGGAACGGCCGTCACCGTGCAGATGATGGTGTTCGGCAACATGGGCAATGACTGTGGCACCGGTGTCGCCTTCACCCGCAGCCCGTCCACCGGCGAGAAGAAGCTGTTCGGCGAGTTTTTGATGAACGCGCAGGGCGAGGATGTCGTCGCCGGCGTCCGTACCCCCAAGCACATCGACGAGCTCAAGAAGATTGCCCCGCAGGCTTATAAGCAGTTCGTAGAGATCTGCGGCAAGCTTGAGAAGCATTATAAGGACATGCAGGACATGGAGTTCACCATCGAGAAGGGCAAGCTGTTCATGCTGCAGACCCGCAATGGCAAACGTACTGCTGCAGCTGCCCTGAAGGTGGCCTGCGACCTGTATGACGAAGGTCTGATCACCAAGGAAGAAGCCATCATGCGCGTCGAGCCGCGTCAGCTCGATTCGCTGCTGCATCCGCAGTTCGACGCCGAGGCATTGCGTAAGGCTAACCCGATTGCCATCGGTCTGCCGGCTTCGCCGGGTGCGGCCTGCGGCCAGATCGTGTTCTCGGCCGAGGATGCCACCAAGAAGGTCAAGGAAGGCTGGAAGGTCATCCTGGTCCGTCTGGAGACATCCCCTGAGGATATCGAAGGCATGCACATCTCGCAGGGCGTGCTGACCGTCCGCGGCGGCATGACGAGCCATGCGGCAGTCGTCGCCCGCGGCATGGGCGCCTGCTGCGTTTCCGGATGCGGCGAGATCGTGATGGGTGACAAGAGTTTCACCGTCGGCGGCAAGACTTATCAGGAAGGCGATTGGCTGTCCCTGGATGGCACCACCGGCAAGGTATACGGTGAGAAGATCCCTACCGTCCCGGCCACCATCGCCGGCAACTTCAAGCGTTTCATGGGCTGGGCCGACGAGCTGCGTAAGCTGCAGGTCAAGACCAATGCTGACACGCCGAAGGATGCCAAGCAGGCGTATGAGTTCGGTGCCCAGGGCATCGGCCTGGTCCGCACCGAGCATATGTTCTTCGAGACCGAGCGTATCAAGGCTATCCGTGAGATGATCGTCTCTGACACCGTCGAGCAGCGCAAGGCCGCCTTGGCCAAGCTGCTGCCGATGCAGCGCAGCGACTTCGAGGGTCTCTATGAGGCCATGCAGGGTTATTCGGTGACCATCCGTTATCTGGATCCGCCGCTGCATGAGTTCGTCCCGAAGGAGCCGGAAGAGATTGAGGCACTGGCCAAGGATATGAACATTCCTCTAGCCAAGCTGCAGGCCAAGATCCAGTCGCTCCATGAGTTCAACCCGATGATGGGTCATCGTGGCTGCCGTCTGGCCGTGACATATCCGGAAATTGCTGAGATGCAGACGCAGGCTGTCATTGAGGCAGCCATCGCCGTGCAGAAGCGTCATCCGAAGTGGAAGGTCACTCCGGAGATCATGATCCCGCTGGTCGGCGAGGTCAAGGAACTCAAGTTCGTCAAGGATATTGTCGTCAAGACGGCTGATGAGCTGATCAAGAAGAATAAGTCGAAGCTGACGTACCATGTCGGCACGATGATTGAGATCCCGCGTGCGGCGCTGCTGGCCGACGAGATCGCTGAGCAGGCTGAGTTCTTCAGCTTCGGGACCAACGACCTTACGCAGATGACCTTTGGCTTCTCGCGTGATGATGCTGCACAGTTCCTGAAGTCATACTATGATCACAAGATCTATGAGCAGGATCCGTTCCAGCATCTGGATCAGCATGGTGTTGGCAAGCTCATAAAGATGGCTGTCGAAGGTGGCCGTAAGACGCGTCCGGACATCGTTCTGGGCATCTGCGGCGAGCACGGCGGCGACCCTGCCTCGATCGAATTCTGCCATAAGGTAGGCCTGACTTATGTCTCATGCTCGCCTTACCGTGTGCCCATCGCCCGTCTGGCGGCGGCGCAGGCGGCGGTGAAGTATCCGGAACCCAAAAAGACGGTTGCCAAGAAATCAGCCGCCAAGAAACCGGCCGCCAAGAAGTCAGCTTCCAAGAAGCCGGCAGTCAAAAAGCATAAGTAAGCATTGAAGGCATCGCCGTATGGCGATGCCTTTTTTTCTACAGAACGCTAAGCCGGTCAAGCACAGAATCATCATTTGACATTGCTGATGGAAAATAATACAATTATGCCGTTGTTGTAGAGGAGTTGATTGATCTATTATGGATCCGCATTTGTGTTTCACGATACTAACCGAAACTGTTGAGGTAACAGGGGCCGCCAAACAGCAGTCAGGTCCCTGGGGATATATCTTCCTGCTGATAATACTGATCGGGATAAACGCATTCTTCGCGGCCAGCGAGCTGGCCGTTGTTTCTTTGAATGACGCCAAACTGGAGAAGATGGCCAAGGACGGAGACCGTAAGGCGATCCTTCTTTATGGCATGACTCAGAAGCCGACCACTTTCTTGGCGACCATCCAGATTGGCGTCACGCTTTCCGGCTTTCTGGCCTCGGCCGTAGCAGCGGACACTTTCGTCAACATGCTTATCAATTGGCTTGTGCCTCTGAACCTAAGTTGGATCAGCGAAAGCTGGCTGCGGCCGGTCAGCATCGTCGTCATCACGCTGCTGCTGACCTTCCTGACGCTGATCTTCGGCGAATTGGTTCCCAAGCGGGCCGCGATGCGTGACAGCGAGAAGGTGGCCTTCGCCTGTGCCGACCCGCTGCATTGGACATACGTCGCCCTCAAGCCGCTGGTTTGGCTTGTATCGCGATGCACCAACCATGTGGCGCATTTCTTTGGCATCAAGGATACCGACAGCAACGACGAATACTCCGAGGAAGAGATTAAAATCATGGTTGATGCCGGCAATGAGAAGGGTTTGATCGACTCCGAAGCCAAGGACATGATCAACAATGTTTTCGAGTTCGACGACCGGACGGTCGCCGAGATCATGACGCACCGGACCGACATGACAGCCCTCGAGATTCATGACTCGCTGGAGACATGCCTCAAGGCTTTCAACGACAACGGCTATTCGCGGCTGCCGGTATACAGCAAGGACGTCGACAACATCGTCGGCATCCTATACGTGAAGGACCTGCTTGACCGCTTCATCAGCAAGAAATCGAAACCGTTCAGGATAAAGAACTATATGCGTGAGCCGCTGTTCGTCTATGAGACGATGAAATGCGATGAATTGTTCACGCAGTTCCAGAAGAAGAAGGTCCAGATGGCCATCGTGCTGGATGAATACGGCGGCACCTATGGGGTCGTAACTATGGAAGATCTGCTGGAGTGCATCGTGGGCAACATCCAGGATGAATTCGACAAGGAAGAGGACGAGATTGCCAAGGGCAAGGATGGAAGCTATGTCGTCGATGGCGGAACGCTGATTGATGATGTCGCTGAACTGATAGGGCAGCCGCTGGATGACAGCGAGAACGATACCATCGGCGGATTGGTCATCGATACATTGGGCTATGTCCCGTCGGAGGATGCCCATCCGACGGTCAGCATAGGAAATGCAAGGTTCACCATCATCAAGATGGACGACCGCTCTGTCGACAAGGTCAAGGTGGAAAAAATCAAACCGGCCGTGAAGGTCGGGACTGATCAAAAGGATGACGGGATCCAGCAGCGCTGAATCCCGTCATCCTTTAATTTCACAAGCACCTGTATGCGGGAATCAGGAGGCTGAAAGCCTCAGCGGAATACCTTGACACGCTGGGTGATATCCTCCCTGTCCTTGGCGTCCGGTTCGGATACGATGCCGCCAAACGGCATCTGGGCGATCAGATGCCAACTGGCCGGCAGAGCGAACTGTGAGCGCACGGTTGCGTCGATGACGGGGTTGTAATGCTGCAGTGAGGCTCCGACTCCAAGTTCCCGCAAGCCGCTCCAGACGGCCAGCTGCAGCATCCCGCTGGCCTGTAGCGCCCACAGCGGGAAGTTGTCGGCATAGCGGGGATAGCGGTCCTGTAGCACCTTGACGGTGGCTTCGTCGTAGAAATATAGGATCGTCCCGGCCCCGGCCTTGAACGAGTCGATCTTCTCATGGGCCACCTTGCCGCCAAAAGCGGCATAGATGCCATCCCACAGACTGTCATGGGTACTGCCGAATGCCAGCACCACACGGGAACTCTTCATGTTGAAGGCATCTGGCACAAGCTCGGTGAACGAGGCGACCAGTTTCTCAATCTCCTGGGGTGCGACCGGAAGCTTTCTTTCGATGTCATAATAACTGCGGCGCATCTGCAATGATTCCTTGATTCCCATATCTCTGCCTTTCCACGGCTTCATCCGCCAATTAACAGCGTCAGTCTACATCATATGCCTCAGGAAGTCCTGCGTTTTGCCCTTTTATAAAGAAGAAAGATACCGAAATGGAAAGCCGCTGTGACACGCAGCGGGGGGGAGTTTCATCAATAGCTAAATATTGCAAAGCCAACCATGTCATAATCGTTGTAGATGGCATTCAGTATAGCAGCCTTTCCCTCGGAGATTGCAGCATGGACTACCAATGGCTGGCCGTGTTGGCAGTTATAAAACCCATTTGCGGCCGGCCCACGGATGGTTTTACGAACTGCCGGCTGTTCTTCGAGTCGATTACCTTGAATCCAACAGGGGCCATATATCAATAAAAGCCTTGATTCGATGTCTGTATCATGGCGCCTTATGGCACCTGTCTACAGACAAGATGCACTTCCATATAATCAGGCATTGGTGACAGCAGCGCGATGATCACGGAAGGGATGCATATTCCGGACAAGACATCGTTTACAGGCATGACGAGAAATGCAGCTAGGGCATCAAGCCAAGCGGCATCGACATTAAGTTCATGATGATAAACCTGATTATGGCTGTGCGACATCAAGCGTTTTTTAGCTAAGCAGGTTATTCGTGATGCAGCGTAACAGCCACGATCTCCGGCCGGTTGTTGATTCTAACAGGAATGATACTGTTGCCGAGGCCTCGGCTGACGATCATCGTCATGTTGTTTTCGTTATATGTTCCGGCGTCATATTTCGGAAAGAACCCTTGATTTGGAGCTACGATACCACCGATGAGAGGCAACCTAAACTGTCCGCCATGTGCATGCCCGCAGAACACCAGATCGAAGCCGGAGGTTGCATAGTAATCAAAAGCTTCAGGACGATGAGAAAGCAGAATGGAATAATTCTCTGTCCGATCGACATCTTCAAGCAGTTTACGTATAACGATGCTGCTTTGAATAGAGCTTTCCGCACCGGCAAAGGATGGATCGTCAACTCCGAATAACGAGATTGAATCTCCTTCTCGGACAATATCAACCGAAGAATTGTGAAGTACAATTATTCCTTGTTCTAGCAGTTTCCGCTCCATGCTTTCATAGTCCGTTCTGGGGATCCACGCTTCATGATTTCCGGTAACATAATAGCAAGGAGCTATTTTTGATGCCGCGTCAGTAAATTCCAGCGCAGCACTTACATCGGTGTGGTTTGAATCAATCAAATCTCCGGTAAGGAGAATAACGTCCGGTTGTTCGGAATGGATTTTTTTTAACAGTATGTCGTTATCTTTTCCAAAGACTGCGTTATGAAGATCTGAAACCTGAACTATTTTATATCCATCAAAAGAAAAAGGGATCCTGTCGGATGAGATATTGTAATGTGTAGTGCCGATTGTAACGTTGCCCCAAATAATCCAAATGATAATAGCAATCACAATACACACTAATGGCAATGCTATTCTTTTCCTTTTCTTTGTTTCCATATAGTACATAATAATCCTCCGACACCTAATCAGCAGCCTAAACTATGTACAAACCAGCAAAATGGTCTACGAACCGGTGCCGTTGATACGTTCCCATATTCATACCGGTTATAGCTTCTGGATTTCAATGCCGACAACTCCATACAGATCTTGTTTTTCCTTCGGATAATAAACATCCATATCCGCCGGAGATGCACTTTGTATATCACGCTCTGAATAACCACATCTCGATAAAGGCATTTCATTATACAAGTCTTCAAATGATCTGGAAATATGCAGTGCCTTTATTCTGACTGTCAACTGTTCATCAGTGGCTGTGTTATGGAATAATATCTCATCGCCAATCATTATCTGCCGCCGTTTTTCGTCATACAGCCTCAATTCGATGTCTTTTTGTCCGCATTTGATCATCTGAAAAGGTTCCGGCTGTATATTCATAAAGTGTCTCATTGTGTTTGCTGGTTCCACTCCTGACATACTTGCTTTCTTTTCGAACCATCTCGGCCTCAACCATCATTCCTTGACATCAATACCACCGTCTCCACATGATCCGTGAAGGGGAACATGTCGACGGGCTGGATGGTGCCCACCTTATAACGCCGCGAAAGCGACAATACATCGCGCCGCAGCGTGGTTGGGTTGCATGATACATATACTATCCTTCGGGGGGCCAGGGCCATCACCGATTTGAGGAAGCGTTCGTCTGCTCCGGCCCGCGGGGGATCCATGACGACGACGTCGATGGCGATCCGGTCATGGGCCAGGCGGCTCATGAAATGACCGGCGTCCTCGGCGGTGAAGGTGGCGTTGCCGATGCAGTTGGCCTTCATGTTGATCAGCGCATCGCGGATGGCGTCCTTGTTGAGCTCCACGCCATATACCTGTCCGGCCTGTTTGGCCATCAGCAGACCGATCGTCCCGATGCCGCAATAGGCATCGATCACCGTGTCGTGCGGCTGCAGGGCGGCCAGAAGGAGGACTGTCGAATAAAGCACGGCCGTCTGGACCTTATTGACCTGATAGAAGGAAGCTGCCGAGATGCGGTATGTCAGCCCGCTCAGACGGTCGGTTATAAAGCCAGGTCCGTACAGGACGAAGCAGCGGGCGCCGAGGATGACGGATGTGGGGGAACTGTTTACGCTCTGCATGATTGTCGTGATGCCGGGGCAGACTTTGAGAAGGCCACGGACGAGCTGCTCGCAATGGGGGATATACGGAACGCCGGTCACCAGCACGACCATGCATTGGTCAGGATGGCCGCGGCGCACCATGACATGACGCAGGCATCCACGGTGTGTACGCTCATCGTAACTGGAGATGTGGAGTCTGTTGGCCAGCTCACCTACGGCGGCGAAGATGGTATTGGTCATCCCGTCAGCCAGCTGGCATGATTGGAAGGTAACCAGTTCGTGGGTGGCGGGGGCGTAATTGCCGTAGACGACCCGTCCTTCGAAGCGCCCGAAGGTCACCTGGGCCTTGTTGCGATAAGCCAATGGGTTTTCCATCCCCAGGATGTCGCTGACTGGCCCCAAAGACCCTAGCAGGGACCGTACGCGGTCCTGTTTGGCCATCAGCTGATCATGGTAGTCCAATCCTGCCAGCGGGCAGCCGCCGCACAGGCGGCTCACCGGGCATGTCAATAGCGTTCCCATGGAATCATATTATCACAGGCACCACAGTTTTTACATTTATCGGTCAATGTATAATGCAGGAAGGCTTGTCTTATGGTTTAATGATAGTGGTCTTTTATCAAGAGTCGCGGGAGAGGATCAGCTCCATGATCGCGCACCAACCTGGCACAATATGGCAAGGTGGTAAAGCTGATATCGATGAAAGGGAAGCCAACCTTCTCTGGAAGGCGCTTTTTTTTAAAAAAATAAAAGACTTAGAAAGAGGAATATATGAAAGATTACTTCTTCACCAGCGAAAGCGTCACTGAAGGCCATCCCGACAAGATGTGCGACCAGATCGCTGACGCCATCCTTGACGAGGCCCTGCGCCAGGACCCTGAATCGCACATGGCGGTCGAATGCACCGCCAAGGACGACCTCATCCTGATCTATGGCGAGGCCAACACCAAGGCCAAGCTCGATTTCGCCAAGATCGCCTTAGGCGTCATCCGCGACATCGGCTACACCGAGGATTATCACATCCAGGTCAAGGTCTCAGGCCAGTCGCAGGAGATCACCGCCGCCGTGGCCCACAACAGGATATCGGCGGGCGACCAGGGCATGATGTTCGGATATGCCTGTGACGATACCCCCGATCTGATGCCGGCTCCGATCTACTATGCGCATAAGCTGGCCAAACAGCTGCGTGACTATCGCCTTAAGGATGCACGCATCCGTCCGGATGGCAAGACGCAGGTCACCGTCGAGTATCGTGACGGCAAGGTCGCCCGCATCGACGCCATCGTCGTCTCCACCCAGCACGTCAAGGAGATCAGCCAGGCCGAGCTGCGCCCGCTAATCATCGACAACGTCATCAAGCCGGTCATACCTGCCGCATTGCTCGATGACAAGACAAAGTATTACGTCAATCCTTCCGGCTCCTTCATCAAGGGCGGCTCGTTCGGCGACTCCGGCACCACCGGCCGCAAGATCATCGTCGACACCTATGGCGGCATGGGCCGGGTCGGCGGCGGCTGCTTCTCGTCCAAGGATCCGTCCAAGGTCGACCGCAGCGCGGCTTACTACGCCCGTTACGTCGCCAAGAACATTGTGGCCCACAAGCTGGCTTCACGCTGCGAGATCCAGGTTTCGTATGCCATCGGCATGGATGAGCCGCTGTCGGTGTTCGTCGATACTTTCGGCACCAACACGATACCGGAGGATCAGATCATGGAGATTATCAAGAAGAACTTCAGTTTCAAGGTGTCCAACATCATCACCGAGCTGGACCTCAAGCGCCCGATCTACCGTCATACCACCAACTATGGCCATTTCGGACACCCTGAGGACAGCTGGGAGAAGATCAAGGACTTAAAAGACTGAGTCATGACTGCCGCCCCTCAGGGGGCGGTTTTTTTATTCTTCCAGCAAAAAACCACTTGCATTGGCGATGGAAAGTGGTAATATAATGCCAGTAACTTTAAAGACGGTACTGCGAGACCGGCAAGTTAACGAGACCTGTTTTTGATGGGGTAACTCAGACCTTGCCGGATCGGCAAGGTCTTTTTTGCGAAAGGGGAATCAGGCATGGCCATGAAGCTGAAGGCGAAGCTGATGAGCGAAGATGATGTGCGGCGGACGCTGGTCCGTCTGGCCCATCAGATTGTCGAGCAGAACCACGGCGTCAGCGACGTTGTGCTGATCGGCATCCGTCGACGCGGCGTGCCGCTGGCCCGGATGCTGGCCGCCAATATCAGGCAGATAGAGGGCGTAGAAGTACCAGTGGGCGAGCTGGACATCACGATGTACCGTGACGACCTGTCCAAGGTCTCAGTCGATCCCGTCGTCAGCCACAACGACGTACCATTCTCAATCGTCGGCAAGAGCGTGATCCTGGTCGACGACGTCATCTTCACCGGCCGCACTGCCCGGGCGGCCTTGGATGCACTGGTAAGCCTGGGGCGTCCGGCCCGCATCCAGCTGTGCGTCCTGATCGACAGGGGCCACAGCGAATTGCCCATTCGGGCCAACTACGTCGGCAAGAACATCCCGACCTCGCTCAACGAGGTGATCGCCGTACATGTCAGCGAATATGACGGCGTGATGGATGTGGATATAGATGAATTGTGAAAAAGGGGGTTCTGACATGTCAGAAACTAAAGAAGAAGTATACGGTTATCTCCCAGACGAAAAGCCAGAGTTCGGCAAGCTGTTCCTGTATGCTGTACAGCAGGTAATCGTGATGTTCCCGGCGACAATCACCGTCGCCCTGATCACAGGCTTCCAGGTAAGCACGACGATCTTCGCCTCCGGCCTGGCCACGCTTTGCTTCATCTTCATCACTGGCAAGAAGATCCCGCTGTATTATGGATCGAGCTTCGCCTATCTGACCGCCATCTCCTCGATGGTCATGGCCGAGGGCAGCGCCGAGCAGATCGCATCCTGGCAGGCCACCGGCATCCTGCCGACCGAGCTGGTGTCAAAGGCTCAGTTCGGCATCGTCATGAGCGGCTTCGTTTCCATCGCCGCAGGGCTTATCGTCAGGAAGTTCGGCCGCAGCGCCGTCGAGAAGCTGCTTCCGGCAACCATCACTGGCTCGGTATCGATGATCATCGGCCTGACGCTGGCCGGCAACGCCATGAGCGATGCCTTCAGCAATGGTACATACAACAACGCCGTCTATGCCATCGTCGCCCTTGTGACGCTTCTGTCGACCATCATATATTCGCGCTATCTCAAGGGTGTGCTCGGCCAGCTGCCGCTGCTGCTGGGTGCCGCGACCGGATGCCTGGTAGCCGCCATCTTCTACTTCGCGTCATCCGATGCCTCATGGCATCTGTTCCGGACCATCTCCGACGAATCACTCAACTCGCTGTGGAAGATGGGCCCGTTCGCCGTGCCGGCCTTCAGCCTGCCTAAGTACTCGCTAAACGCTTTGGTCGGCATCATGCCCATCGCCATCGCGACGATTCCTGAATCTACCGCTCACATGTATCAGCTTGACATCTACGTAAACGACGTTGCCAAGAAGAAGGGCTCGACCAAGAAGTATGACCTTGCCGGCATGTTGGATCGCAACCTGATCGGTGACGGTCTGGGTGACATGATCTCCGGTTTCGTCGGCGGCCCGGCCGGCACCAACTACGGCGAGAATATCTCGACGATGGCCATCACCAAGGTCTTCTCGGTGCCGGTGCTGATCGCTGCCTCGATAATCGCCATGGTCATCTCGTGCTTCACCCCGCTTATCAAGGCCATCTACGGCATCCCTCTGGCAGTCATCGGCGGTCTCGAGATCTACCTGTTCGGCGCCATCGCCGCCCAGGGCATCGCCATCATGATCGATAAGAAGGTTGACATGTTCTCTTCCAAGAACATCGCCGTCATTGCTTCCATAATCGTCATCGGCATCGGCGGCCAGTATGCCTTCGGCGGCAACATCCCGGTCTTCGGGCTGTCCATCCCTTGCATCGCGGGCGCCTCGATCTTCGGCATCGCCCTCAACGCGCTGCTCTCGATTGGTGAGAAGAAGAAAGCCTGAGCTGGACACAGGATATAAAAAATGGGGATGCTCTGCATCCTCATTTTTTATTGAATCGGAAGAACAGGACGGAAGGGTCGCAGAACCATCGCGCATCGACGTTGGTCTCGCCGATGCCATGGGACAGGTACAATAGCGTCCGTCCGGTCGCCGTACGTCCCAGGCCGTAGCTGGCAGTCAATGGGAAGTGCGTGTAGGCGCCCAGGCCGGGGATATTCACCTGCATGTGGTGTGCATGACCCGACAGCGTCAGATCGCTGATGTTGAGCGGCAGGGCGTCGGCTAGCGCCGGTCCGTGGATGGCGGTTATGACATAGCTGGACGCTTGGACGTCTGCGAACAGCGGGGAAGCATCGGTAAGGCCGGCGTCGTAGCTGATCCCGACAAGTTCGATGAAGGCGGAGGTGCCATTATGCAGCTTTAGTGGCTTGGTCCCCAGCAGCTCGAAATCGGAAGCTAACAGGATGGACTTGACGACGGTCTGCCGTTTCTCATCGGACTGGTCGAAATCACCAAGGATCGCGAATTTACCCAATGGAGCCGTTATGGCCTTGAGTGCGGAAGTCACAGCCGTGATATCGTCGGGTTGGATGTCATAGCCCTGGTCGAACATGTCACCGCCGAAGACCACGATGTCGGGGGCCAGACCGCTTATGGCCTGGCTGAAGCCGTCCAGGCGTTTGGCATCAAAGAGCGAACCGAATTCAAGGTCGGAGAAGAACATCATCGATACGTTGTCAAAGTCATCCGGTATCTGGGTATCGTCTACGGTCTGATAGTCGACCTTGAAATTGCCCTGGGACCACCGAGTGGCATAAAGGTAATTGCCCGCAACCGCCGTCAGGATGACCAGAATGACGATGATGGCGATGATGGTATGACGTAATCCTTTGTTTCGCATAGAAACATTCTATCACCCCATCGGATGCATGGCTAATAAAAAAGGCGCGAACCTAACGCGCCTTGCTGCATATCTCAGTGCGAGCGGTGACGGCTTCCGGAAGGCTGACCCTCGGTCCCGGACATTTTTTTTGTCCGTGAGCGATGGGCAGCTTTGTCGGGCTTGGGCGCTGGAGTAGGTATCTCCTTGACCGGGACGGACGAAGCCTTGGATGATTCCTTCTTGGCGGCCATCGCGGCCATCGCTTCCTTAGAGTTGAGGATGACGGGGATAACGATGGGATTGCGGTGGGTCTTGGTATACAAGAAGGGCTCTAAGGTCTCACGAACCGTGTTCTTGAGCTCACCGAAGGTCACTTTCTGCTGCATCTTCTTCTTCAGCGCCTCGTAAACCAATAACTCGGCTTCCTTCAGCAGCGTCTGACTCTCCTTGATGAAGACGAATCCGCGGGAGACGATGTTGGGACGGACCATGATCTTGTTGAAGCGCGAGTCGATGGTGATGATGACGGCGACCAAACCGTTATCAGCTAGAATCTTCCTGTCACGCAACACGGCTGTGGCGACGCCCGATGAATCGGTGCCGTCAACGTAGATGTCGTCGGTCTGGAAACGGCTGGTATACGCATAGCATTTATGGTCGCGCATGATCACGACGTCGCCATTGGCGCAGATGAAGATGTTCTCGGGCGGGATGCCGGTCTCGACGGCCGTTGCGGCATGCTCGCGGAGCATCTTGTACTCGCCGTGGACAGGCATGAAGAAACGCGGATGTACCAGCTGGAGCATCAGTTCCTGCTCCTCTTTGGAGGCATGGCCTGTGGTGTGCAGGCTGTTAAGCGTAGTACGGGTCTTGACGACGGCACCTAGACGGGTCAACGAATTGACGATGCGGTTGATGCCTACCACGTTGCCGGGGATGGCACTGGACGAGAAGATGACGGTGTCACCGGGGATGATCTTGATGAAGCGATTGGATCCGCTGGCCATGCGGCTCAGGGCCGCCAGCGGCTCGCCCTGGGTCCCGGTGCACAGAACGCAGACCTTGTTAGCCGGAACGGAGTCAAGCGCCTCGGGCGACAGGAAATCGCTGTCCTTGGCGTTGATGTAGCCCAGTTGGCGGGCGATGGTTATCATCGTGTCGATCGAACGGCCGATGACGCACACGCGTCGGCCGCATTCAACGGCGGCGGTAATGATCTGCTGGACACGGTAGACGTTGGACGAGAAGGTGGCTATCAGCAGACGCCCCTGGGTCTTCTGCATCTCCTCCAGCAGGCTCTTGGCGACCTCCTTCTCCGATATGGAGAAGCCGGGTACGGCGGAGTTTGTTGAATCAGACAGCAGAAGGTCGATGCCGAAGTCGCCCATGAAGCTCATGCGCTGGTAATCGGCATTCGCTTTCTCGGTTATCGGCGTCAGGTCGAACTTAAAGTCTCCGGTGGCCATGATCCAGCCGTTGGGCGTCTGGATGATCATACCCAGGCAGTCGGGGATTGAATGGGTTATGTTGAAGAAACCGATATGGAAATGCTTGGAGTTGAAACGCGAGTCATGGTCAATGACATGCAGCTTGACACGGTCGGTCATGTGCTGCTCCTCAAGGTGATGGCGTATCAGGGCGCAGGTGAGGTTGGCCGCATAGATGTCGGCGATGGGGCAGACCTTGAGCAAGAAGGTGATGCCGCCGATGTGGTCCTCATGGCCATGGGTCACGAATAGGCCTTTTATCTTCTCCTGATTGCGGATGAGGTAGGTGTAATCGGGGATGACGTAGTCAACCCCCAGCAGTTCCTCGTCGGGGAACGAGACGCCGGCGTCGATGATGACAATCTCATCCTCGCACTGCACGCAGTAGGTGTTCTTGCCTACCTCGCCCAAGCCTCCTAACGCAAAGACCAGCGTATCGCTGGGAAGGTAATGGTCGAGAGTCTGATTGATGTAATTCTGATGGGCGGACATGGAAACTCCTTTCTATCCGAGGACGATGGCGCCAGGTATTGGAGCGTCGGGATTCTTCTTATCGATGCGGTCATAATACAATAGCCCATAAAGGTGGTCTATCTCGTGCTGCATGACGATTGCCGGATAGTCGGTCAGCCTGATGTCGACGATTCTTCCGGCCGTCAGGTCATAGGCCCGGACTGTGATTCTGGCGTAGCGCGGCACTATCCCTTTGACGTCAGGTACCACGCTCAAGCAGCTTTCCCCATCGGCCAGATAGGCTTTCTGCACGGAGTTGGAGATGATGATGGGATTGGCCAGCGCCAATTCAACCGTGTCCTGCGGCTGCTCGCCGACGATGGAGACGGCCAAAAGCTTCTTCGATATGCCGACCTGAGGCGCGGCAATGCCGACCGAAGCGCGAAGATGGTGGGCTTCACAGTATTTCTCATCGTGCGTATGACGCACGTATGATAGCAAATCATTCAGCAGCTTGGCATCTTGCTTGGCAAGGGGCAGGTGCCCCTCTTCAGCTTTCATTCTTAAAACAGGATCGCCGTCAAGGCGAATCGTAGACGCTTCAATCTTCATTATCGTTCCTTTCGTCTGATAAAAACAAACCAATCTTGATCGTGACTGATGAATTTGATGAGCGCATCAACACTTACTTAGACATTATACACTAAATAAATCATTGAGTATATCATTTTTTGTGAAATAATGATTAAATGGAATGAGTCGAGGAGGCCGGTGACAAGTGGCTACCAAAATCAGAGTGAGCAGGTTCAAGCCGATGGTCAGCCTGGCGCCAGGCTATGACCACCTTATCAATGGCTGCGTCATCTTCCTGATGATCTTCGGGATGCTCATGACGTCCAGCGCCAGCATATCAAGCAAGGACGGCGTCGTCAAGGAAGTGCTGCTTTCGGGTCTTCGGCAGGGGGCCTTCATCATAGTCGGGCTCATTGCCTACGACTGGCTGTCCAACAGGTTCAGCTGGGACTGGGTCCGGCGCAACATCATGTCGCTGATCGCGGCCCAGGGCCTGCTGCTGGTTGCCACGCGTATGTTCTCCGAGTCCAACGGGTCGTATGGCTGGATCAAGATCCCCGGCCTGTCGTTGTCGCTGCAGCCTGCCGAGTTCGCCAAGGCCGTGGTAGTGCTGGTCATAGCCGTCTTCATCGGTGACGTCAAGGGCCGCCGTCTCACGCAGCCATGGGATATGATGCGTTGGCCGGTGATCGTCTATTTCTTTTACATCGCCGTCATCATATTCGTCGAGAAGGATTTCGGTTCGGCCTTCATTCTGGCCATCATCGGCTGCGTATGCTTCATGGTACCTGACCACCGCTACCTGCGTGGCGCCCAGGTTGTCGCGGCGGCAGCCGCGCTCACCGTCATCGCACTGACATGGTTTTTCATGACCGACGCAGGCTTGGCCATGCTGTCGAAGATCCCTTTCCTGGGGTATAAGATAGACCGCTTCAAGGCGGCTGCCGACCCGCTTTTCGATCGCTATGGCTCCAGCTATCAATTGGTTAACAGTTTGATCGGTTTCGCCCGTGGCGGCCTGTGGGGAGTCGGCTTTGGCAATTCCATCCAGAAGTTCGGTTACCTGACATACGCCGACACCGATTTCATCTTCGCCATCGTCGTTGAGGAACTGGGAGTGTTGGGCGTACTGGCTGTGTTCGTGCCTTATGGCATCATCCTGTTTAACCTGTTCAAATACGCGCTGCTGGTACGTTCGACCGCCGACAAGGTCGCTCTGATTGGCACCGCCACGCTGCTTTTCGCACATCTGTTTCTCAACATCGGAGGGGTGACAGCCCTGATCCCGCTGACCGGCGTACCGCTGCTGCTGATTTCACGCGGAGGGTCTTCGCTGTGCGTGACCATGATGATGCTGGGAATCAGCCAGAATGTAATAAGTCGCTATCGAAGTACCGTTGCACCGGCCGCAAGGGCTTGAAGGAGGATTATCCGACATGCAGAAAGCCATATATCCAGGAAGTTTCGATCCCATCACCAAAGGCCATCTCGACATCATACAGAGAGCGGCCAGGCTTTATGACGAGGTCGTGATCGTCATCATGCCCAACGATGAAAAGAAGGCGCTTTTCACGCCGCAGGAGCGTCTGGCGATGATTGAGCGCAGCATCGAGGGCATGACCAACGTCAGGGCGGCCATCGGCAGCGGGCTTACAGCCGCCTACGCCCGTCAGGCGCAGGCCACGGTTTTGCTGCGTGGCATCCGTGCTGTATCGGATTATGAATATGAGCTGCAGCTGGCCACGGCCAACATGACCATCGCCCCGGAGATTGAGACCGTCTTTCTTCTGGCCAAGCCGGAGTATTCGTTCCTTTCGTCTTCGACGGTCAAGACCATCGCCAAGAACCATGGCGACGTCAGGGCGATGGGGCCACCCCATGTCGATCAGATGATTAGGCGCAAATATGAATGACCGAACCCGACATATGTTATAATCAATCAAGGATGAACGGAGGCAAACATGCTCGAGTACAAGTTCGATACGCAGTTGCTCATCAACGGCCACGACCTGAGCGAGGATGAGATCCACGACTATCTGATGAACCAGATCCCCGGTGATTGCCTGTTGGCTGTGGGTGACGACGAGCTGATCAAGATCCATTATCATACCAACATGCCATGGAAGGTGCTTGAGTACTGCGCCAGCAAGGGTGACATCTGCGACGTTGTCGTCGAGAATATGGAACGCCAGGCGGCCGGCCTGAAGGGCTGAGCCGTCCCAAAGGCGGGATTGCGATCGATGAATGGATTAA
>Ga0183096_1001713_pt1 | contig 17555 bp, 15 predicted proteins | sample Biomet5_FD_127791 | JGI IMG/M metagenome (GOLD analysis project Ga0183096, IMG submission 127791) | Microbial communities from bioreactor (seeded with sewage sludge) at LBNL, California, USA - Biofuel metagenome 5 (version 2) (version 3) | ecosystem: Engineered > Bioreactor > Anaerobic >... | reverse complement strand
CTGCACCATATCGAATTTACAACGTCGGTAACAGCAGCCCTGTTGAGCTGATGGATTACATTACTGCCCTGGAAGATGCCCTGGGTAAAAAAGCAGACAAAAATATGATGCCGATCCAGCCGGGTGACGTACTGGACACCAGCGCCGATACCCAGCCACTCTATGACGTGGTCGGCTTCAAACCGCAAACCTCAGTCAAAGATGGGGTGAAGAACTTTGTGGACTGGTATCGTAATTTCTACAAGGTTTAAACCAAAAAAAACCCGGCAGCTAGCCGGGTTTTTTGTACGTATCAGACAGAGGATCAATCACTACCGAACAGATCGCGGGTATAAACTTTATCCGCCACATCCGCCAGCTCTTCAGCCATACGGTTAGAGATGATCACATCCGATTCTTTCTTAAAGGCGTCCAGATCACGCATAACACGAGAATGGAAGAACTCGTCTTCCTGCATTGCAGGTTCATAAATAACAACCTGAACGCCTTTCGCCTTAATACGTTTCATGATCCCTTGAATTGAAGAGGCGCGGAAGTTATCGGAACCACTCTTCATGATCAGGCGATACACACCCACCACTTTCGGCTGACGCGCAAGGATAGAGTCAGAGATAAAATCTTTACGCGTACGGTTAGCGTCAACAATCGCCGAGATCAGGTTGTTTGGAACGGCCTGATAGTTGGCCAACAGTTGCTTGGTATCTTTTGGCAGGCAGTAGCCACCATAACCAAACGACGGGTTGTTATAATGGTTACCGATACGTGGGTCGAGGCACACACCTTCAATGATCTGGCGAGTATTCAGCCCCAGACTCTCTGCATAGCTGTCCAGCTCGTTGAAGTAAGCCACACGCATAGCAAGATAGGTATTCGCGAAGAGCTTAATCGCTTCAGCTTCGGTAGAGTCGGTAAACAGAACCGAAATATCTTTCTTAATTGCCCCTTCCTGCAGCAGTGCAGCAAAACGCTCCGCACGCTCAGAGCGCTCGCCGATTACGATACGGGAAGGATGCAGGTTATCGTATAACGCCCTGCCCTCACGCAGAAACTCTGGCGAGAAGAAGACATTATCAATACCCAGCTTTTCTTTGATGGATTTGGTGAAGCCCACCGGAATGGTCGACTTGATAACCATCACTGCGTTCGGGTTAATCGCCGTAACGTCTTTGATGACCGCTTCAACGCTGGAAGTGTTGAAGTAGTTAGTTTTTGGGTCGTAATCGGTTGGCGTCGCGATGATGACATAATCCGCATTGCGGTAGGCATCTTCTTTGTCCGTGGTGGCACGGAAATTCAGCGGCTTGTTCGCCAGATACTCCTGGATCTCTTTATCCACAATCGGGGATTGCTTTTTGTTAAGCATATCCACTTTGGCCTGCACAATATCAAGCGCAACGACCTCGTGGTTCTGTGCAATCAGAATGCCGTTTGATAGACCAACATAACCTGTTCCGGAGATTGTTATTTTCATTCGCTAATGACTTCTGTGGGTTAACTGTACAGATGGCCGCCTGACCATCGCGAAAAACATAACTGTTGGGCTTTGTACCTCCTGGCCGACAGCACTGTCAAGGCAAACCAGGAGGAATCCCTGCCAGTGGACTGACATTCAGACTACTTCGAAGGACAACCACAAATTTTAGTGTAAAAAAAACCCGGAGATCATCTCCGGGTCTTGATTACAGTGGGGAGTTAACTCATTCCATCCACTCAGTATGGAACACACCTTCTTTATCTGTGCGCTTGTAAGTGTGCGCACCGAAGTAGTCACGCTGCGCCTGGATCAGGTTGGCAGGCAAGACGGCAGCACGATAGCTGTCGTAGTACGCCACTGCGGCGGAGAAGGTTGGAACCGGAATACCGTTCTGTACAGCGTAGGCAACAACGTCACGCAGCGCCTGCTGGTATTCGTCAGCAATTTTCTTGAAATACGGTGCCAGCAGCAGATTCGCGATGCCCGCATTTTCAGCGTAAGCATCTGTGATTTTCTGCAGGAACTGAGCACGAATGATGCAACCTGCGCGGAAGATCTTCGCGATTTCGCCGTAGTTCAGATCCCAGTTGTTCTCGTCTGATGCTGCGCGCAGCTGAGAGAAACCTTGCGCATAGGAGACGATTTTACCCAGATACAACGCACGACGGACCTTCTCAACGAATTCCGTTTTGTCCCCAGCGGATTTAGCTTGCGGGCCAGACAGCACTTTAGATGCGGCAACGCGCTGCTCTTTCAGAGAGGAGATATAGCGTGCGAATACGGATTCGGTGATCAGAGACAGTGGTTCACCCAGGTCCAGAGAACTCTGACTGGTCCACTTACCGGTACCCTTGTTCGCTGCTTCATCCAGAATCACATCAACCAGATATTTACCTTCTTCATCTTTCTTAGTGAAGATATCTTTGGTGATGTCAATCAGGTAGCTGTTCAGTTCACCTTTGTTCCACTCAGTAAAGGTTTCAGCCAGCTCTTCATTGGACAGATTCAGGCCGCCTTTCAGCAGGGAGTATGCTTCTGCGATCAGCTGCATATCGCCGTATTCGATACCGTTGTGAACCATCTTCACATAGTGACCTGCACCGTCCGCACCGATATAGGTTACGCACGGCTCACCATCTTCAGCCACAGCTGCGATTTTGGTCAGGATAGGCGCAACCAGTTCGTATGCATCTTTCTGACCGCCAGGCATAATGGATGGGCCTTTCAGTGCACCCTCTTCACCACCGGATACGCCGGTACCGATGAAGTTGAAGCCTTCAGCAGACAGTTCACGGTTACGACGGATGGTGTCCTGGAAGAAGGTGTTGCCACCGTCAATGATGATATCGCCTTTTTCCAGATAAGGTTTCAGGGAGTCAATGGCAGCATCTGTACCTGCGCCCGCTTTCACCATTAACAGGATACGACGAGGCGTTTCCAGAGACTCAACGAACTCTTTCACCGTATAGAAAGGAACCAGTTTCTTGCCAGGATTCTCGGCAATCACTTCTTCAGTCTTATCACGGGAGCGGTTGAAAACGGAGACGGTATAACCACGGCTTTCGATGTTGAGCGCCAGGTTGCGCCCCATCACTGCCATACCGACGACGCCGATCTGTTGCTTGGACATTACATACTCCTGTCAGGTGTGGTTACTACCGGGTAAACCCGGCAGATAAATTCTGTTATAACTTTAACTCATAAAATAGTGGAAGAGGTAGTTGTTTGTAAGCAACATTCAAAATTACGCAATTAGAACAATGAATATATAATCGCTTAATTATAAACGAAAAAAAATCACAAATGAGAATAGCAACCAAATTAAGATCAAAGTTCTAATATTCAGTCTTCAATTAAATTAAGCCATACAGCTTCTTATATTTATCGGTCATGATTTTGATGTCAAACTTTTTATGAGCATTTAACTTCGCAGCCTCACCATGTATTTTTATAAGAGACTGATCATTAGCATATTTAATCATCAGATCGCACATGGCATCACTACCGACGTTATATGTGAAGCCTGTTTTATTCGACTCGATAACTTCAGGAATGCCTTCCACTGCTTTTGCAATAGATGGAATTTCAAAAAAAGCGGCTTCAACGAATACTAATCCAAATGCTTCCCAATCAGATGGTTGACAAAGAACATCTACATTACTGTAAAACTCGCTTTTGTCACGAACCCAGCCTTTGACCTCAACCCTATCCGCCAACCCTTTGCTTTTTATGTATTCAAGGCAGTCATCCATGAGGGGGCCATCACCACCAAGAGTGAATTTTATATTATAAGAACCAGTATAGCGTTCAAGGAATGCATTCGCAGCAGATAGAAATTCAATTGGATTCTTTTGTTTATCCAATCTTGCCATAAATGCAAAATTTATAACATCTTTTTTTATTTTCTTATCAAATTTAAATTTTTTGAAATCAACACCATTATTAATCACAAGAGTATTAACAAAGGGATAGTATCTTTTATAGAAATTATTTACTGATACATTATAATCGCCAAAGAATGAAGATACATATTCTATAAACCAATAGGCTGCACGCGCAGGTAGTGGGATGTTTTTGTGGAATGCAATGCCGTGAACAGTGTGAATAATAGTTTTCACTCCAGCAATCTTAGCCGCAGTTCGTGCGATTATCGCAGGTTTAGTTGAGTTTGTATGTACGATATCAAACTTATAACTTCTAAATATTTTAAAAAGATCGCAGAATGCCCTTATATCAGATAACCCAATATTCCTTCTTAAAGAGGGAACAGATATAATTTCTACGTTTTCATTTTTAAAAGCAGCGATAAAATCCTTACTGCTTTCATTAAGTTCACCACATATAATATATTTCTTAATGTTATTATTTTTTATGCTTGATAAAATATCCAGACTTACTTGCTGCGCTCCTGCAAGCTCTGACGCGACAACAACATGAGCGATTTTTAATTGTCTTGTTGTTTCCATAACCATCACTTTTATTATATTATAAATATAAAATCATTTTTCAGAAAAAGAAGACATGTCCATCTCTACTACAATTTGTAGTCCATCAAGTACTCATTGAAACTACGTCAGCGTCTACGAAAAGGGCCGAACTTTCCAGAAACCCCATCGATAACACCATACAAGATCATAGCAAAAGTTTTCTTTTTATCTTTATTAACCACCAATGATATCATTGCACGAACAAGGTTCAAGAAGACCTCTCGGATTTTATAGCCAATTGGAATATATGATTTCCTGATCATAAAGAAGCTATTGCGCACTAGAAAATAACGGCGCATTGGGCTATGAATTGATATTTTACGCCCTAATAAATTCAATCTTGAATCACCAATCGTATGGGCCATAGAGGCCTGATTAGTCATTGCCACACGATACCCAGCTTTTTTAGCACGCAGAGCCCACTCCACGTCAATATAATCGACAAATAATTCCTCCTCCATTTTACCAACATTCTTGTAAACTTCGGAAGAAAAGAAAGAACCAGATGCAATAACATAGGTTACATCAGTTATTTCTTGTATCTGAGTGCGTTTAATAAAAGGACCAATATAATTAGTCCCCCAATAAAATTCGTTTGTGTGCGGATCATAAAAAGAAGGGCCAAGGATACCAACACTATACTGAGAATACACCTTACTCATAGCGCTAATAAAATTAGACCCTAGCACACTGTCCTGATCGAGTAGTAATAAGTACTCAGCACCACGAGACATTGCGTTTTCAATGCCAATATTTTGTGCATGCGATAGCCCCATATTTTGGGGCAAGCTGATCAAAATAAAATTAAATTTGCTAGCTAAATCTTTTACTTCATTATAATTTTGAGATCCATTATCTACAATAACAGCATGTTCGACTTGCTCTTGCAAAGACAGGAACTGTTTTTCCAGACAGAGAATGTCAGGATTAAATGTTACAGTTACAGAACTTATCACGACATATCACCTATTTTTATATTTTTCAACAGTATCTTTTACTGCTTCCAAATAACCATATTCATTTTTCTTGTCGGGTTCAAGATAAGTACCTTCAGCCCATTCATTCCATGCATTTATAAATAAATAGGGGACATTTTCGGACATGGATTTTTTATACAACTTATCAAAATTATCCTTAAATACTTTTGGGCTACTACCTTTCATAACTAACGATTTAGTTTTTTTCCTGGGCGTATTATCCCAATCTACAAATGCGCCAGAATAATGCGTTTCGCTGTATTTTTTTTCGAGTATTTTATCCCAGATAGACTGGTAAGATAATATCTGCTCTACATGATTCGTATTTAATTTTTCATTGGAAATACGCTTTACTCTTCCAATTACTTTTCTGACTAATGGTTTAATTTTCCCCATATTATGCTCAAATGTACACATGGGTTCGAAATTTAACTCTGCATCAAAATCTAACTCTCGATGATCTTGAGCAAATGAAGTAAGCGTAGATACGAAATGTATATCCCCAAACGACGTATCTTTAGCCAATTTTCGCCAATACTGAATCCACTCATTGCATTTTTCAAAGCTAGCAGAGCGATACAATAGAAAAATAGGTTTCCCATTGTGTTTCATGTATCTTTCGTCTTCGAAAAATGGTTTTACATAATTAAAGTGATTCAACCAATCCGCTTCGTCGCCATAACTCTGCGGCATGATCACATCTCTATGACTACCATCCCAACTACGAGTCCAGGGCTCATTAGCCCATGAAAAAATGAATGGAAGATTGATATCTTTATTCTCTAGCAATAGTTCAGCCGGTTTATCTAACAACCGTTTACCATTAAACCAATAATGATAAAAACAAAAACCGTCTATACTATATTTATTTGCCAGTTCAGATTGCCACTTTAAAGTCTCGACATCAAGCAAGTCATAATAATAGTCATTAAATGGTTCTCTAGGTTGGTTATGATTTCTAAATAGGGGGGATGCTTTTTTAACATTGACCCATTCAGTAAACCCTTTCCCCCACCATTTATTATTTTCTTCTATCTCATGAAACTGAGGAAGATAAAATGCTAATGTTTTCAAAAACTGCCCCTTATATTTCTAAAACACACCACAATAAAATGAACGGATAACGAAATCAGGAAATAATCCCAAAAAAATGATAATTGCACTGGCAAAAATTGATGGGAAAAGAAAATAACAATTAATGCAAAGAGAGAATTAAAGTTTAGGAAGGAGTTATTATAAAAAAATACTTTATGATTTTTGGATAAAATATATCCATACAATAGACTTAATAAAACCAACCCTATGCTTCCAAAATATAAAAATGGTAATAATAATGATGTATAGAAAGCATTGAAATAACCGGCATCTCCGAGGGAGACAAATTCCTGCACTTTACTAAAGAAAGCTCCCTGGTCGTAAAATTTTGCCCCTAGCACTCCTAAAAAGGAAAATGGACTCGAAAGTTCATATAATGTATCTATATCTCCGCTATCGATTGCATGAGTAAAGAGTGAGTAGCCAGCAACAGCATAATTACGGGTATTAATTAAGCTTTGGCTTAAATCACTATCGCCTCTAAAAGCAAAAATTGCTAATAACAAGATTAGAAATACTGTAAGAGAAAATACAACTTTCTTTAAGGTCATTTTACTATCATAGCAGTATAGAATGACTATAGCTGCCAGTACCGGAGCAAACACATAATATCTAGAGATTAAGATACTTTCTTTTCCTATAAGCATCAAGAATGAAAAGAAAAGTATGGCAGATTTATTCTTGTTAATTTTTAAATATAAACCATAGCTGATCCCAAAAAGTGGAACCAATGTTGCAAATACAAATAAGTATGCTGCAAATGCACCATAATAATCTTTTATTGATTGATCTTTAAATAAACTGTCTCTATATTCAGAAAAAGAAATCCCACTTGATATAATACCCTTAAACTGATAGGTGAGATATATTAATATTAGAAAATTAATTGTAAGTAGAATTTTTATTTGAACTGTTAAATTGACTATTGGCTGTTTTTTCTTTAATTCGTCTGACTGCTGATATTTTGTCGTTTTATCACCTATATAGCACCCTAAGAAAAAATACAAATAAGCTACAACCAAGATCATTAAACCGGAATTAAATGAAAGATAAAGGCTATTTTGAGAAAGCCATAATCCCAAGGAAATGATTATATAGAAACAGACATATATAGCTGGGTTTTTTGGTCTTCGCTTAATCATTTTGATATTTTCCGGACTTAAAACTAGCCAATATAAAAATAGTTGAAACAATCATTTCTGTAATAATTACACTAATAGTAACTCCATATGTTGGAGTCAGTTGCATTAATATAACAGAAACAACAATATGCATTACACTTACAGCCAGATAAACCTTCCTGACAATTTTTGTTAAGTTATTTGGTATCAACCACCATTGACCAAAAACGATACCGATAGAAACAATAAATGGAAGAGGAGACATCAGCAATAATATAAAAGAGGATATGCGATATTCTGCGCTATAATAATAAAGAGATAATGGGTATCCTATTATAGCCATTGATAAAGATATGACTAATCCAAATGCGATGAATTTCTTGCCATACAGACTCAAAATTTCTTTTAACTTTTTCCCTTCATGGATTAATGAACTTACTCTTGGGAACATCGCTTGCTGAACGGGGCTCATTAAACCTTGCGCAGCAGTTCGAATTTTATCAGCTGCTGAAAAATAACCAGCTAATGTCGGACTACCGAAATATCCGATAATTAATATATTCAAGGTTGTATAGAAGCTAATAGTTATATTAGAAACAAAAAGATCAAATCCTTTAGCCAATACACCATATACTTCCTGTATTGAAACTCTTGTTAGCTTTGCCAGTTTTTGTTTTCTTATGAAATAACAAGCAAGAATGCCTGATATAAACATACCTGAAGATTGGCTAATAACTGCCATATTCATATCGTCAGGACTTTTCACTAACAGGAAAATAAGCAATAAAGACGCACACTTTGCAATGGTCGTACATATCGCAATACCCTGCATTTTTTCTATTCCCTGGAATAACCACACGGGAAATAAAACCGTACCGATTACAGATATCATACCTAAAAGGATAAGATGAGAGTAAATGCTCTCACCATTCAATACCATATAGAACGTAAAAATACATGATGCAATAAGCAACAATACCAGTTTGGCAGCAGTAACTGCTGTATAGATAGAATTAATTTTTGATTGGTTATTTTTATTAACTGATATTAATAACGTTGCACTAAAATTAAATCCATAATCAACGAATATTATGATGTACTGTATCCATGCCTGAACCATAGCAACAATGCCAAAGTTTTCAGCACCTAATACTCGCATTAGATAAGGAAGCGTTAGTAAAGGAAATAAATAATTTGACGCCTGAACAAAAAATAGCAAAATAATGTTTTTCTTCACTGGTATAGTACACTCAGTTATGTGAAAAAAGCCTGTATGCTATTTACAGGCCTAAGTAGGTATCAATAATCTGAATTATTAAACGCTTTACCAGCAAGATCTTTCTGGGATAAACTAGGTAAACAATCGGGATCGATTGGCCATTCGATATTCAGATCACTGTCAGACCATAAAATTGAACGCTCATGCTCCGGAGAATAGTAATTTGTTGTTTTATAGACAAATTCAGCAGTGTCACTCAGTACAAAAAATCCATGAGCAAATCCTTCAGGGATCCATAATTGTTTTTTATTATCTGCAGATAAATGAACGCCAACCCATTTACCATAATGCTTTGATTCTTTGCGAATATCGACAGCCACATCGAAAACTTCGCCTACAACACAACGGACCAATTTACCTTGAGCATATGGTTGAAGCTGATAATGCAAACCACGAAGCACATTCTTGCTAGATTTTGAGTGATTATCCTGAATGAAGTGAATATCTTTACCTACAGCTTCATTGAAAATTTTCTGATTGAAACTTTCCATGAAGAAACCACGGTCATCTCCAAACACTTTAGGTTCAAAAATTAAAACATCCGGGATCTCAGTTTTGATAATTTTCATCCGTTAATAACCTTTAATCATTTTTAACAAATATTGCCCATATTGATTTTTTGATAACGGACCAGCAAGTTTTCGAACCTGTTCATCATCAATAAACCCTTTGCGGTAGGCGATTTCTTCCGGACAAGCAACCTTCAGCCCCTGACGTTCTTCAATTGTTGCAATGAAGTTACTCGCTTCAATCAGGCTCTGATGAGTCCCTGTATCCAACCAGGCAAAGCCGCGCCCCATCATAGCAACGGAAAGCTTTCCTTGTTCCATGTAAATACGGTTAATATCCGTGATTTCCAGCTCACCACGTGCTGACGGTTTTAAATTTTTCGCCATCTCAACGACACTATTATCGTAGAAATAGAGACCTGTCACCGCATAATTACTCTTCGGTTCCAGCGGTTTTTCTTCGAGGCTGATGGCTGTACGATTTTTATCGAATTCGACAACGCCGTAGCGCTCAGGATCGTTCACGTGGTAGGCAAATACTGTCGCACCATTTTCTTTATTTACGGCGGTATCCATCAATTTCGGGAGGTCGTGACCATAGAAAATGTTATCACCCAATACCAGGGCACAATCATCTTTACCAATGAATTCTTCACCTATAATAAAAGCCTGTGCCAATCCATCTGGACTTGGCTGAACTTTGTATTGTAGATTCAGACCCCACTGGCTTCCATCCCCCAGAAGTTGTTCGAAACGCGGTGTATCTTGCGGAGTACTAATAATTAAAATATCTCGAATACCTGCCAGCATCAGTGTTGACAGCGGATAGTAAATCATCGGCTTATCATAAATAGGCAACAATTGTTTACTAACAGCCATTGTAACTGGATAAAGGCGAGTACCAGAACCACCCGCCAGAATAATGCCTTTACGCGTTTTCATTTCATCATCTCTATATTCATGAGATGCCCATCCTCGGGCATCCTGATCATTATTAAATCGCTGTTGCTGTAAACCACTCAGTCAGCATACGCTTAACCCCCGCTTCCCATTGCGGTAGTACCAGGTTGAAATTCTGCTGGAACTTTAAGGTATTCAGGCGAGAGTTTGCCGGGCGTTGTGCTGGCGTTGGGTAAGCGCTGGTTGGCACCCCATGGAGGTGAGTTAATGCCAGCTCCATTCCTGCTTTGCGTGCTTCTTCAAATACCAATGAAGCATAGTCATACCAGGTTGTCGTTCCACTGGCAACCAGATGATATGTGCCTGCCACCTCGGGTTTATTCAGTGCAACCCGAATAGCATGAGCCGTACAGTCTGCTAATAATTCCGCTCCTGTAGGTGCACCAAATTGGTCATTAATAACAGATAGCTCAGAACGCTCTTTTGCCAGTCGCAGCATAGTACGCGCAAAATTGTTCCCTTTGCCGGCATAAACCCAGCTAGTCCGGAAGATCAAGTGGCGTGAGCAATTGTCGCTTAACGCTTTTTCGCCAGCAAGTTTGGTCTCGCCATAAACATTTAGCGGTGCTGTGGCATCCGTTTCCAGCCACGGCGTATTTCCATTACCCGGGAAAACGTAATCTGTGGAGTAGTGAACAACCCAGGCCCCCAATTTCTGAGCCTCTTTAGCAATTGCCTCAACACTTGTGGCATTCAGTAGTTGAGCAAATTCTGGTTCTGACTCGGCCTTATCGACTGCGGTGTGCGCAGCTGCATTAACGATAACATCAGGCTTAATACGGCGTACAGTTTCTGCTATACCTTCAGGGTTACTGAAATCACCGCAATACTCCTGCGAATGGACATCAACAGCAACCAAATTACCCAGCGGCGCAAGAGCACGTTGTAACTCCCAACCCACCTGACCAGTTTTACCGAATAGAAGGATGTTCATTACGCACGATCCCCATAGTTTTCTTCAATCCATGATTTGTAGCTGCCGCTTTTCACGTTTTCTACCCATTGTGTGTTCGCCAGATACCATTCTACGGTTTTGCGAATGCCACTTTCGAAGGTTTCCTGAGGCTTCCAGCCCAGCTCCTGGCCAATTTTTTCTGCATCAATCGCGTAGCGGCGATCGTGACCTGGACGGTCAGCCACATAGGTTATCTGGTCACGATAGGAACCTTCCTTCGGCACAATTTCATCCAGCAGGGAGCAGATAGTATTGACCACATCAAGGTTTTGTTTTTCATTGTGGCCACCAATGTTGTAGGTTTCGCCAATCTTACCTTGCGTCACCACGGTATATAACGCGCGGGCGTGATCTTCAACGTACAGCCAGTCGCGAATCTGGTCACCTTTACCGTAAACTGGCAGGGCTTTTCCATCCAACGCATTGAGGATTACCAGCGGGATAAGTTTTTCCGGGAAGTGGTAAGGACCGTAGTTGTTAGAACAGTTAGTTACAATGGTAGGGAAACCATAGGTGCGCAGCCAGGCACGGACCAAATGGTCACTGGACGCTTTAGAAGCAGAGTATGGGCTGCTGGGAGCATAGGCGGTTTTTTCAGTAAACAGCGGCAGTTCAGTGCCCTTTGCAACTTCATCCGGGTGCGGAAGATCGCCATACACTTCATCTGTTGAGATATGGTGGAAACGGAATGATGCTTTTTTATCAGCACTTAACTCGGACCAGTACTTGCGGCTTGCTTCAAGCAGAACATAGGTACCTACGATGTTAGTCTCGATAAACGCGGCAGGGCCAGTAATCGAGCGGTCAACATGACTCTCGGCTGCCAGATGCATCACGGCATCTGGCTGGTGCTCTGCAAAAATACGCGCCATGGCATCGTTGTCGCAGATATCGGCATGTTCAAAATGATAGCGATCGCTCTGCGCAACGTCGGCCAGCGATTCAAGGTTTCCTGCATAAGTCAGTTTATCGACGTTAATAACAGAATCCTGCGTATCATTAATAATGTGTCGTACCACTGCAGACCCAATAAAGCCTGCTCCACCAGTGACCAGAATTTTCACGTTTATTTCGCTCTTAAAGTTTTCAGAAACAATCTATTACATGCCGACGCCCTGGCCACTCTCGACAAGCACACAGGGCGGAGAAAATGACCATCTGCTATTTTAACTTACCTTCTCTTTCCAGAGTAAATCACAGATACCATCGGTTGGATTGAACGCTGCAGGTGCCTGCAACAATATCTCACGCACGCGCTCGTAGTCGAACTCACAGCAGGCGTTGTCGAGGCCCTGGAGAATGATGCTCATCTCACTCCATGGCAACATCACTTCGTTAGCAGTCTTGATACGCGGGTGCTGTGTTATAGATACATTGTCGCCGATAAGCAACTCTTCATAAAGTTTCTCGCCCGGACGCAGACCCGTTGTTTTTATCGCAATATCGCCATAAGGGTTTTTATCATCACGAACAGTGAGCCCCTGTAGAGTAATCATACGATGTGCAAGATCGAGGATCTTGACGGGTTCCCCCATATCCAGAACAAAAACATCGCCGCCCGTGCCCATAGCTCCAGCCTGAATCACCAACTGTGCGGCTTCAGGGATAGTCATAAAGTAACGCGTAATATTCTCATGGGTCAGCGTCACAGGACCACCAGCTGCAATCTGTTTTTCAAACAAAGGAACAACCGAACCCGACGAGCCTAATACGTTACCAAAGCGAACCATACTGAAGCAGGTTTTACTGGTTTCTTTCGCCAGCGCCTGCAGCACGAGTTCTGCCATGCGTTTGGTTGCCCCCATTGTATTAGTGGGGCGCACTGCCTTATCGGTCGAAATTAAAACAAAGCTTTCAACACCGCAACTCGCCGCAGCCTGAGCACAGCTCAGCGTACCGAAGATATTATTGCGGACTCCGTCGAGAACGTTGAACTCGACAAGCGGTACATGCTTGTACGCCGCTGCGTGATAAATCGTATTGACGTTGAATGCTTTGATTAATCTTTCGAGATGCTCTTTATCCTGTACGTTACCGAGGATTGGGTAAATTTTAACCTGTAAATTCTGGCTGAGATTCAGATTACGCAGTTCTGAATCGATGGAGTACAGTGAGAACTCTGACAATTCGAACAGAATAAGCTGGTCTGGCTTATTTTTAATTATCTGTCGGCACAGCTCGGAACCAATAGAACCACCTGCACCGGTGACCATGACCACTTTGCCGTTGATATTTCGGGACACTAATTCCGGAATCGGCGAAACCGGATCACGACCCAACAGATCGGTGATAACCACTTTGCGTAAGGCATCAATCCGCGCTTTACCCTCGACCAGATCGACCATTCCTGGAATAGAAAGCACCTCGCAAGGTAAACCTTCAAGTGTCTTAATAACTTCGTTCTTTCTGGCCCGGCTGGCACTTGGCATAGCCAGCAGTATTTTCTTCGCTTCATATTTCTCAATCAGCCAAGGAAGTTTCTCTGGCGCGAAGACGCTAACACCATGAATGACCTGACCTTGCAGGGCACGGTTATCATCGACAAAAGCAACTGGATAATATTCATCCATCTGGCTCAGCGCCGGCAGTAACTGACGACCCGATGCACCTGCACCATAAATAACCACCCGAGTGCCCAGATTCAACCCACGATTAACCAACATCCTCATTCCAAGTCGTGATCCGGCAATGAGCAGTAAACCGAACGAGAAATAAATAAAAGGAATCGTTCTCGGCAAATAGAGATTGGTATAGAACGCTGAAATAATAAGCAAAATGGACGATATTACCATCCCCACCGCAACCACTAATAATATTTTAGCAGTAATATAGCGAATAACGGCTCGATAAAGTCCTAACTTAACAAATATTGCCAGGGTGACGGAGATTATTGATAATATAAATAGCCAATGAGCCGTACTATATATCGGGGTCATTGAGTCAATGCGCACCCAAAATGCAAACCAAAATGCACATAAAAGAAGTACAACATCTATAGAAAGAGTAATAATGCGTTTTATTGGTCTGGGTAAAGATATTAAATAATTTAGCATACTAAAAACTGGTCGCCTCGTTAAAGCTTGCATTCAGTTTATAAAATAGTACCAGCGGGACACACTGAGTAATCGTCTACTTTTGCATTATAGCCACCCACTGTACCAGCCTGCAGAAATGCTGATTTCCCAATAACAGCACCTCCCGCAAGGTGAACACCAACCCCTATGTGAGCAAAATCGCCTAGAGTAGAATCATGATCTACTGTCGAATGGCTATTTACAATCGTACCCGCACCTAATTTCGCGTTGGCACCAACCACTGCCCCCGCTAATACGATAGAGCCGTCAGCAATTTTTGCCGATGGGCTGATAAATGCAAACGGATGTATAAGCGTAACAGGATGAATACCTAAACTGATAAGCCGCTGGTAGAGTTGTTCTCTGACTTTATTATTTCCAATGCCAATAGCTACATGATTGGCCTTATTGATATGTAACTGCAGTTCGGAAATTTTTCCGATAATGAGTTCGTTAGTGTCATGACAGGGAGATGTGTTATCGTCGAGAAAAACGATATCCGTATATCCCAGAAGCCTCGCTGTCTCGTAAAGAGTACGCCCATGGCCGCCCGCACCCAAAATCATTAAGTTATGCATTGACGTTGCTCTCTTTGTCTATAACGCCTGCACCACATTTGAGTGCAACAACGAAAAGCGGGAGCCAGGCGATGATCAGCCCCACGACACCATCAATTTTGGCTGAGGCAATAAGAAAGGCAATCGGGAAGAGCCACAGCAGATTGACGGCAATCGCCATCAATGTCACCGGAACATGGCTACCATATTTTCTGGCGAGGATTTGGTAGCCATGGCTGGCATGCGCTTCATAGACCTTTTTACCCGCAATGACTCTTCGCAGCAATGTAGTAGTGGCATCGACAATAAATACGCCCAGCAAGCATAATTCTGCAATAAAGAAATGCGTATCTACTTTCGCAATATGGAGGATCATCAGTCCAATGGTTATCCCAAGGAAACCACTCCCGGCATCGCCCATAAAGATTTTCGCAACCGGGAAGTTCCAGACAATAAAGCCGGCCGCGGCACCGATAAGGGTGAGCACCAGCGGATAAATACTTCCCGGCGCGTCCGTGTACTGGTTTACAACAATCAACACCGCACTACATGCTGCAAACGTGATTGCCTCTGCACTGGCTAAACCATTAATCCCATCCATGAAATTATATAAGTTCAGCATCCAGACCAGATAAACACAGCCCAGAATCATACCAATCCAGGATAAGGAAAGATCATAACCAAACAGAGTAATTACGGGGAAAGAGCCTACGAAATAGATGCCAATTGCCGCGGCCAGGAAATGCATCAATAGACGCCAGCGAGCCGCGATATGACCATGATCATCAAGGAAACCGATAATGGCAACAATTAACCCTGGAATAAATAAACCCAGGAAGCTATCTAATGTAAGCACACGGCTGAAATAAAACCATACTAACGCCACCAGGAGCGTCAGGACGATAGCCACCCCACCACCTCGCGGTGTCGGCACAGAATGCGAGCTTCGCTGGTTCGGACGGTCGATAACGTTATGCTTAATTGCATAACCGCGTAACCCCCAGGTCAGCGCGCATGATACTAAAAAAGCGAATATCACAATCCCTAAATTCACCATTATTTATTACCTTCGATATAATATTTCGCCGTTTTTTTCATAGTTTCATAAAGCGTTATCGGGGGCACCCAGTGCAAATGTTCCCGTGATTTGGTGGCATCAACTTCCAGATCGCCAAATAACTGATCGTAAATTCCCCCTTTACCAACGGAGGAAAGCAATAACTTCAGGATAACCGCAGGGAAATAGATAATTTTTGCTTTAATACCCATACCTGAAGCAAAGGCATTAATCATATCTTCGGTTGACGGTCGTTCTGCATCTGCAAGTAGATAGAGTTGATTTTTAGATTTTTCATTAACAACACATTCACTGATAAAGCTGACGACGTTATCCAGTGACACAATCGCACGCTTGTTCTTTACGTTTTTAAATGGTAGCGGTAGGTTCTTCGATACCAATTTTAAAAGACGCTGTATATTACCGGGTGCATTTTCACCACAAATTAATGCCGGACGGACAATCGTGATCGCCATATCACTCTCTGCGAAGTTTTTAAGCAGACTCTGCTCAGCTTCAAGCTTGGAAATGGCATAATCAGAAGTTGGCCGAGGCTCCGAGGCTTCAGTAAAAGGGATTCCCGAGGTGGCATTACCATTGACACCGATCGAACTTACGAAAATAAAATGCTTAACACCACAGGCCGCGGCGTCTGTGGCTAATTTCATGGTCGCGTCGTGATTAACCCGGCGGAATTCCGTTAATGCATCCTGTGCATCATCGTTAAGGATATGTGCCCTTCCAGCGGTATGAATGACGGCATCGCAACCTTGAAGAAGATTTACCCAGTTGGTATCGGCTGAGATATCACCCAGGTTGTAAATCCCCTGTTCAGTGTTCTCCTGCTTGCGCGTTGTTAATATCACCTCGTGTCCTGATGATTTCAACGTCCGGACTAAAGCAGTACCAAGAAACCCGGTTCCGCCCGTCACCAATACTTTCATTGCCATCCCCTATCTGCTCAATCTGATATTTTTTTGCCCGCGAGGAGTTCCAGAATCGCGAGAAACTGTATAGACCATGACTGTTCGTTCTATATTCAATTGCGAATGCAAGGCACGCTACCGCCCCAGGCTTAACAGCTACCAGTGCACTGATCGAAGTTTGCAGAAATGAATTTCTGGTCTGGATACAGACAAAAAACTGGCGTTAATTGTCGTCCTAAATGACCATAGAAACAAGCACAAATCGTTACAAATCTAACGAGATTTGAATCAGATAACTCTATGTTATCATTATGAATAAGAACAAAAAACGGCAGTCATCATTTTGGTTATGCTTCGACATACCCTAATGATGACTACCGCTTATACAAATCGTGTAAAAAAATATCAGTCGTTAGCCAGCAATTTCTCAATCCGGCTTCTGAACTTCGTCCCTTCCTTCAGGTTACGCAGCCCGTAGTTCACAAACGCCTGCATATACCCCATTTTCTTACCGCAGTCGTAGCTGTCGCCGGTCATCAGCATGGCATCAACAGACTGTTTTTTCGCCAGTTCGGCAATTGCAT
>Ga0183096_1001702_pt1 | contig 17652 bp, 15 predicted proteins | sample Biomet5_FD_127791 | JGI IMG/M metagenome (GOLD analysis project Ga0183096, IMG submission 127791) | Microbial communities from bioreactor (seeded with sewage sludge) at LBNL, California, USA - Biofuel metagenome 5 (version 2) (version 3) | ecosystem: Engineered > Bioreactor > Anaerobic >... | reverse complement strand
GGGCGACATACAGGGCATAATCATCGAGCCACCAGTCGTTCTCTTTGCAGAAGGTGTGGTAATCGTCCATTTCTTTCTTTCCTGCCTGGGAAAGGAACGTCTTGGCCGCTTTTTCCAGCAACGGCATCTTCTTTTCCCTGACAGCGCCGTAATCGACACGGGGTGTGGCCTTTGACGGGAACACCAGCACATCCTCAAGATTGAGGTATCCTTCACAGGCAAGCCTGTTGAGATCGATCAGGAGCTCGTTGCCTGCGAATGTGGAGCGGGAGGCGTAAGGGCTGTCACCATATCCTGTCGGGCCAAGCGGCAACATCTGCCAAAGGGTCAGGTGCGCTTTTTGCAAAAGGTCGATGAATGCATGTGCCTCTTCACCGAAAGAGCCGATGCCGAATGATGACGGCAATGATGTTGGATGCAACAAAATGCCGCATCTTCGTATTCTTTTTTCCATATACACTCCACTATATAGTGATACCCCATTGCTTGCATAGTTTTTCATTCCAATCCTTCATTGTTTTTCTTCTATTTTTCGTGTATAATGAGGCCATGAGTTCAGATACAAAATCAACACAGTTCAAGGTTGGCGAGCATATCGTTTATCCTTTGCAAGGGGTCGGCATCGTCAAGAGCATTGAGGAAAGGACGTTCAAGGGAGCGCCGACGACCTATTACATCATCTATCTGAATTCTTCCGACATGACGGTTATGGTTCCTGTCGGAAAATCGAAAGAGATTGGGGTTCGGGGCATTGTGTCCGCACAAGAAGCCACAAGCGCCATCAACTCCATCTCCGACAAGGTCGAAACGATGCCTGTAGACTGGAAAGACCGTTATCGGATGAATGTCGAACTGCTGAAAGAGGGGTCGATCGCTTCGTTCGCAAAAGTCGTCCAGACACTCTATCATCGAAGCAAGATCAAGGAACTTCCCGTACAGGAGAGAAAACTGTACGACAATGCGTTGAATCTTTTGATCGATGAATCTTCATTCGCTTTGAAGACAAAGCCTGAAGAAGTCAAGAAAATGGTCTTCGCCCGTCTGGAGAAGTGATGGGAGCGCCCTCTTTTGCGGCGATCATCACCGCCGCCGGCAAGAGCGAACGTTTTGCACAGGGAAAAGTGAAGAAAGAGTATCTCTCCATTGATGGAGAGACCGTCCTGCATCGCTCGGTAGCCCCCTTCGTAGCCCTTCCCTCCTGCGCGATCATCATCGTCACCTGTCCGAAAGACGACCAGGCAGAATGTTCCGTCGCCCTCGGTGACCTGTATGAGCATCAAGAGGTTCCTGTCATTCTCTGCGATGGCGGGGATACCCGGCAGGAAAGCGTTGAGAAAGGACTGCAGATGCTGAAAACGATTGGCATCCCTGTGGAATATGTCGCCATTCATGATGGGGCCCGCTGTTTCGTCACCGATGACGTGATCATCCACACGCTCGCAACAGCCACCTTGTTCGGTGGTTCGGCTCCTGCGGTTCCCCTTACCGACGCCCCAAAGAGCATCGATGAGCGAGGAGTCATCACCGCCCATCTGGACAGGATGACGACCGTCGGTGTCCAGACGCCACAGATATTCCGCTACCCAGACATCCTGGAAGCCCATGAAAAGGCGAAAGAAAACGGCAAGAGGTATATCGACGACACGGAGATCTTCACTGACAACGGAGGGAAAGTCTGCCTTTGCCAAGGAGACCGGAACAACAGGAAGATCACCTACATGGAAGACATTCCCGATGCCGAGAACCAGATCAAGAACTATCTTGAGTCCAAGGAAAAAGGCATGCGGGCACGGAAAGCGGCGGAAGAGTTCCACAAGTCCATTGAAGAAAGCAAGACGAGGATCAACGGATGAGAATCGGCTACGGGTGGGATCTCCACAAGCTCATTGTGGGGAGACAACTCATTCTGGGTGGTATCTTCATTCCTAGCGAGAAGGGAGAGGAAGCGCACAGCGACGGGGACGTGCTCATCCATGCCGTGATCGATTCCTTGCTTGGAGCGGTAGCGGAAGGAGATATCGGTTCCCACTTTCCCGACAACGACCCAGAGTACAAAGACATCTCCAGCATGCTCCTTCTCGAACGGACACTCCCCTTCCTCAAGGGAAAGCGAATCTGCAATATCGACTGTACCATCGTCCTCGACGAGCCGAAGCTCAGGCCATATATTGATACGATCAGGCAAAATCTCGCAAAAGCGCTTACCACGGACATCTCGAATGTCTCCATCAAGGCAAAGACAAGCGAGAAAACGGCAAAAGACGTGATCACGGCCACCGCCGTCGTGCTCCTTGAATGATTTCTCTCCCGTGCCTCTTGCACTGTTCCCAAATTATCGGTATATTTACGGACGTGTCGCCCAGATGGCGGAATTGGTAGACGCACTAGGTTCAGGTCCTAGCGGGGTCACACCCATGAAAGTTCGAGTCTTTTTCTGGGCATTTGAACAAAGGCTTATCTGTAAGGAATTGCAGATAAGTCTTTTTTTATCAGCCTACAGAAGATTAGCGAAGAAAGATGTATGCATCAAGGATTGTCATGTTTTTTGATTTCTTCATTTCTTCAACTTGTCTGGCTCCAAAAGGAAATCATAGATATTCATCATAAGAATGCCTTCATCGGTGTAATGAGCAGGTATCATGTCATTCGTGATGAGAATCTTCCTGAACGAATCGCCTGTCTTGCCGAACGGCCTCATTTCCTGTTGACGCTTGTCCGGATCCTGAACAGAATAGGCAGACTGGATGTAGATGCGCTCTGAGCCTTGATTGCAAACGAAGTCGATTTCTAACTGTTTCCTGGCACTGGTCCCCTTTGACTTCTCCACGATAGGCACCACCCCGACATCCACATTGTAGCCCCGCACGACAAGCTCATTGTAGATGACATTCTCCATGCAATGGGGGATTTCAAACTGCCGGAAATTGAGCCTTGCGTTGCGAAGGCCAAGGTCAGAGAAGTAATACTTCTGCAATGCGGCTATGTATTTCTTTCCTTTGACATCATAACGGCCGACGGACTGCACAATGAAAGAGTCTTCCAGATATTGGAGATATCGCTTCACGGTCTTGGATGAGATGTCGGACTTCTTGAGGCTATGGAAAGTGTTTCTGATCTTCTCTGGATTTGTCAACGAACCGGTGGATGAGGAAATGATATCAAGCAGGTCTTCAAGTTCTCCATGATTACGGACATTATACCTGGCGATGATGTCCCTGATGTAAATTTCCTTAAAAAGGCTGTTCAAGGTCGAGGCCCTCTGCTCATCGTCATCACGCAGTACGACAAGCGGTATGCCTCCATAGAGCATATACTGCATAAGCCCATCATATCTGTTTCCATCATACACGCTCATAAACTCGGAAAAGGTCAACGGCATCATATGGATTTCATCGCCTCTTCCAGCAAACTCTGTGATGACATCTTTCGACAGGAATTTGGCATTGCTTCCGGTGACATACAGATCAATATTCTTCTCACGAAGATAACCATTGAGCACAGATTCAAAGCAACCAAGTGCCTGAACCTCGTCAAGCAGAAGATAATAATCACCTCGATCAACAATCTGCGCATTGATGAAATTCAAGAATTTCTTCGGGTCAGCCTTTCTGTTTTCCGATTCAAGCTCAATAAGGTTTTCACCTATCCGATCCAAATCCTTGGCGGAGTCAAACGAGAATCTGATGATATGATCATCAGGAACCCCTTCTGCTCTCAGGTGGTCATGGAACAGATTGTTGAGCAAGTAACTTTTCCCACACCTCCTCACTCCCGTGATTGTCTTCACAAGGCCATTGTGCTTGCGGCTGATGAGCTTCTGAAGATAGATGTCACGCTTGATTTCAATGTTCATTTTTGCTCCGTATTACCAGAATATGATATTTTCTACAGATTTATATCTTTAGTATACATATTATAACAAAAGAAGTTAACTATTTCTATGTCTGCATACTGATACTTTTATCAGTTTTTGGTCATATCTCTACATCAGGGAAAATCAAACAGAGGGCCAATGGAAACACAATAGCAATCTTTGCCACCAGGCCTATTTGCATAATCCCCCACGATCATAAAAGTCAATCACTTGGATAGATCCTGCCATCTATTTTCCAAACAGAAACAGATCGATGAAGCAAAAGAATCCTCTGTCCAAACGAGGATGATGGATAGGAATCTCCAGGTATGATCTGAATTTCTTCACTCCGCAAAGAGTTGGAGAACTTGTTTAATTGCCCTCTATCATACCGGATCTCAATGAGCCACGATTCCCCTCTGCCAATATTTCCCATCGTCATACGTTAACTGTGACATTTTGCGGGACATTTGTGATTCACTTCCTGTCCATTCCCATCCATTTTGCCAGTGTCGCATAGAGTGTGTCTATCTCGAATGGTTTGGACACATGGTCGTTCATACCGGCAGCCTTGGTCTCTTTCCTGTCCTCGTCCAATGCGTTGGCCGTCATGGCGATGATGGGGATTGTCTTGGCATCGGGACGGGAGGAGGAACGGATGGCGCGTGTGGCGGCGAGTCCGTCAAGGATCGGCATTCGCACATCCATCAGGATAGCCTGATAGGAACCTGGCCTGGACGAGACGAACAGGTCGAACGCTTCCTTCCCGTTATGGGCAGGAACGACCGTGGCGTTCTTCTTCTCCAGAAAACGCATGGCGATCTCAAGGTTCAAGGGATGGTCTTCCACCACCATGATGGTCTTTCCGGTGAAGTCCGTCTTTGTGGCATCCTGTTTTTCCGGATGCTTCTCGTTTTCTTTGCTTATCCGGTAGAGGTATGGCATGGTGAGGGTAAAGGTCGATCCTTCTCCAAGCTTGCTCTTCACGTCAATCGTTCCGCCCATCTTGATGATGATCTTCTTCACAAGAGCCAAGCCAAGTCCGGTACCTGGGGTGGCGTCCGAATAGATGTTGCGCTCCTGCTCGAACGGCTTGAAGATGCGTTTCATGAACGCTTCGCTCATGCCGCATCCCGTATCGGATATCTCAATCCTGTCGACGCTGCTCTTCTCATCAAAGGAAACGTTCTCGCACTTGATGGTGACGGTCCCTCCCTGGGGCGTGAACTTCATCGCATTGGAAAGCAGATTCATGAATATCTGCTGGACACGGAGTTTGTCCATCCATGCCTGGATATGCTCTGTTTGTTGGACGTCAGGATAAAGGAAGGTGATGCCTTTCTTCTGCATCTGAGGTTTCAGCATGTCGATGCATGCGGACATAGCCTCAGGAAGGACGACCCAATCAGGATTGAGGACAAACTTTCCACTCTCGATCCTACTGATGTCCAGAATGTCGTTGATGATGCCGAGAAGATAGGCGCTGGAGGAATCGATCTCTTCCAGATATGCTTTCGTCTGGGGATTCTCCGCAGTCTCCTTGGCAAGCTTGGTCATGCCGATGACGGCGGTCATCGGGGTACGTATCTCATGGCTCATGTTGGAAAGGAAAGTGCTTTTTGCCCGGGTAGCCGCATTTGCCATCTTCAAGGCTTTTGCGAGGGTTCTCTGCTTCTTTTCCTCTTGCTTGAGCAGTTCCGTGACATCGTTCCTGGTGAGCAGGGCGATTCCCCTTTCCTTGTCGTACAGGACGAAACGGTTCTTCTTCGTCCTGCCGTCTATGGTATGGAACGTGAACTCAAAGCTTCTTTGATTCTTGAACTGTTTCTTGACATTCCTGCTTTCCATACGGGAAAGGAAATCTGGGAGTTCGGATGGAAGGACAGACAGTTCTCCGTATTTCTTCACCGCATTGGTATAGTTCGAGAGCGTGGTGTGGACGGAAGAATCCTCTTCATCCCCCCCATGCAGGTACGTGATCTGGTCATGGTCCAGAGAGACGCTGGAGTAGTATTCGTAGTCGTAGTCGACCGCCGCTTTCATGAGTTCTCCCAACATCTTCTGCGTATGGATATCAAAGCAGTATCCGTACAGATACAGATGGTTGCTCGAAGGAACCCTCAGGATGTCCAATGTCTCCTTTACCCATATGACGGTCCCATTGGGCAGTTGCTTGCGGTACTCCATTGAGGTGGAAGTCCCGCCGTTATTGTAGAAATCGACCAGGAAGGAGGCGTTATGGAGGGAAATGAAGCGGAGTCGGGATGATTCATCAGGAATGGAATGGATGTAGGTTTCCGCCGCCTTCTCAATCGTCTGGCCAACGGAAGGATCATAGATTCCCACCAGGCTCTTCTCTGTCTCCAGTATTGCGTTCTCCGTCAGGTCGATGATGTGGTAGGAGAGGCGGGAGCTGTCCGTCTGGTAAGGTTTCTTGCTTTCCACATCCAGTCGCGCTTCCAGCGCTTTCTCCACATCGATCAACTCGGCGGTACAGAGCAGTTTCCTCCGGTTTCCCACATTGGAAAGATTGGTCATCCAGAGACGCATCCAGTGAATGACCCCATCGGAAAATTTCACCTTCATCTGCATCTGCTGGGATTCCGCACCCTCCTTGATCTTGCGAAGACAGGCATGATAGGTCTCCTGGCATTCAGGGAACACAAAGGGAAGCTGGTGGGAAGAAAGCAAGGAAGGTATTTGTTCCTTGATGAAAGGAAAGTCCTTGACAACTCTTTCCCCAAGGGTGACTTTCTGTGTGGTGAAGTCATAGGTCCAGTACCAGAGTCCCGCATGCTCCATGGCACTTTCCAATTCCTTGGAACTGTCCTGCAACTCCTGCTCCATCTCTTTGGTCGCCGTCACGTCGGTGATGATGGTGTAGGCAAGGTAGGAACCGTCATCAAGACGCACACATCTCGCTTTTGCATGATACCATTCCCACTTGTCCTTCTTTTCCTCTACGACACGGAAGGTGTGGTCGAACTCCTTTTCGGGTTCTCCGGTATCATCCCGTAACGCTTGCTTCAAAGCCAATGCATCGACAGGGTGCACTTTATCCAAGACAAGGGAAGATACATTCCCATCTCCTGAAAGGCTGCCATTCCCGACGAGTTTGGTGAAACTGTTGCTGACGATCAGGGGATGGAGCGTGCCGTTCTTGATGCGGAACAGGCATACACCTCCAGGGACATGGTCGAACAGGTCTTTCAGTTTTATCTGGAAATCCTTGTACGGGGAGATGTCGGTCACGTACTCGATCAGGAGACGCCGGCCATTCCAATGAATGATGTTCACCGTGGATGCGATGACCCGTCCGTCAGGAAGGATCTTCTCTGAGAAATGGCTTTCTTCCTCCCTCTGATGGTCCACGGTGCAGAATTTGCAGGGTGTGGCTTGTCCGAAGAACACCTGGTGGCAGGTCATGTTTTGATAGAAACAGGGCTTCTTGCCCGCAAGGGTGAATCCGGCGGAATTGCTGTAGTAGAGTTGGTGGGTGTCCACATCAATCAGATGGATTCCGACGGAAGTGTTCTCCATGATATCCAGCCAGAGTTGGTCTTCAAGGGTGAATGGCGTGAATCCAGCGCAAATGGTACCATCGGCAAGAGGGGAAAACCGAACCGTACAGATGAAGACCGTGCCGTCCTTTCTTTTGATACGGACTACCAAGGACAGGACTTTCTTCTTCTCAAGGAAATCAGGGAGGGCTAGTTTGAGTCTTTCCTTCTCCTCATCGGCCACCAACGGGGAAAGGTCTTTGCCGAAACGTTGCATGAATTCGTCTCTCTCATATCCGAAAAGACGTAGTGCCTGGTCTGATACGTAAGTTGGAACATAATGACCTAAGGACGTACCTTGGAACGTCATCGTGCCGATTTGGAGTGTGTCGTAGATCCTCTCAAGCAAAGCAATATCCAAGCTCATGTCTTCATCCTCCAGCGTGCGATGAAAGCTCCACCTTTTTCATAGTACCATGAAATTAATAAATGAGGAACGTTTTATGGAAAAAGAGAAGGCGTTCGCATACGGTATTCTTTGCCAGAGGAGAGCGGAAACACACAGCATCATGAGGTCAGAGACAGGGGTTCATGAGCACCCTTGCGTTTTCCACCTCGAAGTCCCAAAACAAAGGAACTCCTCCAAGCAGGAAGCACCATCGTCTCACCATCTTTCCCAAGATCCATCATATGAATGAGATATTTATCAGATGCTCTTTCAGGAAAGCAAAACCCCAATTCCATAGGCTTTCTTTGAGTATCTCAGAAAAAATGAGAATATCTGCATAATCAGAGAATTGTAAGCATCCTTAAGATACTGTCTTTTGCACCGCCACATACTTCTGATTCTTACTCTTTGGTTTGTCGGGAAGTGTCATTTTGAGAAGATTCCTTCCCATGAGAGAACCAATATATTGGCGTATATTCGTCCTGTCTTTAAGACCAAGCATCATAGCGATTTGCTGGAAGGTCCTAGGCTCAACACAATATCCAAGGATTTTCTGACAAGTAACTTCATGAGGGGTATCATGAGGGGTATCATGAGGGGTATCATGAGGGGTATCATGAGGGGTATCATGAGTCGTTGGATCAACTACCCCATACCTATCAGTTTTAAATGGCTTACGGTAGAGTGAGACACGAAGATTGAGACCGAATTCCACAAATGATGGCTCCTTGAGCCCATACTCCTTTGCATCTCGTAGAATCCTTGGTACTCCAGTACCCCATTCCTCGATAATGTGCATATAGGAAAACGCTAATGCGATGGCCTTGTTTCGAGTACTTGAGTTTCCTCTTTTCATGAGCTCTATGCTCAAGTCATCCTTCAGCCTGCCAGGAGAAGTCACTTCCAATCGGTCATCAAACAGTGCAACCTGAATCTTGCCTGAAGCGACATACGAACGATGGCAAACTGCATTCGCAATGATTTCCCGAATGGCACTCGGCGGCAATTCAAAGAAATCCTGCCTCTGCACTCCTGCAATCCGAGAACCGACAGGAATGTTCTGCAGCACGAACTTCACCGCCTGGTCAATCTGCTCGTCAATCGGGCCATCATAGTCACGCTTATCCAAGAAAATGTTTCTGACCGTACCCTTGAACACTGCACATCGGACGATTGCATTGGGAAACAGCGTCTCGTTTCCCGTGAGAAGCCAATACGCATTCGTTGGAAGATAATGATTTTCCTCCCTCTGAAGAATCCCCCAAGAAACCAACTGTTGGGGAGAGACAAGTTTCGTTGATTATTTCATGGAATCAGTGGCGCTTTTGTCGAGAGCCTTCTCTTACAACTTCTTGCAGAACGTCTCAGCCTCGACTTCTGTAACGGTACCTTCTGCTTTCAGTTGGTCAAAACTTCGATTGGTCCCTTCCAGAATGAGTTCTCTGACAGCGTCATGTCCTGCTTTGCAGGTCGTCGCACCAATTCTGATATATGTACCTTGCAGGATGCCTTCGCTTTTGAGATAGTATGGCTTTTCCATCCCCTTCTGAATGGTGACGACAATGATTGTCTTCCCGTCAATTTCCTGTATCTGGCAATCAGGAACGATCTTGGGCTCCGTGGAATCATAGATGCTTCTTGTAATGTCATCCATCTTCAGGAAGAGTCCCTCAGGAAGCAGGCCGACAATATTCCAAGAATCATTTTTAACGCAAAAGACAAGCTTGCCTCCTCTGCTGTTGGCAAAAGCAATAGCCGTCTTCACAAACTTATCCTTGTCATCGGTAATGTCGAGTTTGTATTCCAGCGTGTCGCTTTCTCCCTGTCTGATTTCCGAAGCAGTCATCCTTTTTCCTCTCTTCCTCTGTCATCCTCTTCATAGTACCCGATTCTCGGTGTCGTATAAAGGAAAACTTCCATCCGCTCCCTTTCTCCATCACCAAAGACAGCAATCCCCCGACAATGGCTGCCGGGGGATTATTGTTGTCTTTGTTGGAACCTATTTCAGATTTGCGACAAACCAGTCTATGGAACCGCCATTGACCGTCTTTACGGTCTCCGGTGTCTTCGCATAGAAGCTGTAGGAATGCCCGTCACACTGCGTGTTGAGCACCTTGCTTCCAAGCACCTTGGCGACATGCTCGGAGACTGCGGGATGGACGGTCGTATCATCGACAGCCCAGATCACCTGAGACGGTTTCTTGTAGTTCTTTGCGGCAAGCTCCACCAAGTTGTCGCTGTACTTCTCAAGATCGGCGAACCACTCTTTGGAAAGCGGAAGCGTGGAGTAGATCGAAGTGAAATCCACATACCCTTCCTTGTTTGCCGTCGCCTTGAGCTTGTCATAACTGTCATGCCCGCCGAACAGACCTTTCAAATCCTCAAGATCCTCTGCAGGAGCGACAAGGTCGATGCAGGCGAAATTGGCCTTCTTCTCGGCGATGAGCTCAAGGATCAACCGACCGCCCATCGAATAGCCGAAACCGCCGATCCTCTTCTTGTCCACATGATAGGCCGACTTCACATATTCCATCACATCAAGGCTGTCCTGCTTCATGTTGGTCATCGTGTTGAGTTTGAAGCTCTCCGTGCTTGCACCGCAACCACTGTAGTCCAGCGTCGCCACGATGAAGCCCTTCTCCGCAAGTCCATCGGAAATGGCATCATAGCCACCCCACTCATTGTGGTTTCCCCCATGTCCATGCAGCATGATGACGAACGGGTAGGAATTCTTTGCGTCATAATCCTTCGGCATGGTGATGTATGCGGGTATCTTCGCATCCCTAACCGATGACGGGACACCAACTTCCTGCACCTTCACCGTATCCTTTTCCGTCACTTTTCCCATCGCGACGTTCGCCATCGGCTTAGTGGAGGCACAACTCAAAAGGCATGCAACAGCAACGCATACGCAGCACAAAAGCACCAATATCTTCTTCATTACGTTACTCCTCTACCCCCAGTGTAAACCTTCCTTTCTCGCTTGCACAGATAGTATGACAAAAATTGGCAACAGCACTTTTCCATCAGAACCGGACCTTTTGCCTTTGGTGCCCTTCTTGGATATGTTTCACTTCCCCTCCCTGAGAAACTTGGGCAAAAGCAGGATACTCCACATGGGGAGACGGATACTTCAAGAAGTCCCTGCATTGACTGCGGACAGTTCCTATTTCTCTCCGTTTTTCGCCATTGTACGTTCCAAGCCCCAAATATGCCGGTCTTTTCTGAAAAGCAGACAAGTCAACGAACCGACAAGCGCGATGCCGAAAAACAGCAGAGCGGCACCAGAACCTTTTCCCCGTCCGAAGAGTTGGACAAGGAAACCGTCTTCCCTTGCCGCCATGAACGGCTCGAACACCTTATCGACCAGTATCCCACCAAGCAGATAGCCGACCGGGATGGTGAAGAACTGCAACGTGTTCCGCACCGCATAGACCCGTCCCTGCATGAGGACTGGGATGTTGGTACGGAGCAGAACGTTCAGGTTCGCATCCATGATCGGGATGGTGATCCAGCCAAGCACCGCACCGATGCACCAAGTCGGAACGTTTTTCCCAAATGCAAGAAAGAAGTTCTCCGTACTCATCGACAGCAGCAACGTGTCGCAAATCACCCGTACCCTGCTCCTCGGAGCAGGCAGGAATGAAACGAGAAGGCTTCCTGCCAGCATGGAGAACCCCGAGACTGCATTGACGATGCCCAAGGAGACACCGCCATCACCGGTTCTCGACATGAGCAGAGCAGGCAGCGCCGCATTGTAGACCGATGCCGTCAGATTGATCGCGGAAAGGAAAAGGATCACATCAAGAATTCCCCGATGCTCTTTCAGATAGGAAAGTCCTGCTTTCGCCGAAGAGAGCACGGACTCTTTCTCTTCCGGAGCCCTCTGGATTGCCGGTATTTCGACAAAGAAGAAAAGACAGACGAAAGCCACCAGAAACGAGAACAGGTCAAAGAAGATGACAGCCGTCATGCCGAGGAGGGATAGGATCGGAGTCGCGATGACAGGAGTGAGAATCGTCACCAGGGAATTGGACAACGACTGCAGGCCACTGACTTTCTGGAAATACTTCGGCGGAGTCAACAGGGTGACCGCGACGTCCGATGCAGGTTTCTGCACTGTATTCATCAACCCATTCACCGCATTGAGGCAGTAGAGATGCCAGATTTGCAAGTTCCCTGTCCAGAGAAGGACAAGCACCGCGACCGTTGTGCAGGCTGCGAGCGTGTCGCACACCAGCATCGTAACCCTCTTATCCCACCGGTCGCTCAATGCACCGGCGAAGATGCTCATCACGACGTATGGCGCATAGGTGCACACGGACAGCAATGCCGTGGTGAGCGCGGACCCCTGCTGCCTATAGGACCAGATGATAAGCGAAAAACTCGTCATCGCACTTCCCAGTGCGGAAAAAGCCTGGGAAGCCCAAAGAATCAAAAAGCCCTTGAGCTCTTTGTTTGTTGCAGATGTATTCATGACTTTGCTCCTTAGGATGAAAAGAACGCAAAGTCTCTCTCAGGCGATGATATCGCTCCACGCAAACTCGCCTTAACAGACTTTGCGAGGAGCCTCGGCAATGCAAAGAATCATGACCAATCCCTTTTCCACAGCATGCTGCGGATGGAGAAAGCCTACACCTTCAAGCCAAGAAGGGAAAGCCTATCGTCACAAAGCGATGTCAGTAGGAAATCTTCCGTTTGAGGAACGTATCATTGTCAAGATCCTGAAAAGCCTCCTCGAGTTCCGCATTGCTGTTCATGACGATGGGACCGCCCCATGCGATCGGCTCGCGCAATGCGACGGAACTGATGAAGAGCACCTGAACCTTGCCTTCAAGGCTCTCGAACGAGACACGGTCTCCGGGGGAAAGCTTCACCGCGCTCTTCTCCCCGACCACCTGTCCATCGATCCGGATGTTCCCGACCAAGGTGAAAAGCATGACGGAGCGGCTCTTTTCGGTATCGACGGAAAAAGAGGACGCGGCATCCAGATGGATGTCATAGTAATCGAACGCCATAAGGTCGTTGAGATACCCCGTGTTGTCCAGGTAACGACCCGCAAGAAGGCGGAGCGTCCCGTGTCCGATGGGGATTTCCCGAATATCCTTATTCTTGATGCTCAGGTACATGGGATCAGTCATCTTGTTCTTCCTTGCAAGATTGAGCCAGAGTTGCACACCCAGCAGTCTTTCGCACGCGGGCAGTTTCTCCTCATGCATGATGCCAGAGCCTGCCCGCATCCATTGCACCTCGCCGCTTGAGATGGTGTCGGTGTTGCCAAGGCTGTCCCTGTGGGTCATCTTTCCCTCGTACACATAGCTGATCGTCTCGATGCCCCTGTGTGGATGCATCGGAAAACCCGCCGTGTAATCCTCCGGCCTTGTGCTGTCAAAAGAGTCCAGCATCAAAATGGGATCAAAATCAACCGCAGTCTGATGGCCCGACACTCGCACCAGATGCACGCCCGCCCCATCCGTGGTCTTGGAACCTTTCACGATCCTTTCGATTTTCCTGTCCATGTTGTCTTCCTTATTCTCCTGCCATTTCCCTATATACTGCCGTTTTGTTTCCTTGACAATGCAGCCAAGAAAACAAGAGCACCAGCACCCACATACCAGTAAAACATCCATTTCTCATTCGATCGCAATCACCGGATTCCTATCCAGCCACTTTCCCCACTTCTGCCTGATGAGGAACAGGAGCCCCCGGACACACAACTCTCCGCACATGGCGATCCAGGCACCCTTCAATCCAACCTTTGGAACCAGAATCAGCGCAAGAGGGATACGAACGCACCACATGCTGAGGAAGTTCAGAAGAGATGGGACGAAGGTGTCACCGGCACCACGGAGCACACCGGAAGCGACGATGGAAGCGGCAAAGAACGGTTCGGCGAACGCTTCTATCCTCAGCACTTCCGCTCCTGTCCTGACAATCTCCGCATCAGGAGAGAAAATCGCCATCATGGAAGAAGCGCAGGTATAGAGCAGGATCCCCGTACAGGTCATGATGAGCATGCCGAGCCCTGTGGACATCCACCCAAGTTGTCGGGCTAGCTTTTTTCGTCCGGCCCCGTAGGCTTGTCCAACCAGCGTCGCCGCCGCTTCCGCGATGCCATAGCCCGGCATGTAGCAGAGCCCCTCGGCCGTGATGGCGAATGAGTTTGCCGCGATGGCGATCGTACCGAGCGGGGAGATGATCCTCGTCGTCGCCACCATGGCACCGCTCATCACCACTTGTTCAAACCCTACAGGAATGGAGAGTTTCACCGCTGCCTTCAAATCCTTTGCAGAAAACGCAATCCTCTCCCCCTTTCTCATCCCCAAGAGCGGAGAATGGAACAACAGAAAGAGAACCATCAAAAGGGATATGACCGCTTGGGAAAGCATGGTCGCAAGAGCAGCGCCAGTCACCCCAAGCCCCAATCCTGGAAACCAGAACGGCAGCCCAAAGAGGGTCTTCACTCCGGAAGAGAAGATGAAGAGAGAGTTGAACAGGATGTTCAGGCAACACATCAGGATGTTCAGAATACTCGGCACCTTCATGTTTCCGCTGCTCTGGAGCATGCTGCTGGAAACGGCATTCAGCTGCATGAACGGAAGCGCCAACGCATAGACGAGAAAATAGGAGGAGGCATTATCCCTGATCGCTTCTTCCCCTCCGAGCCAGCCGGGAAGAGAAGAAGAAATCCCCCAGCCAAGAAACAGCAACAGGAAACTGAACGCGAGCGAGACGAGAATGCCCTCTTTCATAAGATTCCTCGCCTTTCCATCTTCCTTCGCCCCGATGGCCTGGGCGACCTGAACGGAGAATCCGACGACAATGGAAGTGCAGAGTCCTCCGAACAGCCAGGTGCTGGAAGAGACAAGACCGATGGAAGCGGAATCGGCGGCGCCAAGACGACCGACCATCGCGGCATCTGCATATTGCATCACGATGGACGAGATGTGGGACATGATGGCGGGAAAACTCAGTTGCAGAACCATCCTGAGCTGTTCGCTCCAGGAGAGTTCCTTACCGCTTCGAATCAAGGCAGTCGCATGAAACGTGGCCATATGGACAATCGTAGCAGAGAACGGAGAAAAAGCCAAACGCCATCATCCCTTTGCATCTTCTTTCCCGATGAACCGGAGAGAGACAAGGAAAGTGAGGCCTTCCGTCACTGGAGCGGCAAGCCAGATTCCGTTCATGCCGAGAAACAGGGGAAGGAAACAGATGCAGGCAAGCAAAAGTACAAAGCCACGAAGGGATGAGATGATGGCACTCTCCTTCGCTTTTCCTATCGAGGTGAAGAAGAACGACGTGACCACATTGACCGGCTCGAACAGGAACGAAACCATGAAGATCAGCATGCCTCCGCGCACCATGGAGACTACCTCCTCATTCCTTACGAAGAGGGAACTGTACCAGGGAGAAAGGATGCCCATCACAACCAGAGTGCAGGCGCCGACAAGGAAAACCAGCTTGTTCGTCTCCTTTCTGACCTTTCCGGCCAACCCCTTGTCCCCAGCCCCGTAGCAGAAACTCGACAACGGGAACTCCCCCTGTCCGAAACCGAGGATGACCATGCTGAACACAAACGACACATAGCCGACGATGGTGAACGCCGTCACTCCGTCGACTCCGACCTTCCGCATGATCACATAGTTGTAGGCGAACATGGAAATGCACATCGACATCTCCCCTATGCCTTCCGAGAGTCCATTCAAAAGGGAGTCCCTGAGAATTCTGGCATCGAACGAAAACTTCACGAAACGGAACACCTCAGCCCTTTTGAGGAAAAAGAAAAGAAGGAACGCGAAAGCGACGGCAGCGGAGATCAGGGAGGCAAAAGCGATACCTTTCACGCCCCATCGCAGATACTTGGAAAAGAGATAGTCCAGGACGATGTTCAACACGACCGAGACGGAACTGGCCATCATATAATAGCGTGGATGCCCTTCACCCCTGACGAACATGCCAAGCGCACTGTTGATGATCATGATCGGCAACTCACAAAGAAGAACCCGATAATAAGCATCAAAGAACATCGCAGTCTCACCTTCCGCACGGAAAACATGCGCCAGGGGAGAGAGACAAGGATAGAGGACAAGAGAGAGGGACACCGCAAGAAAGAGTACGGTCGTCATCGTCTGGGAGAATACCTCGGCGCACTCCTTCCGTCTTCCCGCCCCGAATTCCATGCCCGCGATGGCACTCCCGCCAGCGGAGCAGGTAAGTCCCACGGCAAGGAAGAGATAGATGATCGGGAGTCCAAGACTGACCGCCGCCATCCCCTCCTTCCCCACATAGTGCCCCAGGAAAAATCCGTCCGCCACATTGATCAGGCTTGTCATCACCATCGAGATGATGGCAGGGATGGAGAATCGTACGACTTCGTTTCTCGGATTGTCTCTTATTGTTTCAAGATTCATGAAGTACTCCTTTCGGGAAGGAGTATAAGGAGCCGGTCAATTATTGACTTCTGGATTCTTGCTCACCTGACGGGGATGCAGATGTCGAGCGACATCTCCCGCGTGGCGCAATCGACACTGCGATAGATGACGAAGCCATACCGCTCATCGACAGAGTGCCCGCTCTGCGGCAACCAGACATTGAACAGGCTCTGGTAAGCGGCATAGATGCCTTCCGGTTTTCCTTCGTAGCTTCTTACGGCAAACAACCCGCCGTCCAACGTACAGACGTTCTGAAGAGGGCAATCAGCCCCCACCGTCATACAGATGTCATAGAGACAGGAATCCGTTTCTGTGATGGATGGGTCATCGAAGGTCCGCTCGATGAAAAGGGTCCTGTCCGTCAGATAGGATTGATACCGTCCGATGAAATCGTCCCAATCGTCCCCGAGATGGAGATAGGTACCTTTTCGCCGCTCATAGACCACACGAAACACGGGAAGCGTCTCGAGTGTCGTCTTGCTGCAGCACTCCTCATAGCTGTCCAGAACCTGTTTTCCCTCTCCTTTGAAAAAGGGATGGGCGATGGACCTTTCTCCGCATCCCTTCCGGAATGCCGCAGGAGAGAGATGAAGATGGTCATGAAACGAAGAACTGAAGTTGGAGGAACTGTAACCGTAGTCAAGCGCGATGTCGGTGATGGACCGTTTCTCCGTCTTCAGGCGGAACGCACTCTGCTCCATCTTCTCCCTCTTGATGAACTGATGAATCCCTTCTCCCGTCTGCCTCTTGAACAGCCTGCAGAAATGGAAGACGGAAAGATTGCAGTGGGACGCGACCTCCTCCACAGACAAATCATCCCCGATATGGTCAAGGATGTAATCGATGGCTTTGTTGACGGCGATGTTCTCGATCATGCATTATCCCCAGGTTGCGGCGACCTTGTCCAAGGCGGACCAGATGAAATCATCATGATACCAGATCGTCCGCAGTCCAAGCTTCTCAGCCGATTCCGTGTTCGCCTTGGTGTCATCGATGAAGATGGCGTCTTTTGCCTCCACCTGCTCTTTTTTGAGAATCTCCTGGAAGAACCGGGGATCGGGCTTGGAAAGATGCATGCGCTGGGAGAGATAGCAGGCATCGAACAGCTGTTCCAGATCGCCGGCCTTCTCCATCTTGAGCCAATGGGGCTCGCAGGTGTTGGATCCGCACACCACCCGTATCCCTGCCTGTTTCATCCTTCTGATCTGTTCCAGAAGCGGCGTGTTCGCATAGACGGTGAAGAGATCGACCAGGGGATCGGCGCCTTCATCAAGGCCATACTTCTTCGCGGCTTCCACCCACAGTTGTTTCGTCGTGACCGTCCCTTCCATCAAGTCCCTGTCAAACGTCATGTAGTAATCGATCAGCACCTGCTCTTCCAGATGATATTTGCTCGCGATCTTCCCCAATGTCTGG
>Ga0183096_1001701_pt1 | contig 17658 bp, 15 predicted proteins | sample Biomet5_FD_127791 | JGI IMG/M metagenome (GOLD analysis project Ga0183096, IMG submission 127791) | Microbial communities from bioreactor (seeded with sewage sludge) at LBNL, California, USA - Biofuel metagenome 5 (version 2) (version 3) | ecosystem: Engineered > Bioreactor > Anaerobic >... | reverse complement strand
CAGGGGAACCCGGCAGCCGCCGATGTGATGAGATGAAAAACAGCGCGCCCTCAGGAATGGAGATCTGATACATTTCCTCGAGACAGAGCGCCTGCGCGCAGAGCTGGATCTCGTATTCCTTCTCCTCGCGAACGATTCCGTGCTTGTATTCGATCGGCTACAGCCTCACGGGGAACGGGAGCGCCGGAATCATGCACCCGTCGGGCGAAGCTGTGGCCTCAATGCAGTCGCACAACCCAATCAGACGGAGCTCGTCCGAATAGACGGTGTATTCGTAAAGCTTTGCCTGCTCACCGCGCTTTTCCACGCGCTGCGTGTGGACACGTTCATGCTCGGCGCGGCCCTTTGCCGTCTCGACATTTTCTGCCCAGACGCGCTCATTCAAGAGCAGCGCGGCCCGCCGCAGGCAATAGTTTGCCTGCGACAGCCACGACAGCGGCAGATACTCTGGTTCATCCATTGCGGAGCCAGGTCTCGCCCTCCGGCAGAGCGCCCCAGCTGATTTCGCCGAAGGCGTCGCGCTGGAAGCCGATCTCCACGCCGGCGGGCACACCGGCGAGATTTACGGATGCCTCGTAATCGAGATAGCTGCGTGGATACTTCACGTCCTGTTTTTTTTCGACATGGACGAGCTCAAAAAGCCGATGCGCAGGCGCACAGCCGAGCTTTGCCTGACGGACGCGCTGAACCGGGTCGCTGTCTGTACCGACATGCTTGAAAATGATGAGCGGCGAGACGACCTCCATCTCGCCCTTGCTGGCGGAACGGTCGTGCTCATACATGTTGAGGATCGCTTCGAAAAGATGCTTCAGGTCTTCATCGTCAAAATGCGTTTCCGCGGCAAGGTTTGCGCTGACGAAGCCACGCACCTCGTAAAGGCCGAAAGGGATGAGCTGCTTGCGGCCCATCGTGCGGAGCTTGTCCTCCGGCGTAGCGTCCTCGTCCGCCTGATACGCCTCCACCGTGCCGCCGTCAACGTCCTTTGCCGCCGCCATGCGGGTGATGGAGACGTCGAGCGGCAAAATAGGATCGAGGCTTTTGCCAAATGTGATCTGAACCGGTCCGCGCACCTGCCCGGCGTTCGGACCGGTGGACATGACCGCGCCAAAGGCGCGCACGTCGTAGTACAGTTCACAAGCCTTTTTTCGTCCCGCGTAGACGGAATTTTTGTCCTTGGCGCTGTCCTCAACACCGGCGGCGCGCTTTGCCTCCGCGATGTGACGGTTGATGTTCGTGGACTGCTGAATGATGATGTTCATGCCGTTCTGCCCTTCAAAGGCGCTGTCGATGTAGTTGCGGATGCGGCGCTTGGTGGCGACGTCCGTGATATAGCCGGTCATGGTCTGCGGGTCGATGCGGGGGGTGTTGCCCATGTCGGGGTCCCCGTTGGGGTTTGCATTGGTGCAGGCGACGTAATACATGAATTCGTAACGATTCTGAATATCCATTATGCTCTGACCTCCTCAGCGTCTTTGTGATCTGCTTTCGCAGTCTTCTGGGCTTTTGCTTCCTTGAGTTCCGCGCGTTTTTCGTTCATTTCACGGTTCAGCTCCGCGGTCATCTGCCGGTATCCCAGCGCAAAATAAGCCTGCTGTTCAAGGTTCAGCATCACCGGGACCTCATCTCCCAGCGAGCAGTAGACCGTGCTCAGCTTGTCATTATACAGGTTCGCAAGCCACGGCCAGGTGATTTTATCAAAATGGTAATTGGAGAGCGTGTTGAGCCGACCAATCACGAGCGCGGGCGTCTGGCTGGCGGCGGCGTAGTAGCGCTGGATGACCCCCGCGTTGACCTCCGGCATTGCCGCTTTCTGAACAGCCGCGTAGACGGCCATGATCGCGCCGCAGTGATAGGCGGCCTCCGTGTGCTTCGGATTGTAAAAAGCCATTAGCGTTTCCTCCTTGTTTTCTTCCCGTTTTTTACGGAGCAGCCAGACCTTGAGCCACTGGCAGCTGATGCCGTCCGGGATGGGCGGCGAATTCTGGTCTTCGTCCGCATCGAACATCTCCGAACGGATGTAGGCAAGCGCCCGGACCCCTGCGGGGGCCGGGAGCGGCGTTCCGCCGATAATGGCCAGCAAAACCGCGGACGTCAGACCGGAGAGTTCCTTTTTCGCCCGCTCAAACGGATTTTTATCGCTCTTCTGACGTGAAAGGAGACGCAAAAGCCTCGCGATCAGCTTATAAGGCTTTATCGTTCCGGTTCCGGACATATCACACAGCTTCAGATCCTGCTCCCACTGGGAAATATTCTTTTGCAGGGTTTCATAACGGCCCTGCTCGTAGCGGCGGATCATGACGCGTCCGCTCACCCCCGTCAGCAGCAGGATATGGTAACGGTTTTGCAGCGGGGCGCTGTGCTGCCCGCTTTCGACGCTGCGAATCAAGTCATCCGCGCTCTTTTCGGCCGCCGCGATCATTTGACGGTGCTGAAGCGGCGTTTCCTCATCCGGCTCATCCTCAGCGTTGGCGTCCGCTCCGAGATTAAAGCTGATAAGACAGTCCTCCTCGGGCGGAACCGGCTTGTCATACCAGTGGACGAATTTCATGCCGGCCAGAACCGGGGCATCCGCGATGAGCGCGTCCAGCGCAGCCTTAACGCCGGCAAAAGCCTCCTCAGAAACCGGCGCATTCGCCGCCTGTTTCTGGCCATAGGAGCAGAAGGAGCTTTTGTCAAAGCAGATGAGCGCGTCGCCGCGCGGGTGCCCGCCGACGACTGCAAGGCCGCTGACCGGCGGCACCGTTGCCATGGGGATCGTTGGCTCGCCGGTAATCAGGCAGAGTGACCGCGCCTCACCGCTGCTTTTTACAAACTGCCGGCGATACGTCTGCCACCAGTCGCCGACGGCCTGACTTTTCACAACAGGCTCACCGCCGACAGAAAAGGAAACGCGATCCGGCCCTTTCAGCTTTTTGCTTTGCGCTTCGGCCAGAATGGACGAAAACACATCCGCATCCTCCAGCACCTGCAGACAGAGTGCAAGCTTCGGTTCCGCATGCGCGCCGTCCCGCAGCGTCTGACGGAAGAACAGGCTCTTGGCGTCCTGTTTCTCCGAGAGCACCACGGACGCCTTTTCTACCAACGCGTTGCATTTGTCCTTACTGTTTGCGGTACTGCCTATGTCCGGGCAGGGCAGAACTTCGTTTTCCGGCTGCTCGATGCCGAGAAATTCGCCCTTTGCCGAGAGAACGATATAGGCCTTGATGCTCTTGTTTACGTATCCGGGCGGCAGCGCAAGATCGTTTTCGACGGCGTAGTCGTAGAGTGCTCTCAGCATGGCGCATCTCCTTTCAGGACCTCGGGGCTGTCGTAGGCAGGCACCTCCACCACGCCCTGCTTCATGACGGCGTGAAAAAGCGACATGCGCATCGCCGTTTTTTTGCGCACGGAGCAGTCGTTCAGATCAAACAGGTCGTATACCATGAGGCCCGCGTCGAGATCCTCCCTGATCGGCTCGAGCTTGCCGTCGCTCTCCTCGTAATAGGCGACGAATTCCCGCAGGCCCAGCGCCGGGGTATAGAAATTTTTTCCGCCTCTGATGCGCCGCAGAGCCTGCTGATAGAGCTGCTCCTCCGAGCCGTCGAATCCGGGCTGCGGGCAGATCGTCGCCGCGATGCGATAGCGCACGTCCCGCAGGGCCAGCGTCTGGCGCTGTGTGCGGTCCTCGTCCGTGTAGATCGGCTTGTCCGATACCGTGGACTTGACCTCGTTGCGCCGGAAGCTGATGTAGCTGATTGGGTGAAGGATTTCTATCCTGTTAATTTGCCAAAAAAATTCAGCAGGTTTGGAATAGATCGCCGACAGTATGCCGCGCGCGGCGGACGGGGTGGGGAAAGGATAGGTCAGCCGCTCCACCTTCCCGCCGGGCTGGGAGAAACATGCGAAATCTCCCCAGACTTCAAGTACAATTTCTTTCACTTTTCACGATTCACCTCCGTTTTTTGTTCCCCCTCTCGGGGGACATTTCGCTGTGTACCATACAATAATTTCAATTCTCCGCTAAAAGCCGCATATTTTTTAGCGTCAATTGAATGGTAATCAATTTGACCGCCTGTCAATGTACATCTGCTACTTTTTTTCAAAATTGCCAGTCTCCGGGTTCCGGATCGCGGAACTGAAGTCCCAGCTTTGCATCGTAGCAGTTCTCATGGCCTTTGTTCAGAATATAAACGCCGCTGTCGATCGTTTCGACGCCGCGCCGCCGCGCGAATTTCAAGTTTTCCGCATGCTTTTTGACGGCTTCTTCATTAAAAGTTGTCACTGTGATCGGCGCCGCTCTGTGCAAAAGGGCCGCCGTCACACCCGTTTCCAGTGCTTCCCGGCGCACGGATTCAAAAAGCTCCATATTCCCGTCCCACGGTACGATGACTTTTACGCTCTTATTTTCGATCAGGCGGTATGCGGCGCTAACACCCGGATAGTCCTTTTCGTCAATCGCTTTCCGCAGCTCGCTTTTTTCTTTGGCATCTTGCAGCAGTCTTCCGTAATATTCGCTGATGACGGCGGGATCGTTGATGTCCAGCGCGCCGTCACAATCCGAAAACATATTTTTCACGATGATCGCCGCATGCTCATACCAGCCGTCTGGATAGGCGCGCCCAGCCTCTTCGGGCTCAAAGACGACGAATTTTCCGCCGCCGGGACATTTCCCGTTGCGGTTACAGCGGCCGGCCGCCTGTACGACTGCCTCCAGCGGCGCGAGCGCGCGGTACATCGCCGCAAAGTCCAAATCTACACCCGCCTCGATACATTGCGTCGCAACGACGCGGCACGGCAGTCCGCTATCTATGCGTCTGTGTATTTCCGCAACGACCGCGAGCCGGTGCGCCGGGCAGAGATCTGTCGTCAGAAACTGCGCTTCGTTTGCAGCGCCGGCTCCCGCGAGCAATTCATAAAGGCCCAGCGCGTGTCTGCGCAGGTTCACGATCGCGCAGACGCCTCTCAGCGCGGACATTTCCGATGCAATCTCGGAAAGCGGAGTCTTCTCCGCAAGCCGCCAGTCGGTATTGACGCGTCTCAGCCGGTCATAGAGAACGGCGTTACTCTTAATGATTTCCGTCGGCTTCCAGACTGCTCCCGGCAGGGCACCAAAGTCCGGCTGCGTGGCTGTCGAAAACACCATGGAGCAGTTGTAGCGCCGGCAAAGCCGGTTCACTGCCTGCACGGTTGCCGGTGCGAGCTTTGCCGGCAGGCTCTGCGCCTCGTCAAAAACGACGACGCTGCCGGCGATGGCATGGAGCTTCCGGCAGTCTGTCGGTTTGTCCGCAAAGAGGCTTTCAAAAAAGCGCACTGAGGTCGTGATGACCATGGGCGCGTCCCAGCGCTCGGCCAGCTCGCGAGCCTCCTCCGGCAGGTCTTTCTGGCTGTGGTCCACGAGGATATCCGGCACGATCTTGGCGTACTCCTTCTCACTCTGCTCAGCGAGCGTCAGAAACGGCAGAACGATGATCATGCGGCGCAGGTCGTTTTCCGCACAGTGGCGCAGCGCAAAATGAAGCAGCGCCATTGTTTTGCCGACGCCGGTCGGCGCGGTCAGCGTAAAGAGGCCGGCAGGCGCCCGCGCCGCATGCCCGCATTCGTCAAAAACGCTGTCGCGAATGGCGTTGAGCGTCTTGTCCGCCGTCGAGTCTGTCTGCAATTGCCTGTGATAGTCACTGAGCTTTACAAGCAGTTTGGTCGGATCGAGCGCCGCCCCGCTCGCCTTTTTGAGATAATCCGGATCTTTGTCCGAGGCCGAAACGCAGTAGTCGGCATCAACCAGGCAGGAATAGAGCATCCGCGTGTCGAGCATATCCTCAACGCCGTTTTCCGCCGTCCTCTGCGGCAGCCGGGGCAGCCGATAACCCGGAAAATCGCGGCTGAATGCTGAGAATGCATTTTGGTACTCCCTGCCGGCCAGCGAGGCCGTTTTCCCACAGGGACTGGCCACCGGCTGCCCGCGTTGGAGGCTTTCATTGAAAAGGTCTCCCAGCAACATCAGCGAGCACAGCCCGTCGTGATGCGCGGCGATTGCCTCGATGGCGGAACCGTAGCTCGGCAAAGAGCTCCGCTCGTTTGCGTACAAAAAGGCAGCGCTGCTGAAGGCGTGATCTATTCCCTGATGCGTACCGGCAAGCACGCCCTGAAAACGTTCGCCGTACTTTCCGAAATCGTGGAGCAGGCCGCAGATATATGCCTGTTCGCCGAGTCCGCACTCATCGCCGAATACTTTTGCCAGCCTCGAGACAGCAGAGAGATGCTCCTTATTGAGTATTTGCTTCCCATTCGGCCGTTGGGATTTCGAATAGTAGACATCCTTCTCCACAGTGCAACCTCTTTTCAATCATTCCCTGCCATCCCGGGTCCTTGCCTGAGCAGCGCTGACATGGGCAGCGGCAAAACGACGCTTTTTCCGAAAAAACGGCTGCACCGGCTTCATAAGCTCAGGCACCTCACACATTTTCGCAGGGCTGCTCCCGACCGAGCAAATACGCCCTGCAGCTTTGCGGCGCGTCCGCAAACCGCATCATCGGCTCGGGCAGTCTGCGCTGCCTGTCCATTACGTCCTGCCGGATGCTCAGCACATCACAGGCCGGCATGCCGGCAAAAATTGCATGCCGAAATATGTAACGTCCTGCAGTGCGAAGTTTCTGCCCCACCAGCTTTCGGAGTTCGTCGATATGTGTTTTTGTGATATTGCAGACGATGCAGTACCGCAAGTCTTCATTTGCCTCTGCCTGTTTATCAATTTCCTTTTCACTTGCTACCATGCTGCACCCCATCCTCTCCGGCTGATACAGCACTCGTCTTCGCGTCTGTCAGCTATTGCAATATGATCATAACGTTATGGAGCACTGTGCTCTCGTTTCGATAAAAGTACGGAGACACATAACCAATTTTTTTCTGTTTCGACGCTTTCATTTTAACATATACTACTGTCCAATAAAACGGACTCGTCATGTTTTTTTCAACCAGACTGTCATGCCATACCTGATTTCTGCATTTTCCGGCCTACGCACAGCACTGGATGAAAGCGGTCGGGGCGTCCGCAAAATAAAGAGATAAGGCCTGAAGGCCGTCATCAGCGCGGAGGCGGAGAAGCCGGAGACTGCCATCATCGGCAGCGACACGTTCGACAAGGCGCAGATCATCTCGGGAGCTCAATTTTTTAAAGAAAATAATGAAATTTAAAAGCAAGCTATTGACAATACAATAAAAGCGTGCTATCATTTTTCTGTAACAAAGGAGTGATGGGTATGGATAACAGATTTTCCTGCGGTCGGCTGCTGAAGCAAATTCACGACGGGCTGGAAAAGCAGGCGAACAATGATTTAAGGACCCACGACCTCACCATGGTGCAGGTTTCTGTTCTGATGCTGCTGAACGATGCGGACAAGGAAACCATGACCTTTAAGGAGATCGAAAAAGCGCTGCATGTGGCGCAGTCGACGTCGGCCGGCATTGTGTCCAGGCTGGAACAGAAGGGCTTTGTAGAGAGCTTCGGCGACGCGGAGGACAAGCGAATCAAGCTGGTTCGGATCACCCAGACCGGGCGTCAGTGCTGCGGCGAAGCGCGGGCAAATATGGATCATGCGGATGACATCCTGCTCTCCGGCCTTTCGGAAGAGGAGCGGACGATCCTGCGGATGCTGCTGGTCCGAGTCAGCCGGAACGTGCAGTGAAAGGACCCGCCGGGCGGCGGGTCCTTTTGCGAGCATATCAATCGCATGCTATTAACAGCAAACTTTCAACTTTTTCCATGCAGGAGGCTCCCGCATGGAGTTTCGGAGGAATTTGTATGGCAAAACTTTTCCGCTATCTCACGAAACGGCAATGGGCATACGTCTGCGCCGCACTCGTGTTCATCGTTGCGCAGGTGTGGCTGGATTTGAAACTGCCGGATTATATGTCAGAGATCACGACGCTGGTGGAGACGAAGGGCAGCGCCCTGTCAGATATTCTCGCCCAGGGCGGCTATATGCTCCTGTGCGCCCTCGGCAGCATGGCGGCCTCCATCCTCGTGGGGTTCCTGGCTGCAAAGGTGGCGGCGGGACTTGCCCGGACGCTGCGCGCCCTGGTCTATGACAAGACCATGGACTTCTCCATGGAGGAGATCAACCGTTTTTCCTCGTCGAGTCTCATGAACCGCTGCACGAACGACATCACGCAAGTGCAGACACTGGTCGCCATGGGATTGCAGGCGATCGTCAAGGCCCCGATTCTGGCTGTCTGGGCCGTCATAAAAATTGCCGGCAAGAGCTGGCAGTGGACGATGGCAACCGCTGCGGCGGTGCTGTTTCTGTGCCTGATGCTGACGCTGACGCTTCTGTTCGCGCTGCCGCGCTTTCGCCGGATTCAGGGCCTGACCGACAACCTGAACCGCGTCACCCGGGAACAACTCACCGGCATCCGCGTGGTCCGTGCCTTCAACGCCGAAGGCTATCAGGAGGAGAAATTTGCGAAGGCCAATGACGAGCTGACGCAGACGAATCTGGTAGCGAACCGGGTGATGGCGCTGATGAGTCCCACAATGACGCTCATCAATTCCGGATTGACGCTGGCCGTCTACTGGATTGGCGCTTACCTGATCGAAGCGGCAGACGCAGGCCGGAAGCTCGGCATCTTCTCGGACATGGTGGTGTTTTCAAGCTATGCCATGCAGGTAATTCTGGCATTCATGATGCTCAACATGATTTTTGTTCTGCTGCCCCGCGCGCAGGTTTCGGCAAAGCGCATCCTTGAGGTGCTGAATACCCAAAGCCGTATAAAGGACGGCGCCGGCGCGGCGGATACCGGCGAACACGGAACCGTGGAATTCCGCCATGTATCCTTCCGCTATCCCGGCGCGGGTTCCGATACGCTGACAGACATCAGCTTCAAAGCCCGCCGCGGCGAGACCGTAGCGCTGATCGGCGCCACCGGCAGCGGCAAGACGACGCTTCTCAATCTGATCCCCCGCTTTTACGACGCAACCGCCGGGCAGGTTCTGGTGGACGGCGCTGATGTTCGGGACTGCTCCCAGAAATCGCTCCACAACAGGATCGGCTATGTCCCGCAAAAGGCGGTGCTGTTCGCAGGCAGCGTCCGCTCCAATGTCTCCTACGGCGACCGCGGTCAGGGGGAAATCACGGATGCGGAGGTTCGAAATGCCGTCTGTGTTGCGCAGGGCACGGAATTTGTAGAAGCGATGGAGGGCACCTACGATGCCCCCATTGCGCAGGGCGGAACCAACGTCTCCGGCGGGCAGAAGCAGCGGTTGGCCATCGCCCGCGCCGTCGCCGGAAAGCCGGAGATTTTCCTGTTCGACGACTCCTTCTCGGCACTGGACTACAAGACCGACCGCACGCTACGAAAAGCTCTTGGGGAACAGACGAAGGACGCCACAAAAATCATTGTCGCCCAGCGTATCGGCACTATTCGCCATGCCGACCGGATTCTTGTGCTGGAGCATGGAAAAATTGTCGGTGCGGGAACGCATGAGGAGCTTATGAAAAGCTGTCCGACCTATCAGGACATCGCAGGCTCGCAGCTTTCAAAGGAGGAATTGCAAAATGGCTGAAAAGATTCAGATGACCGCTCGTCACGACGGGCCCGGCGTCGGCGCCGTGGGCGCGGGAGAAAAAAGCAGGGACCTGAAAAAGACATACCGCAATTTCTTCCGGTATCTCGGGAAATTCAAATGGAGCTTTTATTTTGCGGCGATACTCTCCGTTGCGGGAGCAATCCTGAACCTCGTAGGCCCGAACAAGCTCAGCGAGGTGACAAACCTGATCACTGCGGGACTCAGCTCTAAGATTGACCTTTCCCAAATCATCCACATTGCGGCGCTGCTGGCCTTCCTCTACGCGCTGGGCTATGGGTTCAACTGCATTCAGGGCTTTATTATGGCTACGATCTCCCAGCGCATCACCCAGAACATGCGGCGGAATATTTCTGAAAAGATCGACCGGCTGCCGCTGAAATACTTTGATACCACCTCCACCGGCGACGTGCTCAGCCGCGTGACGAACGACGTGGACACGGTGGGACAGTCGATGAATCAGAGCTTTTCCACCCTCGTCTCCTCGCTTGCCCTGCTCCTGGGCTCCACGGTGATGATGCTGATGACAAACTGGCTCCTGGCGCTGACCGGAATTTTCGCGGCACTGCTCGGGTTTGCGGTCATGATGCTGGTCATCGCCCGCTCGCAGAAATATTATGCGCGCCAGCAGGCGGAGCTTGGGACCATCAACGGCCATGTGGAGGAAACCATCGGCGGTCACAATGTGGTCAAGGCGTATAACGGTGAAGAAAAAGAGAAGGCTTCTTTTCACGAACAGAACGACCGGCTGTATCTCTGCGCCTGGAAGAGCCAGTTTTTATCCGGCCTCATGATGCCGCTCATGATTTTCGTGGGCAATTTCGCCTATGTGGCGGTCTGCATCGTGGGCGCGGTGCTGGCCGTGAAGGGCTCGATCACCTTCGGCATCATCGTGGCGTTCATGCTGTATATCCGCCTCTTTACACAGCCGCTGCAGAATCTTTCCCAGGCGGCCGGCAGCGTGCAGAGCATGGCGGCGGCCTGTGAGCGCGTGTTCGAGTTTCTGGAAGAACCGGAGATGGAGGATGAAAGCGGCAAAACGCAGCGAATCGGGAACGTGCGCGGCGATATTTCCTTCGACCATGTCGCCTTCGGCTACGACCCGGAGAGAACGATCATCCGCGACTTCTCTGACGAGGTCAAAGCGGGACAAAAGATCGCCATCGTCGGCCCCACCGGCGCGGGCAAAACGACCATGGTCAATCTGCTGATGCGTTTTTACGAGCTCTGCGGCGGCAGGATCTCCATCGACGGCGTGAATATTGCGGACGTCCGCCGGGAAAATGTCCACGCGCAGTTCGGAATGGTATTGCAGGACACCTGGCTGTTCGAAGGGACGCTGCGGGAAAACCTCGTCTACAATAAAAATGGCGTTACGGACGAAAAGCTGGACAAGGTCTGCGCCGCGGCGGGGCTGACCGATCTTGTGCGTCAGCTGCCCAAAGGTTATGATACGGTGCTGGGCGACAGCGACAGCCTCTCGGCCGGACAAAAGCAGCTCATCACCATCGCCCGCGCCATGATCGAGGAAGCGCCGCTGCTGATTCTGGACGAGGCGACAAGCTCCGTCGATACCCGCACGGAGCTTATGGTGCAGAAAGCTATGGACAAGCTCACCGAGGGGCGCACCAGCTTCGTCATCGCGCACCGCCTTTCCACCATCAAAAACGCGGACTGCATCCTCGTGATGAAGGACGGCAACATTCTGGAGAGCGGCACTCACGACGCGCTGCTGGGCAGGGGCGGCTTCTATGCCGAGCTCTACAACAGCCAGTTTGAACAGGCGCCGTGAACAATTGAAATCCTGACGGCTGAAACGAAAATACGGCAGGCGCTATGCGGCCATAAGAATCGCGAGACGCCTGTTTCTGTATTTGCGACCTGACGGAATCGTCGGACGGACGTATGGGGATCCCGATACTGCCAATGCAGCTTCGTTTTCCAGTTTCCGTATTGAATCGCGAATTTAGGGCAGTAGTGCAGACAGCCGAGACACAGCGCGCAGCGATCTTTCGCCCAGACGGTTTTTCCAATCTGCATTTCGATTGCTGCCGCGCAGCAATCACTTTTAGCTGTTTATTCAGTTCCGGCCGGTGCACCTTCGGCAAGCCACACCTGATGTCCCCACCGGCCCAGCGAATCGAGAGCCGGCGTCAGCGCTCTGCCGAGGTCGGTCAGCGAGTACTCCACATGGGGCGGGATCGCCTGAAACTCCCGGCGCAGGACAAGGCCATGCTTCTCCAAATCACACAGCGTTCGGGAGAGCATTAAGGCCGAAATACCACCGACCTGCCGCTGAAGCTCGTTGAAGCGGATGTTTTCATTTTCTGTCAGGATATACATAATGTACATTGTCCATTTGCCGGACAGCACATCCAGCGCGTACTTCACCGGGCAGTCTTTCATCTTACAACCTCCTATGCTGTATTTACGCTTAGTTTTTATTCAGTACTTGTTTTTGTTTAGTGAGCGCTTATACTGTAATTCAGACGGAGCGAATTGTCAATCCGCAAATTTAAAGTATCAACATTTGGAGGATAGTACAATGACAAATACGGAAAAAGTATGGCAGTACCTTGATAAGACACAGATCTTTTATGTGACCACAGTTGACGGCGACCAGCCAAAATGCAGACCGTTCAGCTTCAAGATGATGGCAAACGGAAAAATCTATTTCGGCGTTGGCACCTTCAAGGACTGCTATCGACAGTTGGAAAGCAACCCAAAAATTGAGATCGTCGCAAGCGACGGAAGTGGTTTCCTGCGTTACTACGGCAAGGCCGCCTTTGACGACGACCCGGCACTGTTCCAAAAGGCTTGCGCGGAAGCCGACTACATCCCCAAAATGTACAATGAAAAAACCGGCCACAAGCTAAGAATGTTCTATATTGGCGAGGCGACCGCAGAGCTCCGCAATCTTGCAGGTATCCGGGAATCTATGACGATGTAATGATCAGCCGCATAAAATGGCCCCGACACAGGACTTTGTGTCGGGGCCATTTTATGGTCAGCAATGACTTCGCAGCCAGGTCATTTACACAAACATGATCAGTTTTTCATTTGTCGCGCAGATCATTTCAGAATACTCAGATACTGCCCCAGCCGTTCATCAACGTACTCGGCAACCATCAGGGTCATGGGCTCCGCGCTGCCGGTGCGGTAATAGGCGTCGAAGGCGTCGTAATACCGGCGGCGGTCCGTAAACTTCACATCGATGGCGGGGTATCCGTTCTGCATCAGCTCCAGATTTATCAGCAGGCGGCCCGTGCGCCCGTTGCCGTCGATGAAGGGGTGTATCCCCTCGAAGTCCAGATGGAACAGCGCTGCGGCCTCCACAAGGCTCATGGTAGCCTTCCGCTGTTGGTGCTTCCGGATCAGGTCGTTCATCATCGGCTCCACCATGTAGGGCTGCGGCGGTTCGTGAAAGGCCCCCATGATCCGCACGGGAATGCGGCGGTAGACGCCCTTGTCCTCCGGCCTGTCCATCAGCACAAGGGAATGGATGCACTTGATGACGTACTTGGAAAGCTCGGTTTTGTTCTTTACAAGTTCCTCCACGTATTTGAAGGCATCCCGATGACCTATGGCCTCCAGATGGTCTTTCAGGGGCTTCTGGTCGATTGTGACGCCTTCCAGCACCATGGCCGTCTCCTGAAGCGTCAGGGTATTGCCCTCGATTGCGTTGGAATTGTAGGTGTACTCCACAAGGAACTCATCCCGCAGCCGTTCCACTTCGCCTTGGGTAAGAGGGCGGCGCTTGGACAGCTCCGCCATGCGCTCGTCGATTTCAGACAGCGTCCGCTTGAGAACGGCCTTTGTGCTTTTCGTTGCGCGGGCGTCGTCCGGCTTTTCGGTGCCTGCCGGAATCAGATAGAGCTTCCCTTTCTGGACCAAGCCGTTGATCCGGTTTTCAGCACAGAGAACACGCACGCGGCGCGGAGAAAGGCCCCACTTCTGCGCGGCCTCCGACACTTTCATGTACTCCATCTGGCTCACCTCATATTTTAAGGTATTATAGGAATATCATATTGCATTATAGGAATAATATCAAGCCCTATTTTCTTGCGATTCGCAAATATTATTCCCATTATGTCAAGGCGTTTTGATCTTCTCCCGGAAAACCGACAAGGCAAAGGATCATACAACCCAAATGGCCTGCTGTCCGTGCGGAACGGACGGCAGGCCATTTCGCTTTTCAGTTCAAAAATAATTTTGAAATACAATCGATTTTTTTCGCCCGGTTTTCTACAACTGTATATTGTAAGGCGATATAACGCAGTCGTCCCTTAGATAATTATATATATAAATAACCAATGTACTGCCTGAGAAAGAGATGGTGCTAAATGTTTATACGTAAGGGGAGAAAAAAGAAGCCGCCTTTTTCAGGCGGCAAAAATCAGAGAAAGGAGAACGGAAAGAAAAATGCCGGCGATTGAAAACCGCACTTACACCCAGGACGAGCTGGAACGCTTCGGAATCGTGACCGACTGCTACAATCTCAACCTGGAACCCAGTTCTTACCTTGCGCGGTTCGATCTTCGGGCCACGGTGCGAAGCGGAAGCGACCTGCGGGTGTTCTTCACATTTGAGGACGGCAGGAAGGTACTGGCCGTGGCCAAATGGTTCAACAGGTTTTTGGGGCTATATGAGATCCCCATAGGGACTCAGGTCCTGCTGACCTACACGCGCAACAGCAAGGGCAACGTGTTTCTGACAAAAGTCGAGGCGGCGGGATAATGCACGAAATTGGCTTAGCAAGCATCGCCTTTTGACGGCAAAAGGCAGCTTGTTGGGGGGTATCCCCAATCCCCCCCGCTCTTGATCCAGCTGCCGCGCCTGAGCAGTCCGAGAGACAGAGAGATACGTTCTATACGGAGAGCCAGGTTCATAGATATGGACAAGACCCGCGGAAAGGAGGCTGATCCCCATAGGGAGAAAGAACAGGCCCAAGCTGAATTACCGGTTCCACAACCCCAACACCCCGGAGGCCACCGCCGACTTTCTGGTAAAGCTGTTCACGGAGGTCAACATGCCCAAGGCGGAGGCCGCCATCCGCGCGGCGGCGGAGGCCGCGCAGCCAACGATGCTGAAAAAATCCAAGGTCAAAGAAACCGAACGATAATACATATGCCCGGCTGCTTCAAGTGAGGCGGCCGGGCATGCCTCTTCTATTTGACAACAAAGCGCGATGACTACGGCTAGGTTTCAGAAAAAGATGGAGAGATTAAGTCATGCGCAAAATGTGGTAGTAACAGAACGCAGAATAATTTAAGTGTTGATTTTTGTCGCAGGGTATGCCATACTAAAACCAACAAGGACAAGCACGGGAGGAGAGCACCATGAACATTGCCGCGTACTGCCGGGTTTCCACGGACAAATCCGATCAGCTCAACTCGTTGGAAACGCAGAAGAAATTTTTCTCCGAATACGTCCAGCGCACTGGGGACACACTGGTGCGGCTGTACGCCGACGAGGGGATTTCCGGCACGAAGATCAAAAACCGCAAGGAGTTCCAGCGGCTGATGCAGGACGCGCAGCGGGGACTTTTTGAGATGGTGGTGGTCAAAGACATCTCCCGCTTTGCCCGCAATACGGTGGATTTTTTGCAGTCCATTCGGGCGCTGAAGGCGCTGGGCATTGAGACCACCTTCCTCACCGCCAATATGACGGTGCTGGGAAACAGCGAATTCGTGCTGACCATCTTCGGCGCGCTGGCGCAGGAGGAGTCCGCCAACACCTCAAAGCGTATCAAGTTCGGCAAGAAGGTCAACGCGGAAAACGGCAAGGTTCCGAACCTTGTCTACGGCTACGACAAGACCATCGGCGACTACTTTAACCTGACCGTCAACCCCCAGGAGGCCGCCGTCGTGCGGGAGATTTTCGACTTGTACGTCAAGGGCGGCGACGGGGCCAGCCGGATCGCCAACACACTCAACGCCCGCGGCGTTAAGACCAAGCGAAACTGCGACTGGTCACAAAACGCCGTCTGCCGGATTCTCACCAACGAGCTCTACACCGGGCGGGTGGTCAACGGCAAGCAGGAAATCGCGGACTTTCTCACCGGTGTGCGGCGGGAGACCGACGAATCCGAATGGCTGGTGACGGACAAACCGGAGCTTGCCATCATCGACGCCGATACATTTGACAAGGCGCGGGCAATCATGGCTTCCCGCGGAAAGGCATTCAAGGTGGACAAGGAGCGGCACAGCAACCAATATCTGTTTTCCACGCTCATCAAGTGCAAGGAGTGCGGCTGGTCGTTTCGGCGGGTGGTGCGCACCTACAAAAACACCTATGTCCGTTGGGTGTGTTCCGGGCGCAACGGCAAGGGCACGGACACCTGCCCCAATGCGGTGGCATTGGACGAGAAGGAGCTGATCGGCGTCTTGCAGGACTATTTCGTCGAGCTGGTGCAAAACAAAAAGCGCGTCACCCAGAACATCGTGTCCGAGTTTACGCGCATCTACAAGGTGAAGGACGAGAACGTCAACTATGAAAAGGAGCTCCGGGACAAGCTGGCGAAGCTGGAAAAGCTGCGCTCCAAGTACATGGACATGTACGCCGACGACCTTATCACCCGGCAGGAGCTCAACGACAAGCTGGGCGGCACGAAGGATGAAATTCAGCGGCTGCAAAATGAGCTGAAGCTCACCGAGTACAATCTCACGAAGGGCGAGCAGTTGGAAGGCATCCTGAGCCGCACCTTCGACACCATCGAGAGCATCTCCGACGTGTCCGCCATGACAAACGCCCAACTCCGGCAGATCGTGGAGAAAATCGAGGTGGGCAAGGACGGTAACGTGGACATTTACCTGCGGCTGCTTGGCGAGCTGGGCCTTGACGAGAGCATCCTGATTGCCCAAAAGCCAAGTGAAATCAAGGCTTTCCGCCAGTCTGACAACACCGTTCCAGTTTGTACCGACCGTACATAAGGATATTACAGAGCGTCTTCCTCAGTTCAATCGGCCGCTGTATCTGCAGGTTAAGGAGGTACTGGACGTCAACAAGGCTCAGCGCCATATTCGGGGGGGAATCGCCACCAGAAAAAAGTATCGCGGCGGGTGAGCGGCGCATACACTGGAGAGAAAAGGGGGGACTTTTATGCCAAACTGCTCTCACAGCCGCTGCCGGCGGACTGCCGTCAGTTCATCCGATCCTCCGATATCCGAAGAACCGCCTGTTCGCCGCTGGCCGCACCCCATCGCACCCTCGGCAGATGCGCAGCAGGAGGAAAACGGCATGCTCTCCATTCGCTGTGCCCTTGCCTGTCAGACGCGGCTTTTGGAGGAAATCCGGGATCTTCTGGCGGATACCAATGCGCTTTTTACAGCGGGCAACGCCCTCTCCTCTGAGGACTGTGCCCAGCTGACCGCCGCCCTCGCTGTGCTGACCCAGATCGAAAAAAACACCGCGTCGGATGCGGCAGCCAAAGAGTGACGTGCCTGCGGCACGTCACTCTTCCTTTTTTCGGAAAAACCGTAACTTTTTGTACCTTGTAGTTTTTCATCAGGGGAGCTATAATGACTTTCATCGGCCTCGGTCCCGCACGGCCGAGAAACGCCATTACCGCGGTTTTGCCGCGTTTCGACAGGAGTTCTGTTTTTATGTCTCATACGCCCTCCCGCAGGAGACGCAGCCCTCTGCGTATTCTTCTGCTGCTTCTTTCTGTTGCCGTTATTCTGGCAGGGGTCTACCGGATTCTCGTTCAAAAGCCCTCCGTGGAGGCCGCCGATCTTACAGAAGCCCCCTCGCAGAACGCCCAGTCGTCCCAAGCCGCGCAGGCATCCGCCGGCACGCAGGCGGATCCGATGGAGCGCAAGACAGATTTTTTCACCATTCTCGTCTCCGGAGTAGACGACGGAAACGGCGGAAGCGACACCAATATTCTGGTGGGCTTTGACGCCGGCAGCGGCAGCATCAGCTGCGCCAGCGTTCCCCGGGATACCCGGGCCGTCATCGACGGCAAAAGCCATAAGATCAACTACGCCTATAACCGCGGCGGCACGGAGCTGCTGGCGGACACGCTGTCCGACATGCTGGGCATACCCGTGGATTTCACCGTGAAGGTGGATCTGACCGGTTTTATCAAACTGGTGGAC
>Ga0183096_1001700_pt1 | contig 17658 bp, 18 predicted proteins | sample Biomet5_FD_127791 | JGI IMG/M metagenome (GOLD analysis project Ga0183096, IMG submission 127791) | Microbial communities from bioreactor (seeded with sewage sludge) at LBNL, California, USA - Biofuel metagenome 5 (version 2) (version 3) | ecosystem: Engineered > Bioreactor > Anaerobic >... | reverse complement strand
GGTAGCTATACCGCTAGGATCACCGATAGAATCTACTTCGGTAATATAATCTACCTGAGTCTGTGGAATACTGACATAGTCAAGAGGTACCTCTGACAACCCATCAGTAACAGCAACTACTTTGTCGGCATACTCTGCGTCCGGCATAGCATAGCCTAAAGACCCGCAGGCAGATTTTCCCTGTACGCCATTAATATTACCATATTTATCACAGCTTGGCGCTGCAATAAAAGCAACATCAATATGCAGTTCACCTGTTTCAATAGCTCTGGCCCTACCGCCATGAGTTCTGAAAATAGCCGGTTTAGCCAGCTTGCCTTCCTGAATATAGCGTCCCAATTCGCTGCGGCCGCCACTGGTATCAACTCTGGTAATAACGCCGTTCTCAAAATAAGGCAGCAGACAATCCTGTACCTTGCTTAAAGAACTGGCGGAAATAGTCAAATCCTTGATACCTTTCTTGGCAATAGCGGCTACAATATATTGCATAACGGCATCACCATTGCGCAGGCAGTGGTGAAAGGAAATTGTCATGCCATCCTTTAGGCCTACCGCATCCAAAATGTATTCTAATCCGTAAACTTTCTTTGTCCCAGGCTTTACACATTTAAGTGGTCTAGCAGCCATACTTCCACTGGGCTGAGTCGCAAAAGCACCAGCAAAAATCTTTTTCTGTTCATAACCCGGTATTTTATTGATTTCTGCCATTAATTTCGTATCAAACATGCTTATATCTCCTTTCCGGAGGCCTTGGCATAAGCCAAAACAGCTTTTGCTCTCGTCACCATTGGCATATCAATCATCTTGCCATTCAGGGCAATAACCCCTGAACCCTTAGCCATGGCTTGATCATAAACAACCAAAACCTGTTTGGCGTGTTCGATTTCTTTTTCCGTAGGATCATAGACAGCATGCACCAGAGGAATCTGACTGGGATGAATAACCGACTTACAGGTAAAGCCAAGCATTTTTCCAAAACGTACGTCAGCCGTGAAACCCTCTGTGTTATTGAAATTGCTATATACATAGTCCAGAGGCATTACACCGGCAGCATGAGCAGCCAAAGAAATGCGGTTGCGAGCATACAAAATTTCCTGTCCGTCTTCGCTTCTAGTCATGCGCATGTCAGTACGGAAATCCTCTGCGCCCAAACCGATACCAAGAATACGTTTAGAAGCAGTAGCAATCTCAAAGGCATTCTGAACACCTAAAGCGGTCTCAATTGTGGCTACAATCTTTACTGTGCCTTCGGGAATACCTGCCTCTTTTTCACATTGGCTCATAAAGATATCCAACTCCTGTATATTTTTTGCCGTTTCGGATTTAGGCAACCGCAAAAAGTCCGGTTTCAATGGTACCATCGCCTTAACGTCTTCTTCGTAATAAGGTGTGTCTTGAGCATTAACCCTGATACCAACTCGACAATCAATATGGTAGTAGGATAAAAAGGTTCGCACCAAATCCCTGGCAGCATCTTTTTCTTGCACGGAAACAGCATCTTCTAGGTCAAAAATAACACAGTCGGCACCATAAATCTCTGCCTTAGTCAATTTAGCCGGAGCATTACCGGGTACAAATAGCATAGTCCTGTATAAAGAGTTCATTGTACCCCCTCCTTTAACGCACGTTTAAGGGCGGTTTCCATCCTGGCACGTATGGTAAAATCCAACGCACCATGATCAACTAATTTAATTGCCGCGCCGGTAATCGCCATCTTTTTCGTTACTTCCAAAGCGGTCGCTTTAATTGAGGCTCCAAACTGCTTTGCCACATTAGATTCTAAATCGATGGTAAGGTCATCAGCCGGTTCAACCGTTACCATGACATCACTTGGTTCCATTGTTCCTGCCATAGCTGCTTTAACCAACTTCATTACAACTTCACTCCTTTTTCCTCCAAAACATAATACAGATTTATTTTTCCAGCTTCAAATAGCTGTCAAAAAAAGCTGCAAAAACTACTACACCAGCGGCACCTGTGGCCCAGGGACGTAATAACTTACTGATATACACACTTAAATGCCCATTGCCTGTAAAACAACACATTAACTGAACCAACACTAGTATTGTGCCTAAAATCATAAAAGCCGGCATGGTAATACCAAAACAAATATGGCAGATTGCTTTTAAAGTTTTTTCCATTTTTCTCACCTCATCCTCCAATAATAGGAATAATCCGCATCATTATCAATATGGCAATAACTACCGTCGGAAAGACGAAGAATTTTAAAATTGGTTTAAAAATATTCGAAGGATCCTTCAAACCGGAAATACCGGAAGCAATATAAATCGGTGCTGCATTAGGAGGCACTGCGCCTTCATTAGAAATTAAATTTAGAAAAGCTACGCAGCAAACTACAGGCGGCAAGTCAATGGAACGCAGGGCCGCATAAACAGCAGCGCCTAAAGCACTGGTTGTAGCTGTACCGGAAAATGGCCCATCCATCATAGTAATAAGGGCAGCAATAACTAGAATAACCAACATTGGAGAATAAGAACCTAAATGAGTGAAAATCGCTTTAACTTCATTAGTCATACCTAACATATTGAGAACTCCTGAAGCGGCAAAAGCCGTAAACAGTAACATACCAACTTCCGAATATTTTCCAATTGATTGCATAATCATTGCTTTCCAACCGGAAAAATCATGAGGTAAATATTTCCACCCCTCAAGCATCGTAAACAAAGTCATAGTAATCGGAATCCAGAATACAATAGAAATTGATTTAAAAGCATTTTTCAAGTCTGCATTCATGGTTGCTTTTACCCAGTCTCCGGTTGGCCCCATAGTAGCTAAAAGCGGCACTAAAACACCTAGAAAAATCAATAACGCAGAACCATTTTTTCTTAGCGCTTCGCCAAAAGGCATAATCTGGTCAACAGGTACAGGTGCCAAACCATCCTTCTTGGCAAAATAATATATGACGACTAACCTATAAGCCAAGATGATGCAACCAGCACCCAACAATCCCACATACAAAGTACCCGAAGGCAGCTCCGACGCAATGCTGTCCATACCTAAAAGCAAAAGCATGGAAGTAGAGGGAGGAAAAATCATGCCCATCCCCGCATTACCGGCACATATAGTCGTAGCTCTTTCCCGAGACCATCCCGTCTGCATCATCCATGGAACGGTTATAGAACCAATTGCTGCCGCATTCCCGGATCCAGAGCCGGAAACCATGCCAAATAAGGCAGAACCTATAGTAGATACGTAGCCTGCACCACCAGGGAACCGGCCAATCAAACTATTCAAAATATTAACCAATCGTCCTATAACACCAGTCTTTTCCATTAGGTAGGACATGAACACAAAGGCCATTGCTGCATAAACAACTTCCGATGTAATACCGAACTTAAAGCTCTTGGTAAAAACATTAGCGACAGTGTGCTTAGAAAATACGCCAGCCACCACTACGATAATAAGATAGGCCCACAGCATCGACTCGGAAGCACGGCGTTTAAGCCAGGTCATCAGCACTAAAATAATAGCAATATACAGAACCAACGAAAAAATACCAATTCCAACCATACTAAACATACTAATATCATCCCCTTTTGCGAATTTTATGTATTTTACTTGTACTACCGATACTCCTTTCATCTAAAATTACTGTTTTCTTCTTCGACTTAACTTTAACGCGAACAGCTCCGCTTGTACAATATTGAACTTAGATTGTTATCATAAGAAAAACTGATAATGCTCAACAAAAATACTCTTCGTATTTAAACTTGTAAAACCAAAGCCCTATTATCTGACTAGAGAAACACAATATAGACATGGTGACGGTTTTGCAAAAGTTATATTCCGCTTGTTTTTCTTCTCCGTTCAAAAGTATTTTCCAAATTGTTCTAATTTTTTTATTGCTTCCCAATAACGCAAAAATCGCCGCTATTTACTCAGATACGCGAAAGACCGGGGATTTTGTAAACTCAGCAAGTTGTGCTTTCTGAGACCAATAAGTGTTACCTACTTCCTATGACTTCTTTACTATAATATTTAAAGTCACAGGCGGCAACCAGAACCATCACTTTTTTGCACTATACGTTTTATATTTAAGATTTTTTTATTATTTCATAAACTCAAAAATCGCCGCTATTTGCTCAGATACGCGAAAGACCGAGGATTTTGTAATAGAATAGTACAAACTGTACATCCTATTGCAAAACCGCAAGGTCTGACAATGTAGATGAGTAAATAGCGGCGATTTTCTTTTATATATTTAGTAAATTTATTTAGCGCTATTAGTATCAACCCAAACAGCGAATGCCTTCATGAACCCTTCTAAAAACGTAATTGTTCGTTCGTCAAAATTGCCATTAGCATCAATCGCTTTGTCAACTTCACCAATGTAGCCTTCTGGTTGTTGCATTGTAGGCACATTCAAAAACACCAGTGATTGTCTTAAGTGATGATTAGCACCAAAACCACTCAATCTCCCTGGCGATACGCTAATAACTGCCCCTGGTTTAGCATTCCATACACTTTGACCGTAAGGTCTGGAACCAACGTCAATAGCATTTTTAAGTACCGGTGGCACAGAACGATTATACTCCGGTGTAACAAATAAAAAGGCATCGAACTCTTTCAATTTTTCACGAAAAGTAATCCAAGCTTGGGGTGTCCTATTTTCGTCATCTAAATCTTGATTAAAGATAGTCAAATCCCCTATTTCAATTTTCTCTGCAACTAAAGATGCCGGAGCCAATCTAATTAACTCGCTTGCAACTTTACCGCTAAATGATTCTTTGCGTAAGCTACCAACAATAACTCCTACTTTTTTTGTTATATTTGACATTTCTAAGCCCCCTTGTTTTGATAAACATTTAATAACTATTCTTAATTAAGTATAGCACAATTATTAAAAATATGTGTATTTATTATGTGTTTTCTCCTGCTAAATCAATAAATATTCCCACTATAGACAATGAAGATTATTCTGTTTATCACAATTAGGTTGCTGACATTACAAGACTACTCTTAATAATTTGAACTCCATTTGATTTGCTTATCCTTAATTATTTATAGCTCTATTATTTTATTCTTATTATCTCCCCACTTCTTTAGTGAAAAGATTATTTTATAAGCATAAAATAAAGTAACTTTTTATATAATGTTATTGAATTAATAGTAAATTTCATATACCCTATATGTATTGGCAATCTGGATATTATCCAGCATAAAAAAGGGGACGTTATATATGATGAAAAAGGCACTATTTGTATTATTTGCATTAATGATGTTATCAAGTTTTTGCTATGCTGATGAGGTAAAGAACCAAGAGAGTATGGCAGATAAGTTAGCCGCTGCTAGATTTACCGGTGAGGTGAAAAAGGTAGCCATTCTATTAGATGCCCCAATGACCTATGCGGATAATGAAAATATTAGGAAACTGGTTCCTGAAAAAGCCACAAGTATATTTAAAAAACCAAAATTTCAAATTTTACCATTTGATGATGCTCAGATGCAAAAAAAGATTTATCGTGAGGAACACAATATGGTAACTAGCGACTATAGAACTATAAGCGCTCTTAAAATGGCTGATGTTCAAAGTTTAGGCAAACAACTTGGTGCTGACTATGTATTATTTTTAAATGTGCATAATACGATGCCTCGATTAGGCGTAGGCTTTTTCTCAATGTCTTTTAAAACAACAATAACCTGTGATATGCGCCTTATGAATGTAGTTGACGGTAAATATACTTTCATGAAGCAAATAGTGAGAGATGGCAGTAGTACAGCCGTTATGTATGGTATACCTTCTTTTGACGGTGCTTATCGTGATGCATTATCCAAATCGTTAGCAGAATTAAACACAATAGATACCAGCAATCTATAAAATATAAATAATAGCCACTTTAGCTACCAACAAATGCTTTGTATAAAAATTTTAGGTATAGTAGTTAAATAACGACATAAATTTTTATAAATACAAATAAAAGGGGATGTCTATAATGGAAGATTTAAACAAAAATGAGAAAATTATCACAGAACTCAAAAGACATTGGATGTACTTTTTCTGGCCCGCAGTTTTTTCTCTTTTTGGAATACCAGTTATTTGGCTTATTTATAGAATAGCCCGGTATTTTTTTGATGAAGTTACTTTGACAAATCAAAGATTTAATTTAAAACTAGGACTTTTTTCCATTAAAAATATTTCTACTAAATTAGACAAAATTCAAAATGTTTATTATAGTCAAAGTTTCTTTGGAAGAATATTTGACTATGGAGATATAATGATCCAATCTGCGGCTACTTTTGGAGCAGTTGGTTACAAATACGTCCCTAATCCTAAATTAATTAAAAATATGATTGAAACTGCCGTCGAAGATTGTATCTCCGATAAAAACAAGCAACAGCAAAAAGAATTAATTGAACAAATGGGTCTCCTAAATAAATAAAAGTGCGTGTTTTTGTATTTATTTCCCCCAACCCAAAAATCGCCGCTATTTCCTCAGATACGCGAAAGACCGAGGAGTTCTTACTTGTATAGTGCACAGTATTATACTTTTTTAATAAACTCTTTGGTAAATTCAATAGCTACTCCTGTTATTTCTTCGCATGCATGCGGTGGATCGTTTTCGCTGAAACCATCCGGACGTAAGTCATAACATTTTAATGAGCCAAATCTTTTAGTGAACTCATCCGCATATTGATAACAAATTAAAGCAATATCAGCTTCTGTTTTTCCCTTATCACTAAAATAAATACCAATAAACATTAAAGCCCCTTCAACTAAGCCACATTGTGCTCTAAATCCGCCCGCTCCATGCAACCCTATTGCGGAGTTTAAGGTTTGCTTTTCAATATCAATATCAAACAATTCACATAAGCAGATGAGCATTGTTCTTGCACAATTAATATCCTGTTTCCAATATAATTCATGTACTCTCTCTTTTATCGTTACGTCCATTTTGCACCTCATTCTAAATACTTATTTGTTTTTCTGTTTTTATTCTCAACAACACTAAAATCACTGCGATTTGTTCCCTCTGAAACCAATAAGTGTAACCAACTTCCTATGATTTTTTTTACCACAATATTTAAAGTCCAATGCGACAACCAGAATCATCTATTTTGTCGCGCTATGCAGTTTGAATTTAATATTTTTATTATTATTATTATTTCATAGACTCCAAAATCGCCCTTATTTGCCCAGATACGCGAAAGACCGAGGATTTTGCAATAGGATAGTACAAACTGTACATCCTATTGCAAAACCGCAAGGTCTGACAATGTAGATGAGTGAATAACGGCGATTTTATTTTATAACAATGTAGATGAGTGAACATCGGCGATTTTATTTTATTATTTAATTCTGCAAGACTCATCTACGCCATCTCTCAACTCTGTGCTTACCTGAGCATAAATAAGTAATGTAAATACAAGTGTACCACCTAGAATATTGCCAAAACCCGTAGGAATAAGAAAGCGAACAAAGTAATCATACAAGCCGGCTCCACCGTTTATTACTTCATAAGCTAGCTCGCCTGAACCAACAACCACATGAGCAAAGCTTCCTAAAGAAATAAAATAAGTAAAAAATAAAATCAAAAATAAGCTAAAACTTCTTGATAGCGGCATCATCCAGACAATAGCGGCTATAAGAATTCCGGCAGGGATTCCTTTTACTATATTTTCCATAGGAGTCATAGCTGCTGCATGACTTGCAATACCATGCAAAGCAGTCGCGAGCTCCGGGGTTACGAAGGTTGGCATTGATAAAAATATCGCCGCCAAAAATGTTCCGATTAGATTCGCCAAAAGTACCAAACCCCATAACCGCATTATGTTCAAAAACTTAACTCCTGAAAACTCTTTAAATAATGGGATTATTGTCGTTATTGTATTTTCTGTAAAAAGCTGCATCCTGCCTAAAATAACAAGAATAAAACCAGTTGTGTAACCTATACTGGTAATAAGATTACTCCAAGGTTTATCCGGTAAATATATAGTTAATACTGCCTTAAATAAAAATGAAAATGATATTATAATTCCTGCTATAAAACCGGAAAAAAGCAACGCTCTAGCAGGTCTTGCTAATTCCTCATCACCATCACGCCTAATAATTTCAAATAACAAATGCGGCGATAAACGTTCATGTTCCTCTAGTACAACTTGTTCCTGACAAGATAATTTTGACGATGCTATTTCCTTGTGTTCGATTGTTTTATCCTCTACTTTAGTATCAACTTTCAACATTATATCTACACCTTACCTTTATTAATATTGACCTAGCTCATTAATAACTATCTCTCATATTTTTTGTTATTTACAAAACTCCATTAATAGGATAACTTTCATCTATTTCCCTATCATTTTTACATAACCCTATAAAATATGTCTAGTTAATTGTGGTCAATGCGATTTGCTTCGAAGATATAATATTTAGTAAAAACTTATTTATACCGACCAAAATACTTGTTATTTTGGCTTTTGTTCCGGGTCAATATTATCATTATCAGCCGGGGAAGCAAAAGGCGACGCTTTCGCAAAGTCAGCAACGCTCTTTTTAGCACGGGAGGAGGTAACTATTGTTCCCGGACCACCGATACAACCATACTCACAAGCCATTCCCTCCAGAAGCATCCCATTTTTCAGCCCAAGCTTGGCAAGTTTCATCATTTTAACGCACGCGGCAAGTCCCTCCGCACATTCAGTCTTAACCTCCATGTCAGGTTTCATCTCATGAATTCTTGCCACGACCGCGTGAGCTACGCCTCCACTTACTGCATAGCCTCTGCCTGTCACAGATGCGTCCATTATTTTGTCTCCAACTTCAATTTCGGAAGGTTCTATTCCCTTGGCAACGAACATTCCCATGAGTTCTTCAAAGGTGATAACAAAATTAACATACTCTTTGACATGTTCCTGCAGCGCTTCCAGTTTCTTGGAAACACATGGCCCAATAAACACAACTTTACTGTCGGGGTTATTCTTTTTTATATGATGAGAGGTATAAACCATTGGTGTACTTGACTCTGAAATATAATCATTAACCTCCGGATATTTCTTCTGTACCATCAATTTCCAAGAATAGCAGCAGCTAGTACCCATAAATGGTTCCTTTTCAGGCACTTCATCAATAAATTCCTTCGCCTCATTTAAAGTTGTCAAGTCAGCGCCTAGTCCGACTTCCACCACATCCTTGATGCCAAGTTGACGAATACCGGCAAAAATCTGTTCCGGAGTCGTCAAAGCACCAAACTGCCCGGCAAAAGAAGGAGCGATGATGGCATAGACTTCATTGCCACTCTTAATTGCTTTAATTAGCTGGTATATTTCAGACTTGTCTGATATAGCCCCAAAGGGACATTCTTGAATACAGTTTCCGCAGGCCACGCACTTATCAGCATCGATTTCTGCACGGCCAAGATAATCAGATTTAATTGCATCTACTCCACAACTTGCAGCACACGGTCTGTCATATTCAACTATTGCATGATATGGGCATTCATTCTTACAGCGTCCACATTTTATGCACTTTGCTTGATCGATGACTGCCCCATGCTTTTCAATTGTAACGGCGTTCTTAGGGCAGACATTCTTACAGGGATGAGCCAAGCATTTTCGGCAGTTGTCGGTAATAAACACCGTCTTAGTTGGACAAGCCTCACATGCTATCTTGATTACGGCAACCAAAGGAGGTGTATAAACTCTCGTATTCACATCTATATTCTCGCTGCCCTCAGAAATCGGTCCTGATTCAGCCGCGGTGCGCGCGTCAAGACCAAGAGCAAGTCGAAGCCTTTCGGCAATAACTGCTCTCTCTCGAAATACGTCTTCTCTGTAATATGCCTTCTCACCCGGTATCAGGCGGTATGTATCATCTCCGAGTTTTTTTAGATCCACATCATCATAGGCAATTCTCGCAATGTCGGCAAAGACCATCCTTCGTATATTAATAATGTCATTATAAGATTCTTTCACAGTTTGTGTCTCCTTGCGTTTGTAACCTTAAAGGTTACAGTCCCGCATCCTATTTGTTCATAACATGGTCAAAAGCCTTATCCAATACTACTGACATTATTTCCTCACGTGACGCATTGTGAAAAACAACGTCATCTACTACTACCACCGGTGATACATTTTTCATTTTCTTGCATTCACCAATGCACCTCACCATCTCGATGTCTAGCGTGAACTCAGGATTAACTCCCGGTTTCGTGAGAATAGTTTCCTTAATATTTTCCAGGCTGTCTATAATACCATCGGCCCCCATCATTGTACAGTTTGATCCAACACACACTTTAATTTTCATAACTTATTCCTTTCGCTCATTTAGGTTATTGTCCTCCGCTTACCATATGTTGTCAAAAATTATCTGACCCCTGACACATCCCTTTAAAATGCCATACAGATATTAGAGGACGATTCTGTTTTTTTGCAATTCCTTTGACAAATAGACAAGGCTATTTACAGAAATATACCTTCTATTTTCTTAGCTTATCGTTAATAAGTTATTAATCTCTTGCTTTTCTTCTCCCCTCCACGATATTTTTCAATTTATTCTATTTTTAACTTTATTTTACCATATTTACGCATAGCAAGTTCACCCAAAATACATATTTTTTATTTATTTTCAAAGATACGAAAACGCAGATATTTACTCATTTACCTCAGTAGGTATTAGTAAATATCTGCGACAAATTGAATTACATTTCCTTCTTGTCATATAAAATCTGTCCTGCCCAATGCTTATTCAAAACCTTCCGTTAAATGCATCGTCATACTTGCGAATCTTAGGTTCTGATGCACATGAGCTACGATTTTTCTCGTCTGAGTGCCTTAACTCCCTGTTTTGTAATAACATGCTCGCCTGTATCTTGTCTCCCCGCTATTTCAATGCTTACATATTAACTGTTCTCGGCTGCGTCCGTAGTGAAAATGTAGGAACTTAAAAACAATTGGTGTTTTAACTTAATCGTTTTGCCTACTGCATACAATATCTTCAACTTTTATTTTAACTATCAGGTCATCCATTGTTGTGTATTCAATCCAAACTTTTGGGTGATATTTATTTATATAAATATATTCTTCTGGCGTATAAACAACGATCCATTTTTCAGTCGTAATCCATTTAGGGACAAAGGCTCTTGTTTCGACCATGTCGCCTTTAACCATTTTGGGAATTATAGTTTCTTGAAAATCATCTATATCTCCAACATTCTCTTTCAATAAAAATATGCCTGCCGTAAAATCTTCTGAGGCGCCTTCATGAACTATTTTTATATCCTTTATATAAGCTCTTTCAAGTTTAGTACTGTACAAATCAGCATAGATAATTCGATAAAAAAGGCCTCTATTTGCGGTTCTATAAGCATGAATTATCTCTATGCCGAATTTACCATTATAATTTTTTATAAATTTCACAATTTCAATTATTGCGGAACTTGCTAAGCCTCCTATAAAACCGAAAAACAAATTCATCGTTTCGTTACTCATATAATTTCCTCTCATGCTATTCATTAAAAATGCTGGTCATATTTTTTAACCAAGAAGTTACTTGATATTTTACCACATTTTTAATTATTTTTACTTAACTGGTACATTATTATTAAAACTATCAAACAAGGATAATAAGGTTAAAATAAAGAACAGGTAAATAAAAATTATTTTTGGGGGCGATTAAATTGGGTTATGTTTTGAAAATAAAAATACCTCCAGGTTTACCTATAACAGCAAACAAGATAGACTGATGAAAATGGAAGTCAAGCATAAATATAAAAATTAAACTGTAGAAAAATATTATCTTAACGATGAAATTCCAACAACACCGCACACTTAATGTTAATTGTTTCACTAAACATATCAACAGGTTTAATTTCTTTTGTTACGTAACCAAATTCTGATAGTACTGCAATATTTCTAGCTAGTGCGGCTTAATTGCATGGCATGATATGTAGATGATGCACTTTGGGGGAATGCGAGTAAAGTCTTTTAGGACGGCTTTGTCACAACCAGCACGTAGTTAATCGACAAATTGTTCATATTCTATTCTACATCCCGATATATTTCACATAATCAGGTATTGACATGAGCTGCATTTCGAGTTTAGATTTAGTTTCTTCAGATACGTAATTATGCATTGCGATTTCATATCCTGACTGCTCGACAACTTGTAAATACTCATTCACGGTTGCTTTGATTTTCTCGTCCTTGCTTTTTAAGAGTTTTCCGCAGTTGCGATAAATCTCGAAAACGGGATTGCAGGAAGCAAACATCATTTTCATGGTTTCAAAATTCTTGTTGCCCGGAAAGCCACAGTTTGAGATCACAACAAATTGCTGCGTTTTGGGTTTGGAATTCGCGAGGTCAAATTTTTCGCCCGAATTTATTATCAAAGGGCTTTTCAGCGGAATAAGCCTATCGGCAAAATTCTTTAGAGTTGCTGTCATATTACATGTATAAACAGGCGAGGCAAAGCACACCACATCAGCAGCATTATATTTGTCCAAAAGCTCTGTCATCTCATCCTGCATCCCGCATTTTCCTGGTGTTTTAAACCAACAGCCAAAGCATCCTTTGCAGTGTCCAATGTTCTTATCAATTAAAAACACATTTTCAGTGTCAGCACCGGCTCTTTTTGCACCATTCAAAAACGCTTCTGCAATCACATTTGTGCTGCTGTTTGCTCCAGCAGGGCTTCCGTTAAAAACTATAAATTTCATTTAATTCTCCTTTTTTTAACTAATTGATATAATAAACCGTGTTCTGTACAGTACCGAGTCAACACTGCATATCCTCTTTTTGGGATACGCACATTTAGATTCCCCTCGAGATATTGCTTAGATAAATTGATACTATCACCCGTAGCAAAAGCCACAAAAGAAATGTAATACCTCTTTGTTTTCGTTTTAGCACTCGTAATATACCAATCTTATTCTATTACTTGGACAGACAATTTTTCACTTTTTGCAGCTTTTTTCATTACCTGCGCCGTTAGCTTCTTGCCACCGCATGAAAGCTCCGCGTTGCCAGTACAAAGTGAAATATTATTGCATATTGCTCTGACATAATATCTAGTGTTTTTCATATTGCCGCCTACACAACCATTCGGAGTCATATCGCCGTCTAACAATTTTCATGTATCCACTCCGAGAATATCTGAAAGCTCTGTAATAAGCGAAATATTTGAACACCACACACACCTCGTCCCCTCTTTCAAACTGTTTTGTCCCTTATATTCATTTTGTCCTCAAAATATTTTTGCGTCATGTTGCATTCCTAACGCAAGGCACAAATTATGTTTCCGACTTTGGTGTTTTGCATTATTTTCTACCTCCATGTAATACATTGTACAAAAACTACATCTGCTATACAATCAACTCTCCGTAGAGTTTCTCTACTCTAATGTAAAAAAATTCAAGCATCTGTAAAATACTATATAGATAAACCAAGCGCAAGAAGGTATTAATACCTCCTTGCGCTTGCTCGGCTAAAATATTTGCTCATGAACTAATATATCAAAGATAATTGTCTTTCATTCTCTAGAAATGCCATTTAATAGAAAAGTGATACCGATACATTTAATTAAAGTTTTGCCTCATTTTGAGAGGGAGTCAATTTTATCTCAGTTATGAATATAACGACATTTGTTTCAATAGGTTCTTTACTGAATAGTGCTCTTTTTATTTTCAGGAAATTGCTAAATATTCGTGCCGGCTTGGCCTGTTTTATTTAGACACGTTAAAGGTATTCCTGAAAATACCCTACACTATTCCGTTGCGATGCGCAGCCTCTTTGAACCAAGCGGCACTGAGCTTCGGCGTGCGTTTCTGAGTCATGAAGTCAACGTGCACAAGGCCGAAACGGGTACCAAACCCTCCGGTCCACTCCAAGTTGTCAAAAGCACTCCATACGAAATTCCCCTTTACCGGCGCCCCTTCCGAGATTGCTTTGTGTAAGTTCGACATCACTGCACGCAGATACATAACACGGTCGGTGTCGAGGACGCGTCCCTCCGGGGTTAAGATATCGCCAGCTGCACAGCCATTCTCGGTAATATAGATCGCCTTGGGCTTCCACAGGGAATTCATCAAACGAGGGCCCCAGTAGAGCACTTCAGGGCTGAAGCTGTGCCAAGGTGATCCCATTTTGGGATGAGTAAGCGAGGTTGGTACTTCGCGGAATCCATTAGCGTCCTCCGATGCCTCGACGTAGCTCTTGGGAATGTAGATGTTGACACCCACGAAATCTAGTGGACTGCCGATTGCTTTAAGATCAGCGTCGGTGAATTTAGGAGCGTCCGGACCAGCCGCCTGCAAATAAGAGTCGCTGTATTTTCCGGTCAACATCACGTCCAGGAAGCGTTCGTTGTATTTCTTTGTGGCAATTTCAGCAGCGCGCACATTTTCTGGTGTGTTAATTATTGGCACTCCGGTAAACAAAACATCCGCCGGCCCTAACAGCAGGTCAGACCGGATAGCGCGTATGGACTGAACAGCCAGACCATGTGCCAGCACGGCATGGTGAGACACTTGGTTGACCTGAGCAGTGGATAATTGCAGGCCCGGCGCAAGTTCAATCCTAACATCCTTGCCCTGCACTTTAATTTCTGTTCCTCGGTGACCCATGTCCACGAAGTTTTGAAGCTCGTTTAATGTGAAGAAATGCTTGACCCTGTCACCGAGTTGATCGGCGATCAGGCTGGCATAGTCTGCAAAAGCCTGGGCAGTGTCCCGGGATTGCCATCCACCCTTATCCTGAAGAGCTTGCGGCAGGTCCCAGTGATAGAGGGTGCCAAAAGGCTCAATTCCTGCTTGAAGGAGTTCATCTACCAGGCGACTATAGAAGTCCAAGCCTTTCTGGTTTGGTTTTCCAACCCCATTGGGGAAAATGCGTGGCCAGGAGATCGAAAAGCGATAGGCATTGACCCCCATTTCTTTCATCACGGCTACGTCCTCCTTGTAGCGACGGTAGTGATCAATTGCTACATCACCAGTATCCCCATTTTTCATCTTTCCCGGTATGTGCGCATAGGTGTCCCATATCGACTTGCCCTTACCATCCGCATCTGGAGACCCCTCAATCTGGTAGGCCGCTGTGGCCACACCCCATAAGAACTGTTCCGGAAAAGTCGGCAAAGTGGCTCCCGGCATCTGTTTACCACTTTGAACGTGATTACCAGCCAACTTCACGAAATCTCTGCTATCAAAATAGTTAGACATATAAACCTCCTGATATGCTTGTTTTTTGAGTCGAGTATGGTGAGTTTAAACAAATGACAAACTTGTCATTAATCTCTTGCTTTTCTTCTCCCCCTCAACCATATTGTAAAATTGCCCTAAATTTTAACTTTATTCTACCATATTTAAGCATACCCAGTTCACCCAAAATATATATTTTTATTTATTTTCAAAGACACAAAAACGCAGATATTTACTCAGATACGCGAAAGGCCGAGGATTTTGTAAGCTCAGCAAGTTGTGCTTTCTAAGACCAATAAGTGTGGCCAAATTTCTATGACTTCTTTACCACAATATTTAAAGTCCCATGCGACAAAAAGAACTGCACTGCCTCCAAATATTAGACACTAACATATAGGGTCAGTTACAATATATAAAAGGAGGCGGTTATCTTGAATGTTATATATTCTCAAGAATTTAAGCTTCATGTAGTTCGTACTTATTTGGAATCTCCTTACGGCATACGAACTATTGCAAAGCAGTTTGATTTACCAAGTAAGAACTACATTACCAATTGGATAATATCACTGAAAAAAGAAGATATCTTTTCCGAAGAAGAACTCTTGTTACTACAGGCAAAGAGCACTAAAAGTAATGGCAGCAAGCTGACAATTAAAGATGTTTTTAAAATGTCACCTTCGGAAAAGCAATTGGCTGAAGAAAATATGCGCTTGCGTGCCGAGGTCGAATTCTTAAAAAAATTAATTGCTCTGAAAAGGAACCAATACCCAAAGAGATAACTTACCGGATAATTTCAGAGCTCTCTAACAAATATCCGGCAAGAATGCTTTGTGAAATAGGAAGTGTGAGCCGAGGCGCTTATTACGCGTGGCTAAATGCTGAAGTTAAACCTTGGGAAGATATCCTGATATTTATAAAAAAAGAACAATTGAAGTCCCATAATACATTGGGGTATCGTCGTATGAAAATATTCTTGTTGCGCAATCACCATATTACCATAGGTGCTAACAGGCTGCGTGCAATCATGCTTGCAAATAATTTGCAAGCTATAATTCGTCGTAAACGCCGCAAGAATTGCCGTGAAAAAGAAATGGAAACGCTTGCGGCACCTAATGTCTTAAAACGCAATTTCCACAGCGAAAATCCCAATCAGAAATATGTTACAGATATCACTTATATACCACTAAAAAATACCACAGTTTATTTTTCGGCCATTATAGATGTTTATAATGATGAAGTTGTCGCAACTCATATAAGCTCTAACGGTGATAAAAATCTTTCATTAAAAGTTGTTGAGCAATTATCTGCAAAACGCAATTTAGAAGGAGCATTATTACACAGCGACCAAGGAATTCACTATACTAACAAAGAATACAATAACTTGTTAAAGAAAAAAGGCATCATACAAAGCATGTCTCGCAAAGGTAACTGCTGGGACAATGCTATGGCAGAAAACTTCTTCAGTCATTATAAAACTGAATGTATCAAGTTTTTCAAAAAGCGCCTAAATTCAATAGAAGATGTTCAAGAAGTGACCACTGCATATATAGAATATTATAATAATCAAAGATATAAGGCTAAATTAGGTAATATGGCACCAGTTGAATACCGCTTAAAAAAATTTTAAAAACACTATGAAATATTTAGGGACAGTGTCCTGTATTTTAACGCACTGCAAACCGTCCCTTTTGTCGCGCTATGCGTTTTATATTTAAGATTTTTATATTATTTCATAGACTCAAAAATCGCCGCTATTTACTCAGATACGCGAAAGACCGAGGATTTTGTAATAGGATAGTACAAACTGTACATCCTATTGCAAAACCGCAAGGTCTGACAAAGTAGATGAGTGAACAGCGGCGATTTTATTTTACAGACAAGGTCTGACAATAGCGGTAATTTTATTTTGTAACATGGATTGGTGCAATATTCGCTTGGAAATAGGCGGCCACCCTATCAGCCACATTAGCCTGCAGATTACGGTAAAAGAACTGGTAATCATAAAGATGATATACCCCAGACCCAAACAAAGACAGCACCGGTGGGTACTCCTCCCATGTTACACCCGTAACTTTAAGGGTCTTGCGCTCTCGATCCAAATAGGCTCCTGTTAAATAAGGTATTTCTTTTTTTATATTACCCTGATAGTCCGTAAAGCAGGCACCCTTATTTAAAAGTGGCGAAGCCGGAACGCTATCCGTGCGCCAATTTAATGGATTTATAGCATAAATCTTACCCTTGCTATCGGCAGGAACCATCATAGAATCTTTTATATTAACAGCCTCGGAATTAAAAGAAACTATGCAGCCTAAATCTTTAGCACCCAACGCAGGTTTTAACTTATACCTTTCTACATCGTGCTTTGTCAGTACCCAGCCAGGGCAATAAGCAGCCACTACTCTTTTTTGCAGGTTCTTATCTGCTGCCACAACCTTCATTAGCTCAATAACGAGTTGCGATCCTTGCGAAAAACCGGCTAATACAATACCGCGCCCTTGATTATAGTTTT
>Ga0183096_1001697_pt1 | contig 17675 bp, 14 predicted proteins | sample Biomet5_FD_127791 | JGI IMG/M metagenome (GOLD analysis project Ga0183096, IMG submission 127791) | Microbial communities from bioreactor (seeded with sewage sludge) at LBNL, California, USA - Biofuel metagenome 5 (version 2) (version 3) | ecosystem: Engineered > Bioreactor > Anaerobic >... | reverse complement strand
GTTGAAAATTCAGTGAAAGAAGGGCTGCACGGTTATATGAAAGTATAAAGTGCAGCCCTGTCTGTATAGACTTGCTGATTGTTTGATTAATGAGTTGTTGTTAAAAAAAAGTTCGGAGGTTTGTTTTTATGAAAGAATGTCCGGCTTAAAGTGTTATTGGAAGAATGAGAAAGATCAATTTAATCGTTATCCATTGCTCCGCTACGCGTTGCGACCGCAACTATACGGAACAGCAGCTTACCGCCGACCACCTTCGACGTGGCTTTAGTGCGGCAGGCTATCATTTCTATATCCGTAAGAACGGCGACATCAAGTCACTCCGTCCGTTGGCAAAGCCCGGTGCGCATGTGTATGGGCATAATGCCCACAGCATTGGCATCTGCTATGAGGGTGGGCTGGATGAGCAGGGACGTCCGGCAGATACCCGAACGCCGTATCAAAAGCACTCTTTGCGTGTGCTCGTCCTGCTTTTGCTGCGTGACTATCCCGGTTGTCGTGTTTGCGGTCATCGTGATTTGAGTCCCGATTTGAATCATAACGGCGAGATAGAGCCTCGGGAATGGATTAAGCAATGTCCCTGCTTTGAAGCATCGAAGTTGTTGGAGGAGCCTGTACCCGGGATGCCGGGGTGGGGAGGGTGAGTGAAATTGGCGCTATCTTTATCTTTTGCTAGATCTACTCATTCTTTTAATAATCTATTGTAACTTTGTATCTTTGACATTAAAACAACGAGATAATATGAAAATAGAGCATATTGCCATTTGGGTGGAAGATCTGGAAGTTATGAGTCAGTTTTATGTGAAGTATTTTGATGTGACTTGCGGAGATTTATATGTTAACCGGAAGAAAAACTACACATCCTGTTTCTTTACTCTAAAAGATGGTGGGAGCCGTATAGAATTAATGCGTCGTCCTGACATTGCTGATAACAATGCGAAACGGGGGTTGGTGAAAGGGTATGCGCATATTGCAATATCTGTTGGCAGCAAAGAAGCGGTAGATGCTTTGACGGAATGTTTACGGAATGATGGTCACCGGATTGAAGGTGAACCTAGAACAACAGGAGACGGATATTATGAAAGTGTTGTACTGGATCCTGAAGGAAATTATATCGAAATAACGGAATGATGCCGCTAACGCTATCCCAAAACAGTCATATATAGTACTTTCTGGTAATTTATATTTTTATCACGATGTAAATTCCTTAAATAAGGCCTTCATTGTTTTGCATCGTTTCATTTGATTTTGTGACTTTGGGTATGATTTCTGAAGAAGAAGATAGATATTCAATTCGGGTGCAGAACATAATTCTTTCATTTTTTATTTGTTAGAAAGGATATAGGCATCAATTTGTTTTTGTAGTTGGTCATTTTCCTTTTTCAAAAGTTCTGCAAGCTGCTCATTAATGAGATTAAATGTCGTCAGCTCGTTATCTGCAAATAATTCATTGTGGATAACTAATACATATTCATCAGCAAATGAAAATCGTGAAATGAATCCTCCTTTATATATTTGATTAATATCTCCTTTTTCAAAGAAGTCACTGTATGCACCATTTTCATAAATAATTGAACTGTCATTGCCTCTTAAGTTAATATTGGAAGTATAACAGAAAATGCCTTTTCTAAATATTACTCTTACTATATGTTCAGAAGCAAGCATAAATAATACAGCAATTCGATCCTGTATAGTCAATAGGTGTATTTGTTTAAGTATATCCTCAAAATCGTTTTTATTTATATATTGGTAATGAATGATATTGAAAATTGCTTCATTTTGCTCTTCAAATTGGTTGAAATATTTATAATATTCTTGATATAATGTTGATTTCTTATAATTTTCAATAGCCTCTTGCCCTATATACATTTCTATAAATTCATCACTATATGGTTCAGGACACATTTCACGTGTTTTTCTTGCAATAGTTTCATCATTAAGTAAAACAGGCATAGGATCTAGAATAATTCTCCACACAGCTACGGCGCCAATACAAGCTTTTAAACAATAGGTAAAGAAGTCTACTAGTTTTTCTTCTTTATAGGCCTTTCGCCCTTCAAAGCTATATCGTGTAGTATACATCGTGGAAAATCCTTGTTTATGGATATATTTATTCATATTCTCCATAATTATACGCAACTTGTCAAAATATGGCTTAAGTAATCCTTCTCTCAATTCTTGGTAATCATTAAATTGGTCTTTCAACGATTTTACCATAGTGTGTTGCTCAAATCCTTTTTGTTTTTTATTCCATTTTTCTATATCATCTTTATTCTCATTTAAATAGAGAGAGGTTACAGAAATTTCATATGATTGCCGTAAACTATAAAATGCACAATCAAAATACCCATCGCAAAATAAATTGATTGCATTGATTAACATTTTCCCCGCTTCTTGAAAGAATATATTTGTCTGTCTTGCATCCCATATTCCTGTATCAGCAAAGAATATATAGTCAATATCATATATATACTTTTCTGCAAAAGGTAATTTAATAGGATCTACTTTCCTGAAATCCAATTTGTTGAAATTGACTTGAGCCATTTTATTCTTATTTAGAATAGTAACCGCCAGTTTTAGGCGCGCCTCTAAATTCTATCAGGTCTAATTTATATAAAGAACTTAAATATCGCTTTACTGTTGGTATACTCTTTCCTAATTTTTGTGCTATTTCCGTAGCATTTAATCCTCCTTGTTGTTTTAATAGACTAAGCAGCTCTTGTTCTTTTTCATTTACTGTATCATTTACTGTATCATTTACTGTATCACTCATGACACTGTATTTTCTTTTGAACGCTACCGTAAACATTCCCTCTGTGTGAAACTCCGGTTCAGGGAGTTTTGCTTCCTTCATAGCTGCTTGCATACGGGGTATGCCGGATGCTACTTTTTCAACCAAGTGCATACGGGTAAATAGTCCAAATATTAATGGATTGCGTGTCATGCTCTTGTGCCCAAAATCTTTTGCAACTATAGGTAATAGTCCTCCGGGATTGGAAACTTCTACTCTGTCATCAAACATCTCTATCGTAATAGTGGCGCCTTGCTCGTAGTAATCACGATGGGATAGGGCGTTTATAATGGCTTCCTTGAATACGGTCAAAGGGATCTCCCAAATCTCTTCTCTCGGTCCAGGGCCTTCTATCTTGTAGGCAATTTGAAGCTTACTCTCGAGCCATGCCATTGCTTGCAAATACTGATGATACAATGGACCACCGAAAGATTTATCATCTATAATATATACTTTGGTCGTTCCTTTGAAAAGAACGCATCTTGTTATTGCGTGCGGAAATTTTCTTTCTGGCTCTTTTCCAAAAAACATGGCAGCTCCATTCTTGGCTACTCCTTTATTCGTAAACAGTTCCAGATTCTCGAATATCTGTTTGTTGGCAGTCGATGGACTTAACTGTGCTTCTGTGCGGAAGTCTTTTATTGCTTGTTCATCTGCATCAGTGTAGATGTTGAACCATGAACAAGGAATTGCATCAAAGAAAATTTTATTGCATTCTTGAAAGAAGCTGCGCATTTCTTCAACGGTATGAAGCTTTTGAGAGTTGGCACCCTCACGAACAAAAATAGAACCGGAAAATATATAAGGTTTGTCCTTGCCGGACGGTACATCTATGATCCAAACCGTTTTATTATTTATGCTTGCAGCGTACATCTCATAATGAAGAGCCGGAGATATTTCACTGATTGAACCTTGAATAGCTGACCGTTTTTCGTTCTCTAAACTAATGCCAGTAACCTTTCCATTGTCATCTACCCCAATGAGCAAATACCCTCCGTCAGCATTGGCAAAAGCACAGATTTCTTCCGTTAGTTCACGCACTTTTGATGGAACACGAACCTTAAATTCTACATTATAACCTTCTCCGCTATCAATGAGTGATTGTAGGTCTTTTGTCTCAAGCATAATTAAATCAATTGAATTACAAAGATATGATTAATCTGTCAAAATGTATAATTTATTTTTATTTTGCTTCAATTCTATTATTTTTCCTTATTCTGCTTACTATTAGCATGATTGCTTTTGCAAAGGTAGGGAAAATAATCAAACAGAGGCTGTTCTCCGTATTGGAAATAGCCTCTGTTTCAAAATGGCACACATAAAAGATTCTTTAATCTCCTTTTTTGTGTTTGTGGGGTTTAAGAGAAGGCGTATTACCTGGGGTGTTTTTGTTGTCCCTTTGACGCCTGTCTGGCTCTCCTGTTGATTTAGCAACTCTTTTAGGACCGGTTTTTATTCCCATAGTTTTTCTTTTTATAAGTTAAACAACAAACTAAATATCAGAATCATATAGACAACTACCATGCCAAAACCTATATTTTAAGCAACTTGAAAGAGTGTGCCAAAATGCGACTGACGAGGGTGACATTCTTGCAGACCTTATTTTAACATATTATACATATTGAAGTCTATATATTATTCTGTTAGTGAATCTATAAATTCTCCAAACCGTAAAATCTTCTCACTATTTGTCTTGTTAAAAAGTAAGTGTTCAAAGTCTTTTTGCTTTTTCTTTAAATCAATCGTTTTTAGCAGTTTTGCTGTCGCTCGCTTGAACTCTTGTAAGTTATGTACTCCGCAACGCTTTGAAAGAAAATCGTAATCAGGTTTGGACTGTGCTAATAAGAACATCAGGTCATAAAAATCACGACCTTTTGCACGAGCTAACATTGCGGCGATTTTCATACTGCACAATACTCCATCGGAAGGAACGGGAAATGGGAAAAAAAATCCACAGCCTTTGATGTTGGTGATAACTGGAGGGTAAGCGATTCCTTGGTCTTGGCTTTCAATCTTTATCAAAAAACGTTCTTCCTTATATCCGCTTAATCCTAGATCAAATAGAAATTCAGGAAAGTGAATATTACGCCGGAAAGCGGTCAGCTTTGGATTATCTTTATCCTTCGCTTCCACTTGCAACCCCGAGCGTTCCAAAAACTGAATTACTCCATTTGTCATTTCAATAAACTCCTCTTTCGATAGGTCTTTGCAGTCGAAATCCAAGTCTTCGGAAAATCGGTCTATTCCTCTTACCAAGCGCAAGTTTGTTCCTCCGATAAAAACCATCTTTTGGATGTTTGATGTAGAAGAAAGGTAATCCAGAATCATCAACTGCAAATACTCTTTCAGTATGTGCTTATCAAACCCCGAATTCTCACGGATTTGAGCTGGAAAATAATTTTTTATCTGTTCAACTTGTATCATAAATAGTAAGTCTTAAAAAGTAACTTTACCCGATGGTTAAGCGCCTTGCTCTGAAACTTGGTGCAGTACTCCATCAATAAATCCTTGTTCAAATCATCTTGCAGATAATCTTCATCCAAACGCAACTCTTCCAATTCCTGCTCGCTATCGTAGAACGGGTAAAGATACAGCAAATCAAGCAATGCCTTTTCGGGTGTGGCAAACTGTATGTTGCGGTTGTCTGCCACAGGCTTTAAGTCATACCCGAACATCAGATTTTCTTTGATGTTTTTATATGAGTATTCGCCAAAGTCATTAGTAAATGAAGCCGTTTTTAGTGATGTTACACTGGTAATCTGCACCACCGCTTCCGGTATCATCCCATAAAACGACAATGCCGTGTGTAGACTGATATAGGACGGGCGGTAAATTCGATTGGCAAAATAAAGAGAATAATCCGGCTTGCTTTTATATTCGGAGAAAGCAAAGTATCCCTGCCTTAACCGGATAAGATACCCCTTTTTAGCCCAGCGGGTAAGGTTATTCCGATCAAAATCGGGTTGCCATGCATATACCTGATAGATATTGAAGCATGCCAAATTAAATAGCTGATTCTTAAATTCCAGAAAGGTCATTTCTTTATTTTGTTTCTATTATGCAGCAAATATAGTGCATTTTGGAAACAAAACAAAGGCTTAGGATGAATTAAAGGTCTCCTTCTTCTGTCGACAGGACGGAAATACGCTGGGTAAATTATTCCTAGCATTATTCCTTCACTTGGCTGCTTGACTTGCTTTGTTCTTGTGCATTGACTTGCCCGGTAGAAAGAATTATTGTTTTTAATTAAAGTATCTATAGCCTTAATATTTAGAAAGATTGCTATATATCCAAATTTTATTTATCTTTGTAACAGCTGTAATAGTTACGGTCGTAACAAAGAATAGATAGAATGAAATTTTATAATAGAACAAGCGAATTGGCAGAGCTGCAACGGATACAAAACTTATCGTTCAGTGACCATTCCCGTCTGACGGTAGTAACCGGAAGGCGAAGGATTGGTAAGACAAGTCTTATTATGAAATCTGTCGAAGATTTACCGACTGTTTATTTGTTTGTCGGTCGTAAAAGCGAAGCAACACTTTGTTCAGAGTTTATTCCGATTATCAGTCAATCGCTCAATACATTTGTTCCTACGGAAATACGAACTTTCCGGTCATTATTTCAATATTTAATGGAGTTGGCTTCGCAAAAATCATTTAATCTTGTTATTGATGAATTTCAAGAGTTCTACAATATTAATGAGTCTGTGTATAGCGATATGCAAAATATCTGGGACACCTACCGCAAAAAATCTAAAATGAATTTGATTGTATCAGGCTCTATTTATTCATTGATGCAGAAAATATTTCAGAATAATAAAGAACCTCTATTCGGTAGGGCGGATAATATCATCAAGCTATCAGCTTTCGATTTGAACACGCTCAAAGAAATTATGCGTGATCATAACTCCAACTATACTAATGATGATTTACTTGCTCTCTATTCCTTTACGGGTGGGGTTCCCAAGTATGTAGAGCTGTTTTGTGATAACATCATATTGAGTATAGATGATATGATTTCATTCATGGTTCGGGACAACTCTCCCTTTACCGATGAGGGAAAGAGCCTATTGATAGAAGAGTTCGGGAAAAACTATGCGACCTATTTCTCCATTTTAAGTGCCATTTCAGGTGGTATCAATACGCAACCGGAAATAGAAGCTGCGTTAGGAGATAAAAGTATAGGCGGACAAATAAAGCGACTGATTGAGGATTACAATATCATTGTTCGCCAGCGTCCTATATTGGCAAAAGAAGGTAGCCAAGCCGTTCGATATGAAATACAGGACAATTTTCTTCGATTTTGGTTTAACTATTTCGATCGTCATCGTTCGCTGATAGAGATAAAGAACTTTATTGGGTTGCAAGCTATCATCAAATCCGACTACGCGACGTATTCGGGTATCATGTTAGAGAGATATTTCAAACAGCAGTTTGCCGAAAGCTTTCTGTACAGAGCCATCGGTTCATGGTGGGAACTTAAAGGTAATCAAAATGAGATAGATATTGTCGCCTTGGGATTGGATAAGAAACAAGCGGTGGTAGCGGAAGTAAAGCGACAAAAGAAGAATTTCAAGCCTGAATTATTGACTGCAAAAGTAGAGCATCTTAAGAATAAGTTGCTGCCCAAGTATAAGATTGAGGAAATTTGTTTGTCTTTGGAGGATATGTAGAATTATTTTTTTGTGTAGGGACTAAAAATAAAAAACTCCTGATATTCAATGAATATCGGGAGTTTATTTCTTTTCGCTTTCTTATAAGTGGTGCCACCAGGAATCGAACCGGGGACACAAGGATTTTCAGTCCTTTGCTCTACCAACTGAGCTATGGCACCATGCCTTTTTGTTTTTGCGATTGCAAAGGTAAGTGAAAGTTTTGGACTACACAAGGACTTCTAAAATAAAAAGCGCTGCAATCAAGCTATTTAGCTTGTTTTCAGCGCTTTTTGTTTTAAATTATTTTGTATTTTCTTCCTGTAAAGGATTCCAGCCTTGGGCTTTCAATTCAAATTCCTGACCGTCACGGGTGATGAGGGCACAACCTAAATCTGGAGCAGTGATGTGACCGATTAGTTTGACACCTTCTATTTCGGATACTTTGTCGTGGTCGGCAATGGGTACGGTAAACAGGAGTTCATAATCTTCTCCTCCGTTCAAAGCGCAGGTTGTGAGGTTCATATTGAACTCTTCCGCCATAACGGCTGTCTGGTAATCAATGGGGATATGTTCCTCATAAATGCGACAGCCAGTCTTGCTTTGGGTACAGATATGGAGTAGTTCGGAAGATAGTCCATCGGAAATATCCATCATGGAGGTAGGGTAAATACCCTCTTCCGCTAGTTTTTGAATGATGTCACGGCGGGCTTCGGGCTTTAACTGACGTTCCAGTAAGTATTCTTTTCCTGAAAAATCAGGTTGGATGTCTGTCTTTCCTTTAAGGGCTATTTTCTCACGTTCCAGTAATTGAAGTCCCATATATGCTGCTCCAAGGTCACCTGTGACACAGATCAGATCTGTCTCTTTGGCTCCGTTGCGATATACTACTTTATCCTTATCTGCCTCTCCGATGCAGGTCACGCTGATGGCGAGTCCCGTGAGTGAAGAAGAGGTATCACCTCCCACAATGTCCACTCCATACTCCTCGCAAGCCAGACGTATACCGGCGTAAAGCTCTTCCATCTCTTCCACACAGAACCGCTTGGACAGGGCTAAAGATACGGTGATCTGCTTTGGAGTGCCGTTCATGGCATAAATGTCGGAGAAGTTCACGATTGCTGCCTTATATCCCAAATGTTTCAAGGGAACATAAGTCAGATCAAAATGTACTCCTTCCATTAATAAATCTGTAGTGACAAGCACCTGCTTTTCGGGATAAGAAAGGACAGCGGCGTCATCGCCTATGCCATATTGGCTGGAGTTGTTTTTCAGTTCAATTCCCTCGGTAAGATGGTCAATTAGTCCGAACTCGCCGAGGGTTGCTATTTCTGTTCTCATAAATAATGTTATGCGCGATTAATCAATTCTCTCATAATGGTTGTCATTTTGGGCTGGGCGGCATCGGCGGCTTTTTGTACCTCTTCGTGGGTGACCTCAACAATCTTTCCTTCAACACCTAAATCGGTGATTACGGAAATGCCGAATACTTTGATGCCGCAATGATTGGCTACAATGACTTCAGGTACGGTGGACATACCCACTGCATCGGCTCCCAGAATGTGGAAGAGTTTATACTCTGCCGGAGTTTCAAAGGTAGGACCTTGCGTGCCGATATATATACCATGCTGCACCTTGATCCCTTTTTCTTTGGCAATGGCATCCGCTTTACGGATCAGCTCCTTGTCGTAAGCCTCGCTCATATCCGGGAAACGTGGTCCGTAAGGTATGTTTTTCCCACGTAACGGATGCTCGGGGAAATAGTTGATGTGGTCGGTAATAATCATCAGGTCGCCGATCTCAAAATCTGGATTTGTACCACCGCTGGCGTTAGATACAAAAAGTGTCTGGATGCCCAATTCACGCATCACGCGTACAGGAAAGGTTACTTCTTTCATGGAGTATCCTTCGTAAAAATGGAAACGTCCCTGCATGGCCATGATGTCCTTATTTCCCAGTTTGCCGAAAATCAATTTTCCGGAATGCCCTTCTACCGTAGATATGGGGAAGTTGGGAATATCCTGATACTTTATTTCATACTTCTCGGTGATGTCATTGGCAAGGCTGCCCAAACCGGTTCCGAGGATGATGGCCGTCTTAGGTTGCGTATGCATCTTACTTTTGAGGTAAGCTGCTGTTTCTTGAATACGTTCTAACATAATCAATAATATTTTGGTTGAATATATTTTGTTGATTTTGTAAAATCCTTATTTCTATAGGCAACGTGTAGATGAATGGTTTAAGAGATTCATCTATGGACGGATGATGGATTAATCGAGTCCCGTCTTTTTCTGTAGTAATGATGAGTCTGTTTTCGCCTTTCAGCTTGCCAAATTGTTCTTTGATTTGGCGTATATCTGTACTGGTGAAGTTGTGATGATCGCCAAATGACAGAGAGGTCACATGAGCGGCATATTTTTTTATTTTCTTTTTTAATGGAGCGGGTGAGGCTATGCCGGTCATAAGTAGAATATCCGCTTCTTTCAGAGAGTTCAATGTGCGTTCCTTGCTTCCGGTTTCCGGGAATAATGGGGTCAGCATGCCATATTGTAAACAGGAAAAGAAAAGTTTTTGGTAAGGATACAGGTTTAGCCGTTTACCAATGATGTTGTAATCGATGGGTTTAATATCTTCGGGGCATTTGGTGACGATTACAATATGCGCCCGTTCCTTGCCTTTTTCATTTTCACGTAAGCGTCCGGCAGGTAGCAATTTGTCATCACAGTATAAACGGTGGTAATCCGTCAGAAGAATATTCAGTCCCGCCTTGACATAGCGATGCTGGAAAGCGTCGTCCAGTAATATGACATCTACTGCCGGATTCTTAAGTTGCATTAAATGCTCAATGCCCTGGCAACGGTCTTCATCTACGGCTACGCGTATATCAGGGTATTTTGTTTTCATTTGGTAAGGCTCGTCTCCAAGAGTTTGCACGTCACTCCGGGGAGTTGCCAGTACGTATCCTTTGCTTATTCGTTTATAGCCACGGCTCAATATAGCTATGTTGAAGTTGTTTTTTTGTAATAATCTGATGAGGTATTCCGTATGCGGAGTTTTTCCGGTTCCGCCTACTGCAAGATTGCCTATGCATATCACAGGAATGCTAAAACTCTTTGACCGGAGATATCCCCAGTCAAAGAGCTTGTTTCTGAAACCTACACCTATACCGTACAGCCACGATATAGGATATAGGCTGTATTGTATTAACCTAATCAGTTTATTCGTCATTCATCTTCTTCCTTTAATTTAAGTTCAACTCAAAAGGAAGGCGGGCTTGTACACGATCACTATTTTCAAAGTTGTTCAATACATTGATTTGTTGATAAAGTTCTCCGGCTTTGCCTTCCAAAACATGAGCACGGATATAATTTCCAGGGTTTGTCTCTAACAATTTAGTGAAGAAACTCTTCTTTTCCGGATAAGACATCACGGTATATGCTTCCACACCAGCCTTGTGAGTTGCGATATCAACAGCTTTGTCCAAACCTCCGAGTACATCTACCAAGCCTAATTCTTTGGCAGTTTTGCCTGTCCAAACACGTCCCTCTGCTATTTTCTTAATAGCATCTGCGCTCATTCCGCGTCCTTCTGCACAACGGCCTACAAATGTTTCGTACCCACGGTTAATCATCATTTGCATTAATCCTTGTTCTCCGTTATTCAACGGGCGTCCAAGTGCTCCGAAATCAGAATAAGTATTTGTTTTTACAGCGTCGAATGAAAGTCCGATTTTATCGGTTAATCCTTTCACGTTGGGAATTATGCCAAAGATTCCGATAGATCCTGTCAGTGTAGTTGGTTCGGCTACTATGCTATCGGCACCACATGAAATATAATAACCACCCGATGCTGCATAATCACCCATGGAAACAATCACTGGTTTCTTTGCTTTCAGTTCCTTTACTGCATACCATATTTGTTCTGATCCGTAAGCGCTACCTCCCGGAGAATTGACACGCAATACGACGGCTTTTACATCATCATTGTCTTTCAATTTACGTAAGTCACGGATCACTTTGTCAGAATTGATGCCTTCACTTAATTGATTTGAAGAACTTCCGTCAATTTCACCATAAGCGTAGTATACTGCAATGATGTTTCCGCTCTTGTCTTTTGGTACATTCTTTCTGACGTTTATCATATCCTTCAGACCTAAAACAGGCATCTTGTCGTCTTTATCCAGTCCGGCCATTTTCTTCAAATAGTTGCGAACATCGTTTTTATACATCAATGTGTCTGCCATCCCATCTTTTACACTTTGCTCTGCAGGATAGAATAGTAACATTTGATTGGCATATGCATTTAAAGAATCGGAATTGATGTGGCGTGAAGTAGACACCTCGTTTAATATTTGTTTCCAGTTGGAGTTCAAAAGATCGGATATCTGCTCACGATTTGCTGCACTCATCTCTGTGGCGATAAATGGTTCTACGGCCGATTTGTAAGTGCCAACTCTGAATACCTGCATTTCAACACCGATTTTGCTAAGTAAATCCTTGTAGAAGATCGGGGTAGATGCCAGTCCCATCCACATAATTGCCCCTTTGGGGTTTAATATTACCTTATCTGCTACGCTGGAAAGATAATAAAGGCGTTGGGAATATTGGTCACCATAAGCGACAATGAATTTGCCGGAAGTTTTGAAATCTTCCAGTGCCTTGCGAATTTCTCCCATGGAACTATATCCGGCGGCAAGAGTGCCAACTTGCAGATAGATTCCTTTGATATTTTCGTTCTCTTTGGCTTTCTTGATGGAAGAAAGAATATCATCCAGCCCAAGTACGGTTTCGTTATCATCCATGAAAATATCAAATGGATTGTCTTGGCTACGTTCTGCTAATACACCGTTCAGGTTGAGCATCATAACTGAATTTTTACGTACTTGTGTTTCAGATTCAGAGGAAGATGCCACACTGAAAAATACTAAAACGCCGATGAAAAATAGAATAACGCTTGTTACAATCAAACCTGTTATGGTTGCCAGCGTGAATTTTAGAAAATCTTTCATTGTTGTTACTGTTTTACTTGCCAACTTAATATTAAGTTAACAAAGATAGTTAATAGAATTGATTTTTCTCTATCAGTCGTCCGCTTTTTTATTTTATCACACTTTAATAGAAAGAATAAAATTCCTTTTGAGTTATTTTCTTTCGTCATTAAAGTCTTTTGTTTTTATATATTCTCTTTTTATTCCTATCCCATTCGCTATTCCTTCGTTATTGCTCCGATATAACGCCGTACTTTCCCTGTAAATAGAATGTTTTAACGCATAAATATCGGAGCAATAACGAAGATAAAACGATTTTGTACCGAAAAAGGACGGCCTCGAACCTGCTGTAACTCTTCTTCTAAATTTCTCTATCCTCAATGCTTCCAACTTTTACGCATTCTTTCCTGTGTTATCCCGCCAGCTTCGGTATGACAAATAATCCGGAGCGCATCGCCTGCTCCCCACTTTATGCCTTTTAGCCAGGGGTAATATTTGCCCCCTTGATCACTTTTCTTTCTTTCCGCACTAAATTCCCCCTTCTTTTCTTTCCTTCATATTTTTTTTTGCGGTGTATTCGGTTTCTTCCTCTCCCTTCCTTCTTCAGTTCAGGTGTTTTCGTCTGTGTTAATACCCGTATCTTTGGTCCCCTGTCTCTCTTTTCGCAGTAAATCTCTGTTTAGATCAAAAAAGGCCTTTATTATATATAATAGGTATCTTTCTTTCTTTTCAGTTTCTCTAATCCCCCCTGTTCCTTTTTTTTAGTCCTTCCTGCCAATTGTCAATCAGCCCTTTAGGTATATTTGCTCAAAAAAGTTAGAAAAAAGAGATACTAAAGTTTGGATTGGAGAGATAAAAGGCTTACTTTTGCACCCGCTTTCCAGGAGGGAAAGCCTGATAGATTGACAGAATGAAAGTAGTGGGGGTAATTTCCGTTTGTTTTCGAGCTTACAGCCATTTTTCTTATCACCTTTCGCCAAGAGAGTGTTGAAAAAGGGAATAGCTAAAGAAAAGAAAGCGAAAAAAAACATCGAAAAAGATTTGGAAGATATACTGGAAAGTATTTACCTTTGCATCCGCTTTCTGAAAAGAAATCGATTGATCTTTGAAAGATTTACATAAACAATACAAGTAGTACAAGTTCAAGGTTGTGCTTAGCTGCAAGGCAGGTACGATCTTGGGTAACAGTAAAAAGAACCGTCATTTCATGCTGAAAGGTATGGAATAGAAACTTGAATAAATCGGGCGTCCTGAACAGAGCAAAAAGGGTTATATCGTAGTAATATGATATAGCATTTAACAATACTATTACAATGAAGAGTTTGATCCTGGCTCAGGATGAACGCTAGCTACAGGCTTAACACATGCAAGTCGAGGGGCAGCATATTTGTAGCAATACAGATGATGGCGACCGGCGCACGGGTGAGTAACACGTATCCAACCTGCCGTTTACTCGGGGATAGGCTTTCGAAAGAAAGATTAATACCCGATGGTATAGAAGAATCACATGGTTTTTCTATTAAAGAATTTCGGTAAACGATGGGGATGCGTTCCATTAGGCAGTTGGCGGGGTAACGGCCCACCAAACCTACGATGGATAGGGGTTCTGAGAGGAAGGTCCCCCACATTGGAACTGAGACACGGTCCAAACTCCTACGGGAGGCAGCAGTGAGGAATATTGGTCAATGGATGAGAATCTGAACCAGCCAAGTAGCGTGAAGGATGACTGCCCTATGGGTTGTAAACTTCTTTTATAAGGGAATAAAGTTGGCTATGTATAGTCATTTGTATGTACCTTAAGAAAAAGCATCGGCTAACTCCGTGCCAGCAGCCGCGGTAATACGGAGGATGCGAGCGTTATCCGGATTTATTGGGTTTAAAGGGAGCGTAGGCGGATAATTAAGTCAGTTGTGAAAGTTCAAGGCTCAACCTTGAAATTGCAGTTGAAACTGGTTATCTTGAGTGCAGTAAATGTGTGCGGAATTCGTGGTGTAGCGGTGAAATGCTTAGATATCACGAAGAACTCCAATTGCGAAGGCAGCTCACAGGAGTGTAACTGACGCTGATGCTCGAAAGTGTGGGAATCAAACAGGATTAGATACCCTGGTAGTCCACACCGTAAACGATGAATACTCGCTGTTTGCGATATACAGTAAGCGGCCAAGCGAAAGCATTAAGTATTCCACCTGGGGAGTACGCCGGCAACGGTGAAACTCAAAGGAATTGACGGGGGCCCGCACAAGCGGAGGAACATGTGGTTTAATTCGATGATACGCGAGGAACCTTACCCGGGCTTGAATTGCATCTGAATAACTTCAAAAGGAGTTAGCCGCAAGGCAGATGTGAAGGTGCTGCATGGTTGTCGTCAGCTCGTGCCGTGAGGTGTCGGCTTAAGTGCCATAACGAGCGCAACCCTAATTTCCAGTTACTATCAGGTGATGCTGAGGACTCTGGAGAGACTGCCGTCGTAAGATGTGAGGAAGGTTGGGATGACGTCAAATCAGCACGGCCCTTACGTCCGGGGCTACACACGTGTTACAATGGGTGGTACAGAAGGCAGCTACACGGCGACGTGATGCTAATCCCAAAAACCACTCTCAGTTCGGATTGGAGTCTGCAACTCGACTCCATGAAGCTGGATTCGCTAGTAATCGCGCATCAGCCATGGCGCGGTGAATACGTTCCCGGGCCTTGTACACACCGCCCGTCAAGCCATGAAAGCCGCGGGTACCTGAAGTACGTAACCGTAAGGATCGTCCTAGGGTAAATGTGGTAATTGGGGCTAAGTCGTAACAAGGTAGCCGTACCGGAAGGTGCGGCTGGAACACCTCCTTTCTGGAGTGACGTGTTGATTATCAAGTTACACGGTTTTTTTTACGTTGTACTACCGGTATTTGTTTATAAAAAGATATGAGAAAGAAGAAGCCGGGCCGCAAGGCAAGGGTTTTACTGACAGTCCTATAGCTCAGTTGGTTAGAGCGCTACACTGATAATGTAGAGGTCGGCAGTTCAACTCTGCCTGGGACTACTCAAAAGGGAGTCTACTCCATGATGAGGGGGATTAGCTCAGCTGGCTAGAGCACCTGCTTTGCACGCAGGGGGTCAACGGTTCGAATCCGTTATTCTCCACGATGGAATTGACAAATTCCGAACGATCTATGACATGATGTACAAAACAAAAGAGCTAAAGAAAAGCTGAAAGTATATATCGGGCCAAGTGGCTACGATAAGACTAAAAAAGGAAATAAGGGCGCATGGCGGATGCCTTGGCTCTCGGAGGCGATGAAGGACGTGATAAGCTGCGAAAAGCTGCGGGTAGGTGCAAATAACCTTTGATCCGCGGATATCCGAATGGGACAACCCGGTACTTTGAAGAAGTATCATCTATCTTTATGATAGAGGCAAACGCAGGGAACTGAAACATCTTAGTACCTGTAGGAGAAGAAAATAAAGAATGATTCCCCAAGTAGTGGCGAGCGAACGGGGACTAGCCCAAACCATCATTGTTACGGCATTGCTGGTGTTGTAGGACCACGTTGTGGAACGAAATCTGTAGAGAAGAATGATCTGGAAAGATCAACCATAGAGCATGAAAGTTGCGTATTCGAATATAGACTAATCCTAGTGGTATCCTGAGTAACGCGGGACACGAGAAATCTTGCGTGAATCAGCCGGGACCATCCGGTAAGGCTAAATACTCCCGAGAGACCGATAGTGAACCAGTACTGTGAAGGAAAGGTGAAAAGCACTTCGAATAGAAGAGTGAAATAGTTCCTGAAACCATGCGCCTACAAGCGGTCGGAGCAGCATTTAGCTGTGACGGCGTGCCTTTTGCATAATGAACCTACGAGTTACTTTTTCCGGCAAGGTTAAGGAAATAGATTTCTGTAGCCGAAGCGAAAGCGAGTCTGAACAGGGCGTATAGTCGGGAGGAGTAGACGCGAAACCAAGTGATCTACCCTTGGCCAGGTTGAAGGATGGGTAACACCATCTGGAGGACCGAACCAATAAGCGTTGAAAAGCTTCTGGATGAGCTGAGGGTGGGGGTGAAAGGCTAATCAAACTTGGAGATAGCTCGTACTCCCCGAAATGCATTTAGGTGCAGCCTTGATTGTTACTAATGTGAGGTAGAGCGACTGATAAGATGCGAGGGCTTCACCGCCTATCAAGTCTTGATAAACTCCGAATGCGCATTAGTAAAAGATCAGGAGTGAGGGCATGGGTGCTAAGGTCCGTGTCCTAAAGGAGAACAATCCGGACCATCAGCTAAGGTCCCGAAATAACCGCTAAGTTGATCTAACGAAGTCAGATTGCAACGACAGCTAGGATGTTGGCTTGGAAGCAGCCATTCATTTAAAGAGTGCGTAACAGCTCACTAGTCGAGGAGTTTGGCGTGGATAATAATCGGGCATAAGCGGTTTACCGAAGCTATGGGATATGTAAATATCGGTAGGGGAGCATTCCACTTTGCGTTGAAGGCGTACTGTGAGGTATACTGGAGCATGTGGAAAAGCAAATGTAGGTATAAGTAACGATAAAGGAGGTGAGAAACCTCCTCGCCGAAAGACTAAGGTTTCCTGATCAACGCTAATCGGATCAGGGTTAGTCGGGTCCTAAGGTATAGCCTAATGGCGTAACCGATGGCCGAACAGGTTAATATTCCTGTACTAGCTTAAAGAGTGACGTGGGGACGGAGTAGTGACAATGCCGCGAACTGACGGAATAGTTCGTTGAATGGTGTAGATGTAGAGGATGGCCGGCAAATCCACCATCTGAGTCGACCCTGAGAGTATGTAGCGTTCGCAAGAACAATGCAATAGAGCATGTAAACAGACTTCCAAGAAAATCCGCTAAACATAATCTTTAAGGTACCCGTACCGCAAACGGACACACGTAGTCGGGTTGAAAATACTAAGGCGCTTGAGTGAATCACGGTTAAGGAACTAGGCAAATTAACCCTGTAACTTCGGGAAAAAGGGTCCTCAATGTAAATTGAGGCGCAGAGAATAGGTCCAGGCAACTGTTTACCAAAAACACAGGGCTGTGCAAAATTGTAAGATGAAGTATACAGCCTGACACCTGCCCGGTGCTGGAAGGTTAAGAGGAGACGTCATCGCAAGAGAAGCGTTGAATTGAAGCCCCAGTAAACGGCGGCCGTAACTATAACGGTCCTAAGGTAGCGAAATTCCTTGTCGGGTAAGTTCCGACCTGCACGAATGGTGTAATGATCTGGACACTGTCTCAAC
>Ga0183096_1001695_pt1 | contig 17682 bp, 15 predicted proteins | sample Biomet5_FD_127791 | JGI IMG/M metagenome (GOLD analysis project Ga0183096, IMG submission 127791) | Microbial communities from bioreactor (seeded with sewage sludge) at LBNL, California, USA - Biofuel metagenome 5 (version 2) (version 3) | ecosystem: Engineered > Bioreactor > Anaerobic >... | reverse complement strand
GGGCGGTCTTGTTCCTGTAGGAAATCCGGATAAAATAAGGCAGGCATTCGCAACCGATTTCGGCAGGTACGATATGACAGGCTTGGATGCATTGAAAAAGGGCGTATATGAATCCATCCACGGAGGCTATGATACGACGTATGCCAGCAATGATCCCCACCGCCTGATTCCTTTGGATCAGATGCGTGTCCTTGAAAAAGAAGGAAAGATCGGTGGGACTTATAAGTACTTCTTTGCGACTTGCGGTGTGGGAACGAATATTGAAAGCAGCAAGGATATGGGGAGAAGAATGGTTGAGGAGCTGATGAGCGAGGAAGTCAAAGCGGCCATTCTAACATCTACGTGAGGAACCTGCACTCGTTGCTGTGCAACGATCGCAAAAGAGATGGACAGAGTGGGAATCCCCAATGCCCTGATCACTGGATTTACATCCATTGCCTATAATGTAGGCGCAAACAGAATAATATTTGGCGGAAACTTTACTTCTCCTGCCGGAGATCCTGATCTTCCTTTGGACAGAGAGAAGGCGTATAGGTATAAAATCCTAACAAAAGCTTTGGAAGCGCTCTCACAGGATGTATCAGGTCCTACGATATTTACTGTTGATGAAAGTAAGGAGGGAGACAAATGAATCTTACAAGGCAGTATTTTGACGTAAAAGATGCGGTCTTTGGGAACAAAACTTCATTTGATAACGGCGTCCTTACCATCAACAAGGAAGAATTGGTACAATTGGCGAAGCCGCTTATGAAAGTGGTTGAGAGCATTGATTTTGAAATTGTAAAGCCTGGCGAAAATACGCGCATCATTCATTTGTTGGATACCATACAGCCTATGGTTAAGGTGAGCGGCCAAGGGATGCAGTATTCGGGATTTTTCGGCAGCCCTGAAACGGTTGGTGATGGTGTGACCAACCTGCTTTCCGGCTTTACCGTAATGGAAAGCGTCGCTTTGCCTTGGGACGAATCCAGCGCCAGCAGCGGCCTTTTGTATCCGCGTGATGCTATCATGGATATGACGGGCCCGATTGCAGGTTTTACGCCGTTTAGCGAGACCATCAATCTTGTAATTTTGTACAAGCTGGTGGAAGAGAAATCATCAATCGAATACGATAATGATATTCGGCTTATCGCGATAAAGTTATCGACGTATCTGGCTTCCCTTGCGGCAGAATTAAAGCCGGACCGAAGCGAGGATTTCAGTATCGACGAGATCAATCCGGAACTGCCCAACGTGGTTCTTGTTTGGCAGTGCCAGAACCAGGGACCGTATGCGAATACGTATCTTTATGGCCTTGCCATTGACAACCTGGTCCCTACTCTGCTGCATCCCAACGAAATGCTGGATGGCTGTGTGGTGAGCGGTAATTACGTTTGGCCTGCGTTCAAGGTGCCAACTTACCTGCATGTGAATCATCCGGTTGTGATGGAACTCTATCGCAATCATGGGAAGACACTAAATTTTCGCGGCGTCATATTTTGCCGCAGCCATAACCCAACCAACTGGCATAAGGAACGTTGTGCCAACTTCAATGTTAAGCTTGCACAATATTTGAACGCAAACGGCTTGGTTATGGCTTGGGAAGGCGGCGGAAACGCGGCTGTTGACGGTATGCTGACCATACAATGCGCAGAACGTCATAATATTAAGGCCTCTACGCTAACGTTTGAATTTGGCGGGGTGGACGGAACAGAGGGTATCCTGCTGGTAGACGATGTGCCGGAGGCGGATGCCATTGTCAGCGGCGGATCGATAGAAAAGCATTATAAACTGCCGGATGTTGACAGGGTAATCGGCGGCGATGTAATGCGCCTGAATAAGGAATCCGGTGGCTTTTTCCCGCCGGCAGACAAATCGATCGAGTTTGATACCACAACGCAATTATACTTGTCCGGCAACCAGTCGGGACATGGAAGGTTGTTTGCGGAATCTTACTAAACATGGTAGGCGGTATATTTTATGGACTCGATTTACGATGTAATTATTATAGGCGGCGGTCCGGCGGGGCTGGCGGCAGGACTATATGCAGGGAGGGCAAGACTGAACACGCTGATTCTGGAAAAGGACAGCACGGGCGGCCAGATCGTTATTACCTCCGAGATTGAAAACTATCCAGGCGGCATGGAATGCGAATCGGGGAAAGACTTGACGGACCGTATGGTGAGACAGGCAAAAAACTTCGGTGCCGTTATCGTGTCCGATACGATTGTGGATGTTGCGCTGGAAGGAAAAATTAAACATGTATATGGAGAGAAAGACAGTTATGCCGCCAAAACGGTCATTATTGCAACAGGCGCAAAGCCGAAACGGATGGGATGTCCGGGTGAGACGGAACTAACCGGCAAGGGAATTTCTTACTGCGCTACCTGCGATGGTTCATTTTTTGAAGATCTTGAAGTTTTCGTGGTGGGTGGCGGCGATGCCGCGGTAGAAGAAGCTATTTACCTGACTAAGTTCGGAAGAAAAGTAACCATTATCCATCGCCGGGACGCGCTCAGAGCTGCAAAAAGCATTCAGGAAAAAGCATTTGCCAATGATAAGATCTGTTTTATGTGGGATACAGTTGTGGAGGAATTCAAAGGGGACGGCATACTCTCGTCTATGGTGGTAAAGAACGTAAAGACGGGTGAGCGGAAGGAAATTATAGCGGACGAAGATGATGGAACTTTCGGAGTCTTTGTATTTGTAGGATATACACCCATGTCTGCATTGGTTGGGAAGAATCTGGAGATGGACGGTGGCTACATTATTACTGACGATAATATGCGGACAAACATTCCCGGAGTTTTTGCGGCGGGTGATATCAGAGTAAAAAGCTTAAGGCAGGTTGTCACCGCTACTGCGGACGGAGCAATTGCTGCGATGCAGGCGGATAAATTTATTGAAAACAACCTGTAGTGTTTATACTATAAAGGAGTGATGCTTTATGTTGGATCTGACGAAGGAAAACTTTGAGGATGAGGTACTTAAAGCAAATGGCCCAGTACTTGTGGATTACTATTCAGATGGATGTGTTCCCTGCAAGGCGTTGATGCCGTTTGTTCACAGCATTGGTGAAAAGTATGGGGAAAAGATTAAATTTACTTCGCTGAATATTACCAAAGCAAGGCGGCTTGCAATTGGGCAGAAAATCCTTGGCGTTCCTGTGATCGCGATCTATAAAGACGGAGAAAAAGTAGAGGAATTGGTGAAAGACGACGCCACGGAAAAAAACATCGAAGCGATGGTGGCAAAGTATCTTTAAGGCATAGCAAAGCAATAGAAAGTGCGCCTAAAAGGCGGCTTTTAATAGATTATAGTGAAGGAGGCGTTATGAATGAGTCTGCTTAATGGTGCAAAAGTAGTCATTATTGGCGACAGAGATGGCATACCCGGTCCTGCGATAGATACATGTGTAAAAGCTGCGGGAGCCGAGGTAGTATTTTCATCGACCGAGTGCTTTGTCTGAACGGCTGCGGGTGCAATGGATCTAGAAAACCAGAAGCGGGTCAAGGAAATGGCTGAGAAATTCGGCCCCGAGAATCTTGTAATCGTTCTCGGAGCTGCCGAAGGCGAAGCAGCGGGTTTGGCTGCTGAAACAGTCACGGCCGGAGATCCGACGTTTGCGGGTCCATTGACAGGGGTCCAGTTGGGACTCAAAGTGTATCATATCTGCGAGGCAGAAATGAAAGAAGAAATACCCCAGGACATTTATGAAGAGCAGATCGGCATGATGGAAATGGTTCTTGATGTGGATGATATCAGCAAGGAAATGACAGCAATCAGGAGCGAATACTGCAAGTACTGAGGGACCAGTGGTGGCGATTGGTTTAATGCCTTTCGCCATCACTTATATACCCCTGATCTTTTTAAAATATGGGGAAATATGGAATAGGGAGGATTTCCTATGAACAGCGTAATCATGGGAACAGGATATACTCTTGTCCATGTTCCGGACATGGTAATAAACAATGGGACGACACAGACAACGGAAAGAATCGTTAATCCGGGATCGGAATACATGGAAAAACTGCCGCATCATTTAAGAAGCTATGAAGATGCTGTAGGTTATATGCCCAATCAGACGTATATAGGAAACATGACGCCGGAAGAGCTGGCGTCGGCAGAGCAGCCTTGGTATGGGAAAAGAATGGAGAAGGCAGAGCGTTTCGGAAAATTCGGCGAGATCATGCCGGAGGACGAGTTCCTGCTGCTGATGCAGGCTTGCGATTCGTTTGACCTTGTGTTTTTATCCAGAGAGTTTGTGACGGAAACCAAATCTAAGCTGGAAAAGCATCCGCTGATAGAAGAAGCAATTCTGTCCAGAATCAAGGACGGCGTAGATGACGATGAAGTGGAGCGTTTTGTTGCGGAAGAGCACGCAGAACCTTTATATTATATGAACAAGTTGGTGGGATATGTAAAGAGGGCACACGATGTCGATCCCAATCTATCCGCGCATGTAATTCATGAGAATATTGCATCCAAGGCGACATGCGTACTGTCCCTGTTGCATGTTATCCGTCAGAGCGGCGTGGCAAAAGAAGCAATTGACTATGTGATCGACTGTTCGGAGGAAGCCTGCGGAGACATGAATCAGCGCGGAGGCGGCAATTTTGCCAAGGCGGCTGCAGAAATAGCGGGGCTGACGAGCGCCTCGGGGTGCGATGTGAGGGCTTTCTGCGCAGCTCCGGCACACGCGATCATCCATGCAATGTCGTTGGTATCCGCGGGAGTATATGAAAACGTTATCGTAGCAGCAGGCGGATGCACAGCAAAGCTGGGGATGAATGGAAAGGACCATGTGAAGAAAGACATGCCCGTACTGGAAGATGTATTAGGCGGTTTTTCCATTTTGATCAGTAAGAATGACGGCATTCATCCGGAAATCAGCACCAGGATCGTTGGGAAACATACGGTGGGAACCGGTTCGTCTCCTCAGGCGGTTATTACGTCTCTGGTAACGGATCCTCTGGAACGTGCAGGGATGAAAATACTTGATGTGGATAAATATGCGGTGGAAATGCAGAACCCGGAAATTACGAAGCCGGCGGGAGCGGGCGATATTCCGCTTGCCAACTATAAAATGATTGCTGCGCTGGCCGTCATGCACAAGGAAATAGAAAGAAGCGGGATCGTTGAATTTACGAAAAAGCACGGCATGACCGGCTGGGCGCCAACACAGGGACATATTCCGTCGGGCGTACCCTATCTTGGTTTTGCCTGTCATGATATCCTTGAGGGTAAAATAAGCAACGCCATGATCATTGGAAAGGGTAGCCTGTTTCTGGGCCGAATGACCAGCCTGTTTGATGGCGTATCATTTTTGGTCTGTAAAAACTCTGGCGCAAAAGAGGAAAGCAGCGTATCTGAAGATCAAATAAGAGGCATGCTTGCCAATGCCATGCGAGAATTTGCCGCGACGCTGATGGAAAAGCAGGGGTGAGTAAAATGCCTGACAATCTGGTTGAAAAAACAATCGCAAAGACTTTCATGGAAATCGCAAATGGTCTTGAAACCGGAAGCTTCAATCGTCCTGCCAGAATTGCGGTAATCGGGATTGGAAGCGAACATGGTGAACGTAATGTCCTGGAAGGCGCGGTACTGGCAGCAAAAAAAGGGATTGAAGTGACACTGATTGGGACATTGAATGCCGAGGGAGTGAATACAATCAAAGCCGAATCGACTGAAGCTGCTTTCGAGATTATGGAAAGGCTTCTGGATGACGGAGAGGCAGACGGCGCGGTGGCCATGCACTATCTGTTCCCGATAGGTGTATCTACAGTCGGAAGGGCTGTCGCCCCCGGGACGGGCAAAGAAATGTTTATGGCGACCACGACGGGGACGTCATCGCTGGATCGCGCAGCCGGCATGGTAAAGAACACGATTTTTGGAATCATCGCCGCGAAAGCCTGCGGTATCGGTTCTCCATCGGTAGGCCTGCTGAATATTGACGGCGCGAGACAGACGGAAAATGCGCTCAGGCAGCTTAAGAAAAATGGATATGATATTTGCTTTGCTTCATCCGGGCGCGAAGATGGAGGCTGCATCATGCGCGGCAACGATCTTTTGGCCGGAACGAGCGACGTTATGGTATGTGATTCGCTCACAGGCAATATACTGATGAAATCACTGTCCGCGTTTACCACGGGTGGCAGCTACGAATCCGTCGGCTGGGGCTACGGCCCCGGTATCGGCGAAGAATATAACCGATTGATCATGATCGCTTCAAGAGCGTCCGGAGCCCCTGTAATTGCGGGCGCCATTGAGTATGCGGCTCAGCTTATACGAGGAAAGTTCCGCGATATTGCCAAAAAGGAATTTGCAGCGGCAAACAAGGCAGGACTGAAAAATATACTTGAGAGCATGGAAAAACCCAAAGCGGCGGTTGCTTCAGAAGAAGTGAGCCAGCCGCCGAAGGAAGTGGTAACCGATCAAATTACCGGAATAGAGATTATGAGCCTTGACGATGCCACTAAGGCACTATGGAAGGAAGGCATTTATGCCGAGAGCGGAATGGGATGTACGGGGCCTGTTGTTTTGGTTTCGCATGAAAATCTGGTGAAGGCTGAGGAGATTCTTCGGCAAGGTAACTGGATTGCTGAATAGCAGACGGGTTGGGAAATCAATTTTGATTTTTTTCGCTTGACGTAATAACCTTATATCCAGTATGCTTTCGGACAAGGAGGATTTTGTTGATTCACGTGTGGAGGTTTGAATAGGAATATGAATGAAAACTCTATACTGCGCAAGATCCCGAAAGTAGATGAACTCATTAATCAATTGGGGGAGACGGATAGCCCGCAGACGGTGGTGGCCGAGGCGGTGAGGGAAGTTCTTGACGAATTAAGAAAGAGCATACTTGAAGGCAAATATACAGAAGTCCTCTCGACGGAAACCATACTGGAAATGGCGAGAAGGGGAATAAAGGAAAAATCCAGGATGAGCTTGCGACCCGTTATCAACGCAACGGGAATCATTCTGCATACAAACCTTGGCAGGGCTAAGATGGATAAAAGAGTCGCGAACGCGCTGCTGGCTGCCGCGGAGAATTATTCCACTTTGGAATACGATATTGAAAGCGGTTTAAGAGGGAGCCGCCATGCGCATGTCGAAAAGCTGTTAACAAGGCTGACCGGTGCGGAGGACGCTTTAGTTGTCAACAACAACGCGGCGGCGCTTATGTTGATACTGAATACAATGACAAAAGAAAAAGAGGTGGTCATCTCAAGAGGTGAACTGGTTGAAATCGGCGGTTCTTTCCGGATACCGGAGATTATGAAACAAAGCGGCAGCATACTGGTGGAGGTGGGCACGACAAACAAAACCCGCCTGTCAGATTTTGAAGCCGCTATAGGGGAAGAAACATCGGCATTGCTTGCCGTACATACCAGCAACTTTAAAATTGTCGGATTTACGGAAACTCCGCCACTAAAGGAACTGGTGGCCTTGGGGGAAAGAAATCACATACCGGTTATCAATGATATCGGAAGCGGCGCGATAATAGGACTGGAGAAGTATGGAATTACCGAACCAACGGTTCCGCAAAGTATTGCTGACGGCGCCGATGTGGTATGCTTCAGCGGAGATAAGCTTCTGGGAGGCCCTCAGGCCGGTATTGCTGTAGGCCGCAAAGTATATATTGAAGCGATGAAGAAAAATCAACTGATTCGAACGATGCGGATTGATAAGCTGACACTGGCTGCTTTGGAAGCTACTTTACATATATACATCGAAGGTACGGCTGAAAGAGACATACCGACACTGCGGATGATTGCTGCAGATCAAAATATTCTGAAGGAAAAGGCAAGCTCGCTTTGCGGAGATATCAGGCGCAATACCCAAAAATGTACGGCGGAAGTCGTGGAAGAATTCAGCCAGATCGGCGGAGGGTCGGTACCCACGCAAATGCTCCCCACTGCCGCGGTATCCATATGTCCTCAAAATATACCGGTCGCGGTATTGAAGGAACGGATGAGACAAAATGAAACGCCGATCATCGCCAGGATATCAAAAGACAGGCTGATATTGGACGTCCGCACGCTGGAAGAGAGTGATTTTAAAACGATAGCGGCATGCATAGCCGGCTGCCTGGATTCAACAGACGCAGAGGGAAACTGTGCGTTTGGACGGAGAACCTGATGAAGAATATCATTATCGGTACGGCTGGCCATGTGGATCATGGAAAAACATTACTGATTAAGGCTCTCACGGGAACGGATACCGATCGGCTGAAGGAAGAGAAAAAGCGGGGAATCACAATTGATATTGGTTTTGCGTTTATTGATCTTCCAAATGGAGAGCATGCAGGCATCATTGATGTGCCGGGACACGAAAAGTTTATCAAGAATATGCTTGCTGGGGCAGGCGGGATGGATATGGTTCTGCTTGTCGTGGCGGCTGACGAAGGAGTAATGCCACAGACAAGGGAGCATTTGGATATTCTTTCTTTTCTGGATATTAAAAATGGCATTGTCGTATTGACAAAATGTGACTTGGTCGATGAAGAGATGATGGAAATTGTCCGATATGACTTGGAATGCGAATTGAAAGGGACATTTCTGGAAAATGCGCCCGTGGTGCCTGTTTCGGCATATACGGGTCAGGGAATCGAAGAATTGAAGACGCTCATTGGCCGTATTGTTGACGGGACAAGCCCAAAAAGCGCTGATAAAAAATTCAGGGTTCCCATTGACAGAGTATTTACAATCGACGGTTTTGGAACGGTAATTACCGGTACCCTGATCGAAGGGAAAGTTTCCATCGGCGATGAAGTGGAAATTTATCCGAAAGGAAGAACGGCAAAGGTACGGAAACTTCAGGTCCATAATCAGAATGTCGACACGGCCTATGCGGGGCAAAGGGTGGCGTTAAACCTTGCCGCAGTGAAAAAGGAAGAGGTCATGCGGGGCGATACTCTTGCGTCACCTGGCTCGATGGAAGAAAGTCTGATGCTTGATGTAAAGCTTAAGCTGATTAAGAGTACCGAGCGTACGGTTGAGAGCGGATCAAAGCTGCATTTTTATCTTGGCACAAGACATACTTTATGCAAGGCGGTACTTTTAGATAGGGATATACTCAAAGCCGGGGAAAGCTGTTATGCGCAATTCAGACTGGACGAGGCGGTTGTGGCTAAAAATGGAGAACGCTTCGTGGTGCGGTTTTATTCCCCGGTGGAAACGATAGGCGGCGGACAAATCCTTGAAGCTGTCCCAACTAAACATAAGCACCATGATCCATCGGTGATCAAAGCACTGGAGGTTAAGGAAAAAGGCTCCCTGAAAGACAGGATCCTTTTAGCAATAGCGGAATACAGCCCTCTATTTGCTACAACTGAATGGATCGCCAAACGTCTTTTCATGGAGGAAGAGCAACTAAAGAATGAGATTGCTGGATGCGGTGAAGCGAGCGGCCTTGTTTCGATAACCGATAAAGTGATTGTCCATAAAAGCTATATTGAGATCTTGAGAAGCCGGCTTATCGATATCCTGGAACAATACCATGGTAAAAATCCATTACAGACTGGTATCAGGAAAGACGAGTTGCGCGGCCGGCTGCTTCCTGAAGTTGATATTTTTGTTGCGGTAAAAGTTTTCGAACTGTTTGCAGATAATAAAGTAATCCGGCTAGAAGGGCAAAGAGTCGCGTTGAATGACTTTCATATTTGTTACAGCGACGTTCAGTTAAAGGTTTTAAAGCAAATTGAACAGATATACTCTGACGGCGGGTATGCGGTTCCGAATCTGGATGAAGTGCGGGAAAAGATCAACTACAGCCGGGATACATTCAGGCAGGTGCTACAGTCTATGCTTGATAATCAGGTATTGGTTTGCATTAGCCCACAGATATTTTTGCACAAGGAACATTACAACCATGCACTGAAAACGTTGGAGGAGATACAGATGGAGAACGGCGTTATAGCGCTTGGGGAGTTCAGAGACAGGTTGGCAACATCGCGGAAATATGCGTACGCATTTTTAGAATATTGCGATCAAAAGAATATTACTAAGAGAATGGGGGATCTAAGGAAAATATCCGGAATCGATGCTTTTATGCTTTAATATGGGGGTAGATGGGTCGCTGGTGTGCCCTCTGGTCTTCAAAACCAGTATGAGCAGTTAGGAGCTGCTTGGGTGGGTTCGATTCCCACATACTCCCGCCATATATTTCAAATGTCGGATTTCGGTAGTTTATTAAAATTTGATTTCAGGGGGCCTCAAATTTACAATACATTAAAACCATAAACTATGAAAATACCATTAGCAATAGTATATAATACAGCGCAAATACAACGACTTATGTGTTGACAACATATACTACATTATGTATAATAAAAAACATAAGGAAACGCGTGATCTCGTTGGTGGTAGGTTTTGAGTTCCGTAATCAATTCACAAATTTAGGCTATTACGGTTAAAGTTAAAGGATGTTTTTTGCAAAAACTAATAGCCAGATTCTCAAATATGTATATCATATTTGTTGAACAATCACCTTTGAGGCGCGCAGAGATATGAGTATCAAACCAGTTTGCGCGAAGATAACTGTATTGCAAAGGTGCTTTAACAGATATGATAAAGTGCCTTTTTGTTTTCTGTGATCGAAATTGTGAAAATGGAGTTTCAGTTGTTAACATTTAATGGATTGTCAGCAGAGGCTGGACTAGGGCTATCTATTGGAGATACAGTGGCGCCTGGCAAAAAATGGTTATAATTTTGGTGGTAAAGCGCCGAAAATCGCGCTTTCTCAATAAATCAGCCATGGACAAAATGTATTTTAAAGAAAGAAGGGAAAGGGAATGTTGAACGAACGTAAAAAGCTTGGTTTGCGCGAAAGTACCGCTATCCTTATTGGTGGAATGATTGGAAGTGCCATTTTCTCTCTGTCTGGCGTAACCATCGTTGGCGCGGGCCCTGCATCGATCTTGTCTTGGATTATTGCGGCTGTCATTCTATTCTTCTATGGTCTGCAAACAGCAGAGCTTGCAACTATTTACCCGAAATCGGGTGGAATCTTTGTTTTTCCTGAAAAAGCGTTAGGCAAAAATGAAAAGCAGGGGCGCCTATGGGGCTGGATTTCTTCTTGGGCATATCTGTTTGGGTGCATAGGCGGTGCGTGCTTCTCAGCCTACTATGTTGGATATTATCTGGCCCAAGGGTTTCCGGCGCTGGCAGGTGTGTCTACGCTGATTAGCTTGATTGCCGTTGTTATTTGCGGTCTATTTATTATGCTAAATATCTCTGCAACCGGCAAGGTCAATACCGCTCTAACCGTTCTCCTTTCAGCAACATTGCTTGTATTCGTTATTGTTGCTTTCACCAGCGGTGGGTGGGATGTAAAAAATTTCACACCTTTCTTTGGTCAGGGCACTGATGGCGGTGCGGGTTTCTTAACGGAGATACCGATTGCGATGCTGGCATACGGTGCAATCGTAGCTGTTGCATTTATGGTTGATGAGATCAAGGATGCACAAAAGACGATCCCAAAAGCGATGACGATTGCCATGATCATCACGGTTGTACTTTATGTTTTGTCGATTGTGGCTACTATGGGACTGGTAACTGGTACGGCGCTGACGGAAAGCAATATGGAGTATGCTCCTATGTTTGCGGCTGCGTTTTTAAAATTGATGGCTGTGCCGTGGGTTTCTACATTAATCGTAATTTCAGCGGTTCTGGCCCTGATAACGACAATGCTGGTCGTAATGCTGCTGGCCGCGCGTACATTCCAGGCTTCGGCTGGAGGTGGTTTGCTGCCTAAGGGATTGGCGAAAGAGGGCAAAAATGGCACGCCAATTAACGCAACCATTCTTACCATCATTATCGTCGGTATTCTTACTGCGATTCCGAGTTTCACAAACGTTGTCGTTAACCTGGGAGCACTTTGCAACGTAATCGTAGTGGCCATTATCAGCGTCACCATCATTGCTGCCCGCAAGAAGAATCCGATAGTCGAGGGTAGATTTAAGGCTCCTGGCGGAAACGTGGTTTCTATCATCGTTCTGGCTGTGTTGGTTGCCTGCTATATTCCGAGCATCATACAGGGCGGCTGGATGCTGTGGTTATGCACTGCAGTCTATTATGCAATCGGTATGATCATTTACTTTATTGCTACCAGAAGACCTGCCAAAAGCTGAGGTATAAACAATTATCCAATGGGCTGATTAATAACAACACATATTCCGAAATGGCATTAGGCTATAATGGGCAAGTAATGAATTGAATGGGGCGGGATATCGCATAGCGATATCCCGCTTTTATTGTCTGCTTTAGCCTGATTAAACCACCTGCTATGCAGGTGGTGGGAGTGCCCTTTGCTTTAGCTATAAGGCCCTTGCCCGTAAGTATTAGTTATTGAAAATTCAGCTGTGCTGCTAGCCATGAGCGTTTGCCGTTTTAACGGCGGCGGTGCAGAGGTGCAAAAGGGATGACCTATTCAATGCGCTTGCAAGCGCAGCTAGTAAAATGCCCTTATAGGGCTGGTGCATACCACAGGCTAAGCTGGTGGTACTGATTGTACACTTTAGTGTGGTTTTGGTAGCGAAAGCGGACAAAACCAAATAACCCCCCGGCTATGCCGGGGGAAGGTAGTAAGCTTTAGCTTAAAGAAAAGAACCTCCGATGTTAGAATGATGAAGGTTTGCCGACAGCATCAACAACAAAGGAGGTAGTCCAAAATAGACAAAGATTGTTTAGCACATACCACATGGGAATACAAGTACCATATTGTGTTTGCACCAAAGTACACTATTGAATAAAAGTATTATCAATAATATATTGACGTCAAAGCAATGCTTATGATAATATAAAACGAACAAAATAATATACTATAAATAGAATGTATATACCTGCTGCAATATTTGCAGATAAGATTATACTGTGAGAATAGAATGACAGCCGCAGTAATCCAAGGTGTATAAACTCAAAAGCATAATAGCGGCACCTGGCAGAGAGATGCCGCTATTATGCTTTATAGTATTGAGAAAACCGAAGGATCAGGCAGAACAGGTATCCTACAAAAATTATTCATAAACCATAACGTATATACTATAAATGCTATGATAAATTTTGCTAAGCTGAGCTGTTATAAAATTAATAAATTGGCGTAAAAAAATAGCAATTAAACAAACAAATTTAAAGGATTAGTATGGGATAAGAAGGCATACTGACATTCGTTGTGTGGGGGATGCTGAATAGTCTGTTTAGCGTTTGCCATAAATTAAAATTTGATGATATAATATAGCCAATTATTTTTATGGAAAAAAGCAGGTAAGCTAATGACAGAGTCGACAAACCGGAATGAATTTATAAAAGTTGCTTATTATTATTACAAAAATGAGATGACCCAGGATCAAATTGCAAAGAAGATGTCTATGTCAAGGCAACGTGTAAACAGGATATTAAAAAAATGCCTTGAAACTGGTATTGTTAAAATAACGATTGAAGAATATGAAAACCAGAATGTTGAATTGGAAACGCAGTTAGAGAATATATTGGGGCTCAATGAAGTCATTATTACCGACGCTCAGGATAATGAGATATTCAATTTGCTTGGCATTGCCGCTTCTTCCTATTTGAAACGGGTCATTAAGGATAACGATATCGTTGGTTTTTCCAGAGGGCGTGCTTTGTCATGCTTGGTTAACAACCTTGTTTCAGTGGACAAAAAGAATCTGACGGTTACGCAGCTTGTCGGCGGTTTGAATGCTCAGGAATCCCATACCAATTCCGACGATATTGTACGGCATTCAGCTGAAATTCTAAATGCAAAGCCTTATTTTATGTATGCGCCTATTATTGTGGAAAACAAGCAGCTAAGAGATTCCATGCTGAATGAAAGCTTTTTTTCACAAGTCTATAACATCATGAAAAAGTGTACGGTGGCGGTGGCTGGAATTGGCGATATGTCGGAATCATCATTCGTACAACGCAATTTTATGTCTACAGAAGAGTATAGTGTGTTACGGACAAGAAATGCCGTCGGGGAAGTTTGTACCCATTATTTTGATATCAATGGTAATATAATAGAAAGCGGAATGAACGACCGCGTGTTTGCAATTGATTTTAACAGTTATAAAAAAATTCCTTTACGGATTGGGATTGCCGGCGGCAGCGAAAAAATATCCGCTATTACCGGTGCAGTCAGAGGAAGTCTGATCAATGTTTTAATAACTGATCATAAAACTGCGAAAACGTTGTTATCGATGAACACCTGAAATCAAAACGGACAAGACTTTCGCTTCGTTGTCCCCTAACTATTTATCTGCACATGCTTTTTTTCTCCACGATATAATTTTATATTATTTGGCCACTTTATACTCTTTTATGGCTGGGTTCTATTTGCTATATTCCCTATGCTAATCAATGAACACAAAATTAATCCTTGATAAAATATACTTTTGATATTTACTTTTAAATAGCCTTATGATATTATATACATGTTACAAAAAAACACTATATGAGCAAATGTAACGACCATAAAAAGAGACTGCCTAAACATTATTTAAGTATAAGAATTAAAAGGAGATCATAGTTATGCCTAATAAAACACATCGTTTAAATCATATTTTCAGAGAAGATAGAAAAACGTTTGTAATGGCTATGGATCATGGCAATGGTTTTAATGTGCTTCCTGCGATGAAAGATCCGGGGAAAATAATCAGCGAGGTAGCTAGAGCGGGAGCAGATGCCTTTCTGGCTACGGTAGGTTGCGCGGATAAGTTTGCGGATTCATATCACGGAAAAGGTATTATTTTAAGGCTGGATGGCGGCAATTCGTTTCTGGGAGCAAAGGACAAACCTTTGCAGACCGTCGTAGGCGTTGAAGATGCTGTACGGTTAGGAGCGGATGCCGTGATCAGCATGGGGTTTCCGGGATCTAAATGGGAAGGTACAATACTTGGGAATTTATCAAAGAACGTTCTGGACTGTAACAAGTGGAATATACCGCTGATGGCGGAGATGCTTCCGAGAGGCTTTGAAGGCGGAGAAGATTCGCGCACACCGGAGAACATTACGTTTGCTTGTCGCATGGGTGCTGAGATGGGCGTCGATATTGTTAAAACGGAATATACAGGATCGCCTGAGACGTTTAAAGAATTGTGCGAGAGCGTATATGTTCCGGTGGTCATACTGGGTGGAAGCAAGAAAGTGCCGGAAGAACAACTTCTCAGGGAAATCAAGGATGCTCTTGAAGCAGGCGGAGCGGGAATAGCGATGGGCAGAAACATTTGGAACCATGAGAATCCGGCCAGATATGCTGGAGCGATTGCGAGAATTATACACGAAGGTTGCAGCGTGGAAGCTGCGCTGAAGGAACTGAACAAGAAATTTTAAGGGGGCGGAGTGATGGCAAACACATATAAAGTAGCTGTTATTACAGGGGAAAAGAAACTGGATGTGGTTGAAAAGGAATTGAAACAACCGCAAGGGTCTCAGGTGCTCATTAAAGTGGACAGTTGCGCCATATGCACATTGGAACAAAGAATGTATAACGGTATTATGAAAAGGTATCCCTTTGCCGGAGGCCACGAGGCTTCCGGTACTGTGGCTGCGATTGGGGACAAGGTGACCAATCTAAAGATCGGCGATAAAGTCTCCGTAAGAATGCTTACAAGCTGCGGCGAATGCTATTATTGCAGAAGCGGACATGAAAACCAGTGCGTTATTTCTTTTAAGGCGAATATCCATGAAGGAATCGGAGGTCCGGGAGGATTTTCGGAGTATATGCTTTTGGAAGCAAAGACACTGTATAAAATGGCAGATGATCTGGAACTGACGCATGCGGCGCTTACAGAGCCATTAGCATGCTGTGTACACAGCATAAACAATGCAAATATTGAGCTTGGAAATGACGTTGTTGTAATCGGAAACGGAATTATGGGTGCGTTCCATATACAGTTGGCAAAATTGAAGGGAGCCCGTGTAATTGCCTGTGAGGTGGACAAAGATCGTCTTGCTCTTGCTAAGAAGATGGGAGCAGACATACTGATTAACTCCAAGGAGGTAAATGCGGTTGAGAAGGTGAAAGAGATCACGGAAGGAAGAGGCGCGGATGTGGTATTTTGTACCGCTGCATTAACGCAGCTCGCGGAAGACGCTATACAGATGACGGGAAAGGTTGGGCGCGTTGTTATGTATTCGTCTTTTCCAAAAGGAAAGCCGGTGGAACTGGATGTAAATATGGTGCATTCGTCCGAAATTAACATTACTGGGGCGGTAAACGCCGATATGAAAGACTTTCTGGCTTCGGCAAGACTGCTTTCCTTAAAGATGATTGATCCTTCGCTTCTTATTTCGGAAGTTGTACCGTTTGATAAAATTGATTATGCGTTTGAACGTGCAATTGATCCAAAAACATACCGTATTGTTGTGAAGATGTAGACGGAACAGAGAAAATACGCGTTTCCTGTTTCCACACATAATAACTTATAAGTATGTTTGAACCTTCGGTATGATTTTAAATAAAATTGCTGCGCAAATTCAACGAATTCTAAAAGTGGTTTGCTATAAGATAAAACAATTTATTTTATGGCAAACCTTGCGCCATTATGGGACTCTAGAAAAAGGAGTATAAAATCAGGCATGAAATATATAGAAACCAATGATTTTACTATGACGAATACTTGCGTTGCGTTTGGGAGCTTTGACGGGATTCATTCAGGGCACAAGGCAGTTGTCAATAAGCTTCTGGAGATATCAAAACAAGGACTCGTTTCCGTAATAGTGAGCTTTGATTACGACGATTCATTGCTGAACGAGAAGAAGGTGCTTTCAACCGCTGATGAGAAGAAATATCTTCTGAGTAAGGACGGCCCGGAAGTTCTGATATCGTATAAGATAAACAAGCACAATAAGGATATTTCAACAAGACGCTTTGTTGAAGAGATCGTTGTTGGTAAGCTTGGCGCCAAAGTAGTCGTTGCAGGATCGTGCGACCGCAATATAGATGTTTTGCGGTCATGCTCAAAAGAGTTTGGTTATAAGTTGGAGGAATGTGATCCTGTTCTGGCGGATGGCGAACCGATCACGACTGAAAAGATAAAAAAGGAACTTCAAGAAGGATCGCTGAAAAAGGCGAACGAAATGTTGGGGCATCCCTATCTGATGATAGGCGAGGTGCTGCACGGCAAGGCGTTGGGAAGAACGGTGGGCATGCCTACGGCTAATCTGAGCTATAAGCCGTATAAGCAACTGCCCGCATTCGGTGTATTCGGGACGATATCCGATATTGATGGGAGGATGGTAAAGGGACTTACAAACGTCGGGAAGCGGCCGTCGGTAGATAATTATGATTATGTGACGATAGAGGAATTTTTGCTTGATTTTTCAGGCGATTTGTATGGGAAAGTTATTACGCTGGAAATACACGCGCACATAAGGGGAATCATAAAATTTAACAATATTGAAGAAGTGAAACAACAGGTAAATAAGGATATTGAATCGATCAGAGCCTATTTTGATCAACTAAAAATATAAAAAATATGACTATAAATATACATATGGGTAGCGCCGATTAGGTAATTGAACATGGTGGAAAGCTCATACCAGTGCTCCCGCCATGGGCGGATGGCCACTGGATAGGTGTATCCCTGATTTTGTGTAAACTCGAAAGAGCGTAAGAAAGAGCAAAATATTTATTGGGGCGGATGAGCCGTAAAAAGGCTTATTCGCCTTGGTTGCATATTAGCGGAAACGGCTGGGCATG
>Ga0183096_1001684_pt1 | contig 17747 bp, 19 predicted proteins | sample Biomet5_FD_127791 | JGI IMG/M metagenome (GOLD analysis project Ga0183096, IMG submission 127791) | Microbial communities from bioreactor (seeded with sewage sludge) at LBNL, California, USA - Biofuel metagenome 5 (version 2) (version 3) | ecosystem: Engineered > Bioreactor > Anaerobic >... | reverse complement strand
CAATGCAATCAGGAGGCAGATGCTGTTCGGGATGATCCGTTTGCGGAGATCCCACACAGAAGCCGCCATAAGCAGACAAGAAAAAAGCACCGCCTGTGCGATGCTGTTAGCCACCATAATTGAACATTTCCTTGATTTTCTGTGTCAGGGTCGGCAGCACTGTTTCCCCGAACAGAGCGTACAGACCGGCCAGAAGCAGAGCGCCCAATACAACGGCGATCAGGATTTTAATGGCCGTGTCGATGTAGCCCTCCCCGCGGCTGCCGGAGAGAATACAGCGGATTTTCATGGCGGCCGTGTGCTTCAGCTTGCAAAACAGTTGTTTCATGAAGGTTCCTCCTTATTCAAAGTGGTAGGTCACCGAGTAGGTGATGTTGGACTTGTTATACATGCAGTCGTGATTCGTGTAGTAATACATCTCCAGTTTGCTGTACACGCCTGCGCCAAGGGTGCGGGTGAAGGTGATGCCGTTGGTGGTGGTACCGTAATCAAGCTGATCCCACTGCCCGGTGAGCACGTTATATCCGCGCACTCTGCCAAAGTCAGAGCCGCTGTGGCCGGAAACAGGCGGAACGGTGAAGGTATACTCGGTGATGGTGGCGCCTTCGAGTCCGTTCTCCATGATCACGGAGTCGGGTCCGGTGAGCGTCATGCCGCCACCACCGTTTGAGTCGGCCACAAAGAATACGATGGCGGCCCAGGGCGATTCGGCGCCCGCGGAATCCACCGCTTTCACGCGCACTACATTCTTGCCCAGCGGGTAGGTCTGCGTTTCGGCGTTTCGGCCCTCCCAGACAAGGGCGACAGCATCGCCGTCCGGGTCGGAGCTGGACGCCGTGATGGTGACCGGCGTTCCCGGCGCCACGCTGTTGCCATTTGGCGTTCTGGTAATGACCGGCGCAGTGGGCGCGGAGTTTGTGATGCTAAATGTCTCTGATACCCATTCCGAATACAGCCCAGTTGCGTCCTGGGCACGGACACGGATGGTGTGAGTACCAACGGCATAATAGTTGTCCGCCGCCTTGTTATCCCATTCCAGCGTGGTTGCATCACCGTCCGCATCGGACGCCGTGACGCTGATATTGACAAGGAATTTGCCGTTATTCGCTGTTCGGGTGGAGGTTGCGGTCAGGATTACAGTCGGTGCGGAGCTGGTGATGGTAAAGGTCTTTTCCGCCCAGGGAGAATAAGCGCCGGCAATGTCTTTTGCACGGACACGGACGGTATGGGTACCTGGGGCATAGTAGCCGTCAGACGCCTTGTTATCCCATTCCAGCGTGGTTGCGTCGCCGTCCGCGTCGGAGGCCGTGGCATTGATGTTGACGAGGTACTTACCGTCCTTGACGGTGCGGGTCGGTTCAGCCGTCAGGGTAATGGTCGGAGCTGCATTGACCACCGTGAAGGACTTTTCCGTCCAAGGGGAATAAGCCCCCGCGATATCCTTCGCCCTGATGCGGATGGTGTGGGTGCCCGGCGCATAGTAGCTGTCAGCCGAGGTGCCTTCATACTCCAAGGTCACCACATCTCCATCGGGATCTGTGGCATTGGCTGTGATATTGACAAGGAACTTGCCGTCCTTGGCGGTACGGGTGGGAACAGCCTCTACCACGGGGGGATTAGGCTCGGTGTTGGTTACCGTGACGCTCTCCGAATGGGAGGTTACGCGCCCCGCACTGTCCGTGATGGAAGCGGTCAGGACAAAATTACCGGTGTCACGGATGGCGATCCCGCCGCCGTCATTGTCCAGCGTGCCCTGATACGGAGCATCGTCGCCGTCCTTTTGCAGCGTCCAGACTACGGCATAGCCGCCGACGTGCTGAACATCCTGTGCGGCAATATCGAACTCCGTGCCGTAGTGGACGGTCCGCGGCATGGTGAAAGCATACTGCACCACCGGCAGGATGCGGATGTTTTCGCTGTGGGAATAACTGCGTTTCAGATAATCGGTCATGGCTGCGGTGAGAACATACTCGCCGTCACCCTTAAAGGTAATCTTGCCGCCCTGGGGGGTGAGGCTGCCGTCAAACGCTTCGGAGAGCGGAATGCTCTTGCCGTCCTTGCTGACGGACCACTCCACAGGCAAAACATTATTATTGCCATGGGTTCTGAGGTCAATGGCGGTATCAGTGTAGGCAAAGACAGGAAGTTCAAAGTCAATATTCAGTACGGGAAGCACCTCGCACCTGTCCTTGCTTTCATACAAAAAGACACGGCCGGTATCATCGGCAATTCTCGCTACCAGCTCATAGACGCCCGCTCTTTTGAAACGGATGGTGCCGCCGTAGTTCGAGAGCTTTCCGTCCACATAAGTTGACCAATCCTGGAAACCAAATGTGTTGTCCACCAGCCATTCGATGGTGAGGTCGTCCAGATGGTTGGCTTCGGTTTTGATCGCGATATCGGTGTCAGTATGGGCGTACTTTGGCAGGCCGTAGGTGACGGTGGGTACGGGATAAACCACAAAGCTCTGCTCGTAGCTGTAGCTCCTGCCGCCATCGTCGGTGAACTCCGCTTTCAGAACATAGCTGCCCTTGGAGCGGAACTTCAGCTCGCCGCCGCTGTTGCCCAGCGTACCCGCCGCCACATCGGTGAGGGATATCTCTTTGCCGTCACGCAGCAGCGACCATTTGGCGGTATGGCTGCCGATCTCCCCGAACACCACTTCCACCGTAACGGTTTTATCGGTGTGGAAGATTTCAGGCAGAAAAACTCCCGCCGAGCCCACCGGGTAGATGGTGATGCCAGCGGTACCGGCAAACACTCTGCCGGTCGCATCGGTGACGGAAGCGGTCAGCGTATACACGCCTTTTTCCTTGAAACGGATGCTGCCATGATCGAGATCTCCTTCGATCCATGTGCCGATATCGGCGGGCTCGCCGTTTCGGGTCAGGGTGTAGATCGGCGTGAGGCCGTCCGCTTCTTTTGTTTCTGTCTGTAGGATGATGTTTTTATCGGTATGGGAAACCGCAGGCAGAGTGAGCGTCACCTCCGCCACGGGATAGATGGTGATATCACTTTGTGCGGTAACGGTTTTGCCCAGCTCGTCTGTGATGGAGGCGGTCAGCGTGTAACTGCCTTTTTCTTTGAACAGCACCGTGCCGCCTGTGGAATCCAGCTCTCCGGTGAGGGCTTGCTCCAGATTGATGGCAGCCCCGTCTTTTTGAAGAGACCATACCACCGAATTGACGCCGAGGTTTTCAGTAGAAAGCTCTACCTCCACGGCCGTATCGGTGTGGGCGGCTTCCGGCAGCGTGAATGCCGCCGTCACCACCGGGTAGATGCTAATCGTCTGCTCATAGACCACTGCGGCGCCCCGGCTGTTTTTTGCTGTGGCAATGAGGGTAATGCTGCCGGTCTGCGTGAATTTCACCTTTCCACCTGCAGCGGTCAGTTCACCCGCTGTCAGCCCGGAAAGCTCGGTGGGAAGTCCGTTTCTGAGGGCTGACCATGTCACGCCGCTCACATAGCGGCTTTCCGGCTTGATCTCAATTTCGTCGGCGGTGTAGGCGGTTTTGGGAAGTACAAAACTGAACTGCGGGGCGGGGACATAGGAAGAGCCGCCGCCACCGGAAGGTCTGTCCTCCGTCTTGGTGGTTTCGGGCGGCTTGGGCGGGTCTTCTCTTTTGATCTGCTCCTTTGCCTTATCCGCGTCCACCAGCATCTCAAAGGCTTCCGCACGGGTGGCTTTGCCGTCCGGCTTTACCGTACCGTCCGGATAACCGTTCACAATTCCGTACTTTTCTCCCGTGCAGATACAGGCTTTATCTTCATCACTCAGCCCTCCGTCATCGGAAAACCCGGTGACACAAGGACAGGATGCATCGTGGCCGCCCTTGCCGATGGCCCTCACCAACATGCGGATCATCTCCATGCGGGTGATAGGTTCGTCCGGCAGGAACTTCGTGCCGAAATCGTCCTTTTGGATGACTCCAGCAATGACGAGCACCTCCACATACTGTTCCGACCAGTGATCGGCGAGGTCGGTAAAGTGAATGGTGACGTCACTTTCCTTCGGCTCCGGCAGCTCCATGGTCCGGGCGACCAAGGCTGCGAACTCACCTCTGGTGATGATCGCATCGGGGTGTACCAGACCATCGGGATAACCGCTGATGACGCCCTTATCCGTAAGGGTTTGAATGGCTTCCTCCGCCCAATGGCCTTTGGCATCCTCAAAATACCGGTTTACCGCATAGGCGCTTCCCGCAAGCAGGGTAACAACCATGCAGACCACGAGGAGGATGCTGAGAGGTTTTTTTATTTTCTCATTCATCGGCAATCCTCCTACATCCCGCCCATGACGGGCTGGCCTTGCTCCTGCCGGGGCTCGGGAGCTTCCTGTTTCTGCGCGGTGGTCTGTCCCTGGGTGAGTGCCTGCTGGTAGGCGCCGATGACCGCTTTGTCAAATTCCGCTTTGGCTTCTTTGGTGCAGGGGAAGCAGATATCCTTGTACTCGCCGTTTCCGGCCTTGTAGCTGGGCATGGAAATGAACAGCCCCTTGGAGCCCTCCATGACCTTGATGCCCCGCACGGCAAAATCGCCGTAGATGTTGACCGAGGCGGTGGCCTTGCAGCTTCCCTCCGGGCGGATAGAATGGATTTTTACATCGTACTTGGGAACAGCCGGTGTTGTATTCTTAGGCATGGTTTTTCCTCCTTCTTAAAATTTCCGGTACTTTTAACCGGCGTAGTTGAACATCTCCTTGATACGCTGGGTCAGGGTCGGCAGCACCGTTTCCCCAAACAGCGCGTAGAGCCCGGCCAGTAGCAGGGCGCCCAGGACGACGGCGATCAGTATTTTGATGGCCGTGTCAATGTACCCCTCCCCGGCATTGGCTGAGAGGATGCGCCTGCCGCGGAATGCGAGGTGGGTGGTGGCATCCTTTGCCGCCGTCAGCTTACGAGAAACAGTGGCTTTCGCTTTTTTGATAACATGAACCATATTGTTTTCCTCCTTCTGTTGATTGGGGCATGAGAAAAGACAGCCCGCAGCTGCCTACATACTCATGCCCATGGTTTGAGTTTGCTCCGGTGACTCGAAGCTGATTTTCTGAAATCCGAAGCGGTCACAGTAGTGGTACTCGCTGCCCTGTGCGTCATAAAGCTCCACCACGTCGGACATAGAAAGGGAGTGTCCGTTATATCCGGGTGGATGATTCACATTGCACCTGGTGTAGATGGCTTCGAGGTCGTTGGTGTCGAGCTGGCCGTCATAGGCGACGCGGTAGTCCTCGGGGGACGGTTCTCCGAACTGCCGCGCCATTTCTTCATAGGGTATAAATTTCATGAGTATATCCACATCCGGCTTAAGCTGCCAGATGCGGACATTTTTCAGCGGAGCGGCGGCTTCCATTCCGCCCATCCGCTCTCCGGCAAGAAGCCGCTCCATCACGCCATCCGTCCACTGCGGCGTTAGGGAGCGACCCATGAGCCAAGCGGATAGCTCATCATTTTGAAAAATGCTGTCCACAAAGGCTTTTTCTTTTTCTGTGTATCCTGCCGGATTTCCGTAGTAAGATATGAGACTGTTTTTCAGGGTGATCCCCGGCATGGTACCGCCTCCTTACTTCATGGTCATCCCTCCCATTTCGGAGGTATCGCCTGTTTCTTGTTTCTGTCCCTGCAGCTCCATCAGCTTTTCCCTTGCCCAATCGGGCAGATGGCTGTCCGAGAGAACGCCGACAAAATCCTCGCGATTGAGCCGGGTGGTTTCTCCATCCTCCAAATTGGTGACGAACACCGCTCTGCCCCGTGATCCGGCATGGGAGCCGAAGCCCCCGGTACACAGCCAGAGCTGGCTCTGCGGGGTCAGACACGTTTCCTTGAGAGTGTCGGGAGACATGACGATGACCCTGCCCTCAAAATCCTGATTATCTGTGTCGGGCAGACAGTGGGTATAATCGAACATCCCAAGGCTCTGATATGCCCTGCGGTACTGGTTGACAAAGCCATCCAGCACGGCGGGGTGGCTGTCCACGGCAAAACCCAGGTTACGGTTGCCGTATGAATCCTTTTCGGTTGGGATGTAGGTTCGCTTTGCCCAATCGTGATTTCCTCTGGAAAAGCGCCCGTCATAGTCCTTTTGCTGGAGGGAGTTGGCGAGGACATAGGACACCCGGTGGTATCCGTATTCCGCGATGACGCTTTCGGCGCAGTCCGCTTTCAGGTGCATGCCGTCGAAGTCGCGGCGGATGGCCGCTTCGATGGCGTCCTTGCAAGCGACGTTTTCCTTATGGCTTACCTTCCAGTCATTCAGCTCACCCAGCCGCTTGGCTTCCGCAAAGGAGTAGGGATAAATATATGGGAACTCCTTATTTTCCATAGACGATTTCCTCCCGCATGATCAGCTCATCCAGTGCGGCAAGGCAGACGCCGCTTTGCGCCAGCACCGAGAGAATACCGGGCGGAACATCGCTGATATCCTGCTGGATGTCAGCCTCCATCACCGTGATTTTTCCGCTGTCCTCATCGGTATACGCTTCCAGCTTGGCATCCTTGGGGATACCCGCTTCCTCCAGCAGATAGCCGGGGACACGAATGTTCTGGCTTTCGTCCAGCAGATCATGGCAGAGGGAGCAGTCTGCCACCCACTTAGCAGGGCTGTTGCCGCAGCCACATTCCGTGCCGGTTTCCGGCTTTTCATCGCAGTTGTTGCAGAGGCCGCAGGCTCCGGCCAGGTGAACCGTCATGTCGCTTGCCAGCTCACTGAGTGCCGTGATAATATTGGCAAGCTCCAGCGCCGTCAGTTCACCCTTGTGGATGATGCATACGCCCTCGGCCGCCGTCACCCCCAGAGCCCCGGCATCGGTAAACCCGCAATGCTGCTGAATCGCCAGAGGTATTTGCAGGGTCTGCTCGTTTTTCTTCTGATTATTTTTCATAGTCTGTTCCTCCTAAAATGTTCGCCCACATGATAGGGCCGTCTGCTTGTTCTCAGGGTTCAAGGTGCTTTTATCCATTTTCAGTCAATGAAACCTCCTTCACCGAATAGGTTTAGCTGCATCGGGCCGTCTCGCATCCGTTCCCGCATATCGTAGTTGGCAATGAGGATTTCGGGAAACTGCGCCCCATTGTCGTATCTCTGCTTGATGTTGTTGATGCGGGTGTAGGAGTCGATTCGGATACCCGGCGCATCGTACAAATCCCGGATGAATCCGCAGTCGTTGTAGGACAGCAGAAATTTGCCTTCGATCCGCAGCAGCGCGTTCCGCAGGCGGATGTGGTCTTTCTCCGTGAAGCCGTCCTCACCCACGTTTTTATAATAGCTTTCAGTTTCAAAATACGGCGGGTCGCAGTAGAAAAAGCTGACGGGGCGGTCATACTGCCCGATCAGCTTCTCGAAGTCCTTATTTTCGACCACCACCTTGGCAAGCCGCCTGTGGGCCTGCTCAATCAGCGGAAAGTTGGACCACATATCGTGGGGCTGGCTTCCGTAACTCGTCAGCCCCGACGCGTAGCTGTAGCGGATAAGCTGGTAAAACCACGCCGCCTTTTGCACATCGGAGGCGGGGCTGTCACGGGCCAGGGTGTTTTTGACAAGGTCGAAATCCGCGCGGGCGTTGAGGACATAGCGCAGCGCATTCATTAGTTCCTCCGGTTTCTCCCGCACACAGCGGTACAGGTTGACCAGCAGGCCGTTAAAATCGTTATACACCTCAAAGTCATTGCCGGGGAACTTGTGGAACAGTACCCAGCCGCCCCCGCCGAATACCTCGATGTACCGCTCGTAGTAGAGGGGAAACAGGGTGACGATCAGCTCACGCAGGGATTTCTTACCGCCGATCCAGGACATAAAGCTGTTCAGGAGTCATCACCTCCCTCCAGCGGCAGGCGTATCTGCGTATCGTCAAACGCCGTGAGGGAACGCCTGAGACCTGAGATGGCGGCGCTGATCCCGCTGATGCGGTTTTTCATGTGCCGGATGGTCAGGCGCACTTCCGCTTCGGTTTTTGCGTAGAAATAGCCGCTTTGGTCGCTGGCAATGGGGATGCCCTCACGGCGCAGGGCGTTGACAAGGTCGCGCAGCTCCTTGCCTGAAACGTGGAATGCGTGTTCCAGCGTTCTGCTTATGACGGCATTTCCAGCGCCATGGTGATAGCGGTGCAGATACTCCGCAAGCTGCTCCTTAAGCATCTTTGTCTCCTTTCCGGCCGTTTCCCCGGAAAGAAAGACAAGGCAAAAAGGCGCAAAAAAACAGGGCCGCCTCCTGTTTGGGGAAACGGCCCTGTTCTGATTTTGGGGTCTAAAAAAGCACAGACGGTATTGTCTGTGCTACTTGATTACGCCGAGCTCTCTTAAAACTGCCACGCAGTCCTTGGCGCCCTGGATGTAGAGATACCTTTGAAGCTTATCTTCCATTTCCGCACTTGTAGCAAGATACTCATCAATCATCTTCTTATCTTCCTGCCCGATGGTAGAACTGTTCTGAATATTTTCACTGAGCTCCATATGAAGTATGACCCGCTTTTCAGCTTGTGGTTCTTCCTGACGCATGGATGCATACGATAGCTGAAAGCGTTCTGCGAGCGCCATATCCAATAAATCTAAGAGCTTTTCGTCCAACTGCCTCACCTCCTTCCAGCACAACACAATGCCACAGTTTTATAGAAATAGCTATACCACAAATCTACAAATTGTGACCGAAGATTTGTCCTTGCTCCTGGGGTTCATTGCTGAACTCACGAATAAACTCTTTTTGGTTTCTGGCAATATATCCACCCTCGGAGGGCTGCAAATTGAGGGCATTAATTTCAGCCTTGCAGTAAGAGGCATAATCGAAGTACATCCCTATTGGAGAGGAGGGATGCACAAGCTCACGTTTGAGCGCCAAATCTCTGCCGAACTTTTCCCAATGCTGCTCGGAAGGAATAAAGTCGTAGCAGCAAAGGTTTTGGGAGATGTCAAGCGCCTCATCCAGACGGGTGCAGCCCTCCAGTTCCATGGCGGCTTGAAACAGCTGCTGGAAGAAGGGCATGCCCTGTCCCTGTTCCTCCAATACATATCCGAGATTATTCCCAGCCCCGATCAGTTCCTCCAGAGATTCATACTGGTCGGCAATGCCTGTAATATTGTCAAGGCAGCATTCCACCTCCAGTAAAACCGCGCGGCTCCACTTTGTGATCCCCAACTCACTTATTGCAACCGATAGCTCGTCCGGTTCGTCTGTACTGATTTCATGATCGGGGAGCCTTACCCATAAGCCTTCCGGATGGCTGCCGGAGGCCACCTTCATTCGCACACTGGCACTTCCGCCAGACATCTGCTCCAGATTTTTGCCGGTATAGACTTCATGGCAGGAATAATGCTGATTCACATAACCGCCTGATACATACGTTCCGCCGTTTTCCTCCCGGATGCCACGGCCCCACTGGTTCAGGTCAACGAAGCGAAGCTGGTCAGGGGTGGCCTGATGCTGATATGTGGCGATATATTTTCCGAGAGCCGCATCGTCATTTATCCCGTAATAAAGGGAGAAATTGTCGAGCTGCTCTGTAAGGTTGATGAGGTCGGCGGTGGTTTCGATGGACTCAAGCCGGGAGGAGCCTTCTACGAGCATACGCTCCCGGATTGACATTTTTGCGAATCGCTCATCAAGGAACGCCATTTCCTCGGCGGTGCCGGGTAGTTCCTTCCACGGATAGGGGTACGGATAGTCCTTCATCTGCTGTCACCTCATTTTCATATGCTGTCCGGGGCGTGCAATGCACTGTTCCACCGTCATCCCGTCCTCTGAAAGAAGGACGCCATAATCCGTACTAACCGCACCCTGCGCCTCCATCAGTTTCTGACCGTAGTTGTAGAGATCCCTGCTGCCGATCAGTACATCCTTCAGCGGAATGTCGTGTTTCATGAGCTCTGCTTGGGCGTATTCCAACGGGGATGGGATTTCCCGCTGGAGCCGAAAATCCACGGCTTGCCCCGCAAGATCTATTGCCTCATCCAGTGAGAGGTTTTTGGGAGCGGCCTCCAGAATCGCCTTATAGACGGGGAGTCGCCCCTCATGGTCGAGCTTGCGAAGCTGCTCGGCAAAAGCATCGATCACGGTGATGTCCCCATCGCAATCGTCCAGCTCATCACAAATGAGCTCGGAGAGTCGCGGAGCGGCACAGTCCTCCACATGGAAAGCACATTCCCGCAGGGATGCCGCATCCACAGCCCCTACCGCCTGGGAAACCACTTCATCGTCAGCAGGGAGCTTAAGCTGTACGCACAGATCGTTGTCGTAGTCAGGGTCGCCTAAGTACCCCTTTCTGACAGACAGCAGTATGGTGTAGTCGGGTTTCCCCAGCAGGGCGGCGGCGCCGCTCCGGTATGTCTGTGCGATCTCACCGTTCTGTACGACATATCCGTGCGGCGAAAACACGCCGCCCTCGCCCTCGCGCATTTCCTTACCAATTTTGCTGTAATCCAGCCATGGGAAGATTTTCTCCGGCAGGGTTTCCAGTTCGGGTACGAAGCCGTTATCCGCATAAAATTTGCCGAGCGTTCTGTCGTCATGCGCTTCATAGACAACTTGGCAATCCTCGGTGCTATGGGTCATGTTGATGAGGCGTTCCACGGCAATGGGCGCATACTGGGTGCGAACCGTATCCATCATGACCATTCCCTCAAAGCAGTCCAGCTCCCATTCACTCAGGGAAGACAATCGCTGGGCGAGGTGATTCATCTCGTAGAGATTGGTGCCGGGAAAAATAAATTGCGAAAGATAGTCCAGCTTGCAGTCCAATATCTCTGTGGAATAAATGACCCGGTCGTCGGTAATGCGGGCTTTGTCCAGCGCGTCCGCCAGCTCGTAGGGAGTGGCGGGGAGCGTAAGCGTCGCCGCGGTATTGGCTCCAAATAAACCGGGGCGTCTGATTTCCAAGGTAAAGATTTTATCAGTTTTCCCTTTATTCAAATTTCATTCCTCCCATCTGCTGGCCTTGCTCCAGCTCGTCCTTTGCCCTAATTTCCTGCACACGCCGGTCGTAAATATACAGGTAGCCATTGTAATCGCCCTGAACTGGCGTGCAGCGCAGGCAGTAGCGATAGTTTTCACTCTCCGCGATATACCCGTAGCTGCTCCCTGTGCCGCTGCCCAGCTTTCCATCGCCGTGAGCCCGGCAGTATTGGGACATGGCCGAAAGGCTCCCCAGCGGGCCGCTTTTGCGAAGCTCATCCACAAATTCCTGAAGCTCCGCCTTGAATTCAGGCGTGTTCAGCTCATCACCGTTGTGCGGGCACCAGGTATGCCAGAACTCTTTTCCTTTGTGGCCGAAGTCCGCGCGCAGATGTCCGACCGTGCCCAGCTGCGCATCCTGTTCGTCTTTGGAATAGAAAAACCCCGCCTCATCGGGAGAAGCGGGGCGAAGCGTGAATTTGCGGTTGTCGGGCGGGAGGTCAAGGCCATGTTCCTCACAAAATTCGGACAGTGTCATGTATTCTCCGCAAAAATTGAGCTTTCCCCGCAATCGGCGGAAGCCCTCTTCGGGGATTGTGACTGGCGTCGGCGTTAAAACCGTTCCAGCATGATTCACAACGACAAAATTCTGCACAGTTACTGGCCTGCTGGGATCATAGTCGGAACCACGCAAATCGTAGCAGGAAAAACCTTTCGGCACGGTAAGACGGTCAATGCGGGAGCTGGTGAAAAGCGCCGGATTTCCGAACAACTCCACGTGCTCATATTCTTCTTTTCTGGCGTGAACGCTCATAAAACTATCATCTCCTTTCAGATTGGTCAAGCACACAAGATACCACGAAGAGGCTGGGATAGCCATCCCATTTTCATTCGCAGGGGCATTTACACAAAGACCGCCCCATCGCACCACTTTTTCATTGCATTGTAAAGCAGATGCACTTTAGTCTGATCGGTTACGCCGCGCCATGCCGAGGGCCTCCACTGCCTGAGACCATGCTGGCGTTCACCCTCAAAATATGCCAGGATTCCGATGTCGGCCGGTATCTCGTCAGCAATTTTGGGGGCAAGGGATTTTGGAACGCAGTAGTAGTTTTCATTTCCGTGGAAGTTGTGCCCATTTGCACTCCTGAAATCTGAGCAGGTGATTTTGACCTCAAAGCAGGTGACCATCATGCCTATTTTCCAGTTATGGCACCGCAGGACACAGCCATGGCATTTCTGCTCATTTTTATCTGTGCCGCCATCTCGGAAGCACTTTCCGGGCTTATGCATATATGAAGCCGCAAGCTGATCCCCATCGGGAAACCGCTCCGCATCCAGAAGTCTGCAAAGGTATTCATCGTTCTCGTAATAGTCCTCAAACCGAATGCTGTCCACGATTCCTGTGGGAGTCCAGACTTCATCCGCCCACCTGATGGTTCTCTTTTCGGTATTTAGCTTTGGCCGGTAATGATGGGTGAGGGCCTTGATCCGTTTTGTTAAGTCCGTTTCCACCGTTCACCTCTCATCCCATCTCCATGCCGCCGAGTGCCTGCCTGTCCTGGTGGGCATCGACAATGTCCTGCAATGCCTGCTCCGCGCTGTCACGCCTGAGGACATACCCCCCGGCGGTGTAAGCTCCGCCGTGATTGGAATAATACTCAATACCGATGCGGGAATAATCCAGATAGGGCCGGACGTTCTCATCGAAAGGCATTACGCCGGTTTCCACGAGATAAATGCCCAGCTCACGGTCGGTGCTTACCTCGGAAAGCAGCAGATACTGATCCAGCCGCTCTCCGATGGCGATTACATCATCCAGGCTGTTCACGGATTCGGCGTTCAGAGCGCCCTCAAAGATGCGGCACCCGTCGCGGTCCAGGCTGCCGGTAAGTTCCGCGATCCGGTTCAGCTTTTTAAACTGCCCGGATTCGTTTATATCCGCATTTTTCAGGTACTGCCCGATGCCCCATACATTGCTGACCGCTCCGACAATGCGGGTGGAGGCAATGTCGTCGCTGATGCCGTCCAGAGCGGCCCACGTCTCTCCAATCTCCGCGGGAGTGGCCGACAGCGGCAGATACACGCCCTCATAATCATCGGCACGGGTCAGATGAAGTGTAATCATAGCTGCATTCCTCCCATCTCCATGTGCTGCGAATCATCTTTGCGGAGCAGTTCCTCAACAGCGGGTGTGCTGCCCCGGTAGGCGATATAGCCGTAATCGGTAAAACCGCCGTTTTCGTTTTGGATACGGTGTTCTCCGTACCCTTTGAAATCGATGTATTCCTCCAGATTTTCGTCAAACTCGTAGTGGCCGGAGTCTATGATCATGTATCTGCCATATTCCGCAGGGGTCTTGACCCCCGGCACGGTGGTGAATTCATAGAAATTGTCTGCCAGCAGTGACACATCCTCCGGCGTTTGAGGACGCGCCAACTCCACGATAGCGTGAAACGCATTGCGCCCCTGCTCGTCAAAACCTATATAGCTCCTTGCCAGATTATTCAGCGTGTACAGATGCTCAGACAGTGGGTATTCCTCCGTGAAGAGCCGGTAGATCTGTTCGCTCATGCCCACGAATTCCAGATGAGTGGCACAGGGCTTGGGAGATTTGAGCCCCAATCGGTTCAACGCCTTTTCAATCTCCACCTCCCAGCAGGGCAGATAAAGATGTTCATATTTGATGCCGCTGTGGTAATCGCCGGATTCCAGGGTGACAGTCGCCACGTCGTCGCCGCGCCAGTGGTATTCGGGAAACTGCTCGCCGTTATACATCCGCTCCGGGCTGTTGCCGGTGGGATACAAAACGCCGTAGGGTGTGACGGCGCCCTCATTGCCGCCAAGGAGCGTCCTGCCAATGTCGGCAAAATCCGTATTCTTCATCTCATCCGCCGGTATCGCCGTCCGGCGGCAGAGCTCATATCGCTGTCCGATGGCGGAGATATCGGAGAAGTCGGAAATCAGCGCGTAGCAGTGGAGGTTGAAGGTAAGATTGATGAGGTCTCCCACCTCGGTCAGCTTTTCGTGTTCCGCCGCCGCATAGAAGGTGTTCAGCTCATCCTGGTCAAAGCTGTCCATTCTCTTGGCAAGGTACTGAAGCTCATCGGCGTTGACCAGCGTTCCCACCAGAGCCTGCAAGCCTACATTGTCATCCCGGATGGAATCAATCAGGCACAGCTTTTCGGTTGTGATGCCGACGCTGATTTGATCCATGGCTTTCTGCAAATCTGGTTCGGCGGCGGGAAATGTGACGACCGCTGTACGGTAGGAGGGGGCATCATGCCTGCGCAGCGTTATTTTTAACATTGGGTTCCTCCTTCTTGTTTTTTCGGTGGATTTTCTCCATATCGGTTCTGAGGCAATCCCCTTCGGAGCCGTAGCAGACAAAGCCGTGGGAGGGATATGGGCAGTCGCCGCAGCTTTCGAATGGACCTTGAGGCCTTTCGTCCGGCGGTATCCTGCCGCCTGTTACGAGGTTATCCGAATCGTAACAGGCGCTTCTCCTGTTTTTCCTGTATCGTATGGTCATGGTGCTCCTTTCCGAAAACGCAAAAGAGCCGGAGAATAGGGACGCTTTCACGCCCCGGTTCTCCGGCTCTTTGCTGCTTTCATTTTCTGTTTTGATTGGTACAAAAAAGGGCGCCGCTTTACATGGACTGCCCCTGCACGGGTTCGGCGTCAGTTTGATGCAATGCCACAATTTGCTCCTTAACATCCAGAAGCAGACCTTCGATCTGCTTCTGGATGCCGATGAGGCTTTTCTCATTCTCCTGTGTCAGATTGCACCCGGCGTCAAAGACTTCGTTGATACCCTGATAGACAGCAAGGAGCTGGGCATCGGAAAAGAGGCGCTGCTTTTCGATCAGGCCGGAGCGGATGGCAAAGTCCTGTTTTGCTTTCGCATAGCCATCCAGGTGATATGCTCCGTTCAGTACGCCGGTACCTTCGTAGTCCCGCTCCCATGTGACGAACATATATCCGTACTCGGTTTCTCGACCGGCAAGGACGGTGCCGCCAAACCCCGCCAGCAGCCGGAAGTCCTCATCCAGCGCCGTGGCTTTCAAAAGCGGCGCCCTTTCTATCGCCGTCAGATATTCGCGGACTTCGCTGGAAAAGGGCGCTACTTTATGGTACAGCTCGTTTGCCTCGGGAGAACGGAGGTCGCCGGGGAATATGCACATGTCCCCGCTGGGTTCCACGCGGCAGACGGGGAGACCGTTTAGCAGGATCGGGAGGGTGTTCCTTTCCGGCGGCGCGGTTTCAATGCCATGTTCCGCAAGGACACGGGAAAGCTCGGTAAAGAAGTTTTTGTTCATATGGATTTCCTCCTATTCTGATAGTGAAACGCAAAAAGGGCGCTGACTTTATTGGCTTTCCATCAGCCATAAAAATCAGCGCCCTTTTGCAGTTTCGGGTTATTCAATTGATTTGATTTTGGGTAGCGCCCTTTTTGATTTTACTGTCCTTTGAAAAAGGGCGCCACTTCTGATCGCTGTGCTTGCGGGTTTGAGTCCTGTCAGAGTGAAGCTTTTGCCCTAATAAATCTACGAAAAAAGGGCTTCCACTTTTCATAGTGGAAGCCCCAAAAAGGCTTGGATTTACTGGCTTTTTAAGCAATAAATCTTTTTTACCTTTTGTTTTTGGTGCGTCCGAAGAGACTCGAACTCTCGACCTTCACATTCGGAGTGTGCCACTCTATCCGCTGAGCTACGGACGCATGTATGTTTTTAGTTGTGGCTGGTTTGGCCACAGGTATTAGTATAACATGGATTTTAATTAAAATAAAGTAAAAATAGGCGACAAATATTGGTGCGAATATTGCAGAGTAGTGATACAATATTAGCGGAGATTACATGGCGTTAGCCATGTAGTATTAATTACTGAGAGGAGCAGTTATTGATGGATGAATTTAAAATAATCGAAGTGAAGGAAAGCGTGTTTGCTGACAACGACAGGCGGGCTCAGGAGCTTCGGGCTGAACTGAAAAAGCGAGGGGTTTTCCTTCTCAACGTCATGTCGAGTCCGGGAGCCGGAAAGACGACAACTTTGATGAAGACCATAGATATGCTGAAAGGAGATTTCCGCATTGGCGTAATGGAAGCAGACATTGATTCCAGCGTTGACGCCGAGACGATCAAGAAATCTGGAGCCAAGGTCATTCAGCTGCATACCGGCGGCATGTGTCATCTGGATGCGGACATGACCAGACAGGGTTTGGATGCACTGGAAACAGGGGACATTGAACTGGCTATACTGGAAAACGTAGGCAACCTTGTGTGTCCGGCTGAGTTTGATACCGGCGCTGTGAAAAACTGCGAGATTCTATCGGTGCCAGAAGGTGACGACAAACCGCTGAAATATCCTTTGATGTTTCAGATCAGTGATGTAGTGCTGATCAATAAAACCGACGTCATGCCGTATTTTGATTTTGACATGGAGAAATGCCGGGCAAATATTCAAATGCGCAATCCAAATGCGAAAATTATTCCAATCAGCGCGCGCACAGGAGAGGGCATGGAAGAATGGGCTGAATGGCTGCGCAGTCAGGTCAGAGAATGGCGCTGATGAGTAAATTTCGGCTGTATTGACAGAAAATGTGTTTGATAGTAAGATAAATACGCATAAAAGTGCTGGAGAAAGGCGGTAGATATGAAAAACTACAGGCTGGAGACGAAATTCCATGAATTCAGAGATCTGCGCGAACTGCTGAGACATTCAGCGAAGGTCTACACTGACAGGATCGCCTTCGTAACTAAGATAAAGGATAAAGAAACCAAAGAAGTAAACTACGTCAACACGACTTATAAGGACCTGTTTGAAACAATGGGTTATCTTGGAACTGCGCTGCTTGAAAAAGGATGCAAGGACAAGAGGATCGCGGTCATTGGCGAGAACAGCTATTACTGGCTGCTGTCACATTTTGCCGTATCATGCGGAGTAGGTGTTGTGGTACCTCTGGACAAGCTGCTGCAGAAGGATGAGCTGGAAAGCTGCCTCGTAAGGAGCAACGCTGAGGTTATATTCTATGACAAAAAACATAAAAACATCATTGAAGAGATAAAGAAAGACGGAAACACCCCGCTGAAGACTTTGATCGCAATGGACTTTAAGAGCGATGAGTCGCTGGATATCATCGACCTAATAGTAAGAGGACAGGAATTGGTAGAGGCAGGCAACCGTGATTATCTGGATGCAGAGATCGATCCGGATGCCATGAACTTCCTGCTTTTCACCTCTGGTACGACACAGCAGTCAAAGGCCGTTATGCTCAGTCACCGCAACCTCATGAGCTGCAATTATGGCATGAACTGCGAGGAGTATTTCACGCCTGACGATGTCAACATGATGATACTGCCGCTGCATCACGTGTACGGCTTTTCAGGAATGCTGACATTCCTTTCACAGGGAATGAAAAACGTGTTCTGCGACGGACTGAAGTACATCACCATAAATATGAAGGAGTATAAGGTATCGGTCATCATGAGCGTACCTCTGCTGCTGGAAAATATGTACAAGAAGATTTACCAGGCTATCGAGGCTCAGGGTGCTGAAGGCAAGATCAAATTTGCCCTTAAGACCTGTGACGTTGCAGAGAAGTTTGGCTTAAACATCAGAAGACGGATGTTCAAGGAAATCATCGATCAGCTTGGCGGTCACATGCGTTTCATCATCAATGGAGCGGCAGCCCTTGATCCGGTTGTTGCCAAGGGCCTTAACGACTTCGGCATTCTCACGGTCCAAGGTTATGGACTGACGGAAACGGCACCGACGATATCAAGCGAAACATACAGATATCTGAAGCCGGGTTCATGCGGCAAAGTTATGCCTAATGTTGAAGCAAAGATCGACGACACAGATGCTGTACGCAT
>Ga0183096_1001681_pt1 | contig 17766 bp, 24 predicted proteins | sample Biomet5_FD_127791 | JGI IMG/M metagenome (GOLD analysis project Ga0183096, IMG submission 127791) | Microbial communities from bioreactor (seeded with sewage sludge) at LBNL, California, USA - Biofuel metagenome 5 (version 2) (version 3) | ecosystem: Engineered > Bioreactor > Anaerobic >... | reverse complement strand
CATCGCCCGCACTGCTTCCGTCATATATCCATTGTGTTCAAACGTTTTGCCCAAGCCGTAACCGATCTCAACTTCTTTCGCCTCATTGGGAATATCCTTGAAATCGGCGGAACCAACGACAACTCTGTCGGCTTTACGGATCAGAAACCAAAAACTATGCCATAGATAATTACCAGGATCCTTTTGGGTTATTTCAAGCTGTCCCTTTACAATTTCCAGAAAGGGGCCTTCCATTGGTTCCGCCTGATAATAACATTTCAATCCTTGTTCAAGAGCGGGGATATCCTCAACCCACAACCTCAATTGATCCGGGGTTAAGGGAACAAGTTCAAGCCTTTCTGTTTCCAACATCGTTTTGATCCTCGTGAGTGCATTTGGCCGGTCATGATGGCGAAAAAAGCCCTCGCGGAAGCTTCTCTCCGGCATCCCGGATATCTGATAATCGGATTACGGACCATAATGCCCTTCCCTTATTTCGACATAACCCCCCGGTTTCCTCCCATCTTCAGATCCCCCGTCCATTAAACGGGCATCGGATAATCCTCCGCATTGCCGGCAGATCGAAAATATCGTATAGTAGAGGCAGAACATTCAGGGAGGTCAACCATGAAGGTATTGGCAATCAACGGCAGCCCGCACAAACAGGGCAACACTTATCTTGGCATCCGGGCCGCGGCGGACGCGCTGGAGGAAGCCGGTATTTCCTGCGAAATACTGCACGTGGGCGGCAAGGCCATCCGCGGGTGCATCGCGTGCGGACAGTGCCGCAAGCTGCGCAACGAGCGCTGCGCCATCGACGACGAGATGAACGGCTGGGTCCAGCAGATGAAGGCGGCGGACGGCATTATTCTGGCGTCGCCGGTGTATTACGCGGGCATCGCGGGCACGATGAAGGCGTTTTGCGACCGCGCGTTCTATGTGGCCACCGCGAACGGCAACCTGTTTCGCCACAAGCCGGGCGCGGCGCTGGTGGTCATGCGGCGCAGCGGCGGCGTCGCCACGTTCGACCAGCTCAACCACTACTTCACGATATCCGAAATGCCCGTGGCGTCCTCCTGCTACTGGAACACGCTTTACGGTCTGGACCAGGGCGAGGCGCAAAACGACGCCGAAGGCCTCAACACACACCGCACCGTCGGCGTTAACATGGCGTGGCTTTTGAAGCTGATGGAGCACGGCCGGGGCGCTGTGCCCGAGCCGGAGCCTCCCGCCAAGGTGCGCACCAACTTCATCCGATAGGATCGCGCTCCCCCGCTTGCCGGGGGAGTTTGTGACGTACTTGTTTCATGTATTATATTAAATTAGATACTTTTATTTATCTTGTTGTTTCCTTTAGTTTTTTTAAAAGCTTGAATAATTCTGAACACAACAGCAGGCAGTACTATTAACCAAAAAATCGCTTTATATAACCAATTACTCATATCGTTTAAATCCACTATTCCCAGCGCTTTAAGAATAAAAAACGCAATGTAATATAATAGCATAAAGGAACTCGTAAAAACACATGAGTATTGCGATTCTCGGTCTTTATTAATGTTAGATATCATTAATAAAATATATACTGCAGAAAATCCTAACGATATGGTATCCTTTGAAATCTCGTGATCTAAAAAAATCCACGTTATTAATTCAAATGCCATAAATATTATTAGTTGAATGTAGAAAATTAAATCAAAAATACAATAACTTATTTTTTTCTTTCTGACATTATCGTTAATTGTAAAAAAGCAATTGCAATACATTGTAAAACCAATCTAACAATTAATAAGATGAAATTTGTCTTATCGCTGAATTGGTTATATATTCCAATTACCATGATTACTTCCATAAGCGTCATGAATAGTATAGTTAAAAATAAATATATACTTTGTCTTGTTCTACTATTAGTCATACTTTTCTCCATATTGTAGCATATACCCAAGCAATAAAATTGCTTGGGTATATGCTACTTTAATTATTTCGCACTCCTTATATCAGTTGTAAACACTAATAAAAATACAACTACAATTACGCCACCTCTAGTTCTTATCACAGATTTTATAAGAAGACCTATTATAGCTCCCCATATATAGTCGTTGACATCACTAAGTTTCCTATACCTTTTTAATAATTTCCCATATATTTTAATTCTTTCTTAAAGAAAAGAATCAGGAGCGCCCGGGATTCCCAAAAGCCAAGAGCTTTTTGGGGTGGACTGAGGGCAGCGCCTCATAAAAAGGGTTTCTTGACACCCTGAATTTATTTATCGCTCACAAATAAACTCATAGTTACTTTTTCTGCTTTCGGTGTACAAAAAAGATAGTCAATAATACAATTGGTACTAGTAGTAGAAATAATGGCCATAATAGTATTATATTCAAATTAATGACCTCCTTTTATAGCCCCTAATATTTATTTAGCCTGTAGTGACTCTCCATCCAACAGAGAACGTTAGACCTATTGTTACTCCGACTAATTTACTTGATACAGATGATACCCTTTTAATTCTCCATATTCTATTACTATCTAAATACAATTTAAGATTTGCGTAGATTCGTATCTTTGTCCAAGGATATCCAATATCAGTTTTAACTTCTTTATCATAATAAGTAACCTTTTTAGTAACTTTCTTTTTTGCGATAACTACTATCTTTCTTGCTTTCTTAGCTATATGCCCCGTTGGATCATTCCTATTTACCGGGTCCCCATCGCAATACATATACAGGTTCCAGAATACTTCTCCTTCGCCTCTATACGTATCCTGACTGATGAACCTCCCCGTCTCCGGATCATAATACCGCGCGTTCATGTAGTAAAATCCAGTCTCTGTGTCTATCACCGCCCCCGTGTACGCAAAGCTATTGACGAACGTTCCAGTGCTGTCCGTGTTACCATATGCGAAATATTTATAATCTTATATATTTACAATATTGGTTATAATTATTAATTAATCATTTAATGGCTTGATTGTTAGCTTCTTATCATGTATATCAAGCCTATACCATCCATCTTCCAATAGTGCGTATGCCGCTACCGGAGTAGAATATATTGCATTTATATCCATGTCTTTAAATGAAAATGAATTTCCGTTTCTAGTATCAAATACACAGTCCTCTGAACAATTAATCAAGTATTGATTATAATAGCTCATTAGGGAAGGAAGTCCTGTTTCAGAATTATATAATATCTTTGATCTTTGTTTGTTGATATCATAAGTTTCTATACAATTATCACTATCATTCCAATAATATAACACTCCATCGTATATTATTGGTACACAAGAGATCGATTCCATTATTTTCTTTTTTTCGTTATTGTAAAGATCATATTGGTAAAGCGATGCACAATCACCGCCACCAGAATTATCAAGATAATATAGGAATTTATCTGAAAAGGACCATTGCGTAGCATATTGAACTACATCTATTTTTTTAATTTTATAACTGTCATCTGAAATTTCCAATTTTTTTTGTTCTGTCATTATATATATGCTTTTATTATAAATATAAAAACAATTAATGCTACCTTTAATTATCTCTGTCTTCTTTAAAGTATCCGTATTTATACTATATATACCATTATTTTTTAGATAATATAGAATATTGCCTTCTATTATAAGATTGCCCTTACAATCTGTATCAAGTAAGGTTCTTACTGAACCATCTAAATTTGCTTTGTATAGCTTATCTGTTGCATCATCGTTATTATAATCAGGTACAAAATACAAGTATTTATCATCTCCTGTAAGATAACCTCCAAAAATAAGGTTAAGAGAGTTTACTCCCTCAGTCTTCCAATCATACCAAGGCTTCTCTAATGGTAATATTGTATTTTGTTCAATTCCTTCTGGCGACATTGAAGGGCTTATAACAGGACTGTTTTCAGGTATCGTAATAGACTCACCTACTTGCGCAGTTTCTGATACAGGTAATGATTCTTGGTTTTTTATGTTACCTGTAACTTTATTATTACATCCAGAAATAATTATGCATAATAATACTATAATGATGAATGCACTCTTAGCTTTCATTTCTAATTCACCCCTTTATATCACTTAATTTTATAATATCTGTCTTGTACTAAACTTCCAATATAGTTTATACATTGTTTATTCTCCACTACTATTTTTATAGGGGCTATTTTGTGTATATTTTGGAAATGGAATAATCTGAACACTATTAATTTTCCTCCCTGATTGAGTTGTACAATCATTGCATTGAAGAGTTTTATTATTCCCAATATATATGGCTACATGTGTGACTCCATTGTTACCTTTCCTATTTCTTGTTCTAATCATATTATTAATTCTTTTATACAAATCCCTGGCGGGGTAATGCCCTGTAGGATCCGTACAGTTTACAGGGTCCCCATCGCAATACATATACAGGTGCCAGAACTCTTCCCCATCCCCCCTGTACGTATCTTTCGATATGAACCGTCCTGTCTCCGGATCATAGTACCGGGCATTCATATAGTACAGACCATACTTTGTCTTGTTCTACTATTAGTCATACTCCCCTCCATATTGCAGCATGGCATTTCAGCGATTGACCATTGCTTTAGTGCCTGTGTATTTAGTTCCATCCATTTATCACTTTTCCAACTGAACAATATCTTTCACTGTTCCTCCATCTTTGTTTTGTATCTGCGCGATTCCAACTAACCCATTCTGTTTGTATACTATATAAAGCTTATTCCCATCGTTCAGATTATAAACGAACGCATTTGCGATAAATCCCTCAGCTTCATATTTAACATAATAATGCGGGGGTCCCAAACTCGTTTGAATTTTATTTGAATCAGTATCGCTATTGATAAATCCCAAATCTTCACTTGATATATTATAATTTATTTTCCGCAAGTACTTCTCACTATCGATCTCTTTTACCTTCTTATCCGATAACTGAATATTATCAACATCATCAATTCCAAAAAAAGTTGCCGTTTCTAGTTTGCTGAATTTGAACTCTACCCTTAATATCCCTTTTTCGCTTACATAATCATGAGTTGACGTATCAATATATTTTTTTGATTTTTGAGGCAGGCCTAATAATTCAAAGACTTCTTTTTCAGGCATATCCTTGTAAAGGCTATTGATATCGTCTGTATTAATATCAAACCTCACAATATAGTTTGTACTTGGTGCGCAGGCCGTCAAGTTCAATAGAATCACTATTGCTAATATAATGTCTACGACTATTTGATTGATTTTCAATAGTAGCCTCCCTCATCTGTTTGACCATACAACAACGGCAATAAGATTATTTTTTGATTCCATCCGCAATTATCAATATCACTCTTTAACAATATCTTTCACTGTTTCTCCATCTTTGTTTTGTATCTGTACGATTCCAACCAGACCATTTCGTTTGTATACTATGATGAGTCTATTTCCATCTTTGAGACCGTAGGCAAAGGCATTTAAAATTACTCCATCGAGATTATACTCAGTAATGTAATGAGGAGGCCCCAAAGTTGATTGTATTCCTTTATAATTAGTGTCACTTGAAATAAATTCTAAATCATCGCTTGAAAGATTATAGTCTATCATCTTCAAATATTTGTTTTTATCGATTTCATCTGCTCCCTTGTCTGGTAACTTTATTGGGTCAGCTCCATCTTGCCCAAAGTAATGAGCTGTTTCAAGATTGTTATGTTTAAATTCCATTCTTAATAGATCGTCACCAATGAAATAATCATATATTGAGCTATTAATATATTCTGTTGATCTGTGAGGTTGTCCCAACGCCTCAAATACTTCTTTTTTTGACATGTTATTGTATAAGCAGTTTAATTCGTCCTTATTAATATCAAACCTCACAATATAGTTTGTACTTGGTGCGCAGGCCGTCAAGTTCAATAGAATCACTATTGCTAATATAATGTCTACGACTATTTGATTGATTTTCAATAGTAGCCTCCAATTATTATTCAATTGTAGAAGTTTATCCTTCGTTCTCGGAAACTAATGATAAGGATGAACAAATTCCCTTAGTCTTCAGGTGCCCAAGGCTCATTATCGCCGAATGCATCGGATACAGTTTTGTCGTATGTTATTATTATATCACTACACTTTTCTTTCATTGTCTTTATTGAGTATACGTTCCTATTATAGTCTTTACATACAATGATGTTTAATGAATTGTCGTCTATCCATTTAACTTGACAAGAGTATCCATATCCAAAAAACACTGTTTCTTTATTAGATCCATCTGCATTGGAGATATAGACTTTTTCACCCCCAAGAGCTACTGCAGATAAAGAGTAATATGTTACTGTTGCACTATAATTCCCATTTGGACTAGATACATTTGTGATTAAAATATTATTTTTTCATCACTACATCCACTTACTAACAGACTTATAATTAATATGGCGTAACAAAAATACTTTCTTTTCATTAAATTCTCCGCCCTAAATATATCTTTTTAATCAAATCCTTGTAATTACTAAACTTATGCAAAAAATCCGCCTTCTCCTGCCCTCGTATCATTTTTATCTGTACTTTATTCCGCAAAACCAAATCCATTTTTCTTATAGTAATCTATCATTTTATCATAGAGTACATTGTGATCTTTATCCAACAAATCTAAGTCACTCCCATAAAAAAACACTTTAATTTCATCTGATAAATCATTAAATTTTACTTTTGTATAATCAATGGTGATCTCACTTGTAAAACTTGTATCATTCAATTGAGATAAATGCCCGAATCCTACTACTTTAAACATATCCTGATTATAAATATCTTCAATAGATTCTGCATACTTCTTTAACTCTTCAGTATGTCCATTCTCGGATAGTTTATATTCATCTGTCTCCTCTATCTTTGTAACAAAATTATTATCATGATAAATATTTATAGAAAATTTTACAGTTGCATCCATTCCCGAAATTGTCGTTTTTATTGGTCCCATATTGTAAATTACTTTTCTATTATCTGTGCTACAGCCGACAAGTTCAAAAATTATAAGTATTATCAAACCCCATATTACTTTTTTCCCCATAGCTTTTTCCTCCATTAATACAATATACTTTCTCTAAAGGTAACTCCGGTTTACTATCTCTTCCGTAATATCCCAGCAAAAAATTTCACTAGATATCACTTTTATAAAACTTCTATTTTCCAAACTTCTTCCGAAACCATTCATCAGCAATATGTTCCATATTAACATTTGACAGCGCCTGATAAATACTCCCGCACATATTGCGAAAACCTTTAATATCAAAAGGTATCTCATATACGTAGCCGTTTGAATATACCCATATTCTCTCAGTAAGCGGTCCATGTATATAATGCTCAATCTTATTACAATCCCTATATGGTATCTCAACACATGTTTTTCTATAGTTAATTATAATTGCGACTGGATTAATAATAACGCTTATTACTCTCTGGGGGATAAATAGTTGCAATATGCTATAAGTATAGGCGCCAATGAATAATACAGTTATTAAAATACCAGCTATCCAATTCTCTTTCCAAAACTGCAAAGCAAGTATGAAAGCGAAAATGAACAGCACCCCTAATACAGAAAATATTAGCGCATAATTAATTTTGTACTTGTTCATAATATTATAAGTACCAGCCTCCCTCATCTTGAAATATTCAAGTCATAGCTTGAAATAATAATAATTCATTCCCCGGTTTCTATATTTAGTACTTTCCCATCTTTCATATTTATTGCGATTGAAAGATTGCCTCCCGGGGTATTTACCGTTCCATTAACAACCCAAATTTTCGAATCACTATCAAAACATACTCTGAACGGCTTTTGCTCGTCAATCAATTCCTTGCCATAGATGTTTTTAAGATAAATCTCAGCTACTTTCACCGCCGTATCCGCATTAGGAATAACGTTATATTCATAATCACTCCAGTCTTGAACAACCGCTTCTGTTTTTTCAACCTCTATTTCTTTAGCATTACATGCAGTTAAAATTCCGCTAACACAAATTGTCAGTACAATAAACACAATAATTAATTTATGACTCATCTCTTTGCTCCTTTACTCATTTAGCCATTTTGCAAATCAACATCCGCTCACCCTGTTCCTGATATCGTCTATACTAGTTGCCTTCTGCGCGGCGGCTCCCTTTCAGCGATTGACTAAACGTACTCATTCCTTTTCCCATTGCTTTAGTGCCTGTGTATTCATTATTTCATAAAGCTCATTCGAAATTGTTTCTTGGTTTTCAATTATTTGATCCCAATTTGAATCATTTTGATAATCATAAATACAAATAAAAACAACGGGGAATTCATACTTCGTTGCTTCCTCTTGGATCAAATCTGCATCATTTAAATCTGGCGCTTGTGAATCCCCATTAAGACGTTCCTGCTCCCATTTTTCTTTATCGTCTAGTGTGACTATTTTATATCCAATCTCTTTTTCCGAATCGTAACCATCTAATTTAAATTCAGCCGTTTTTTCAGTGCCCTCCGGCATTGTATAAGCTATATCTACCGTTGGTAAATCTGCTGTATCAAAACGCAAGCCGTATCCATTTTCCATATTCTCTTTAATCATACCGACATAATCAGAACTTGGTTGGTTTGGACATCCCGAAAGCAACAACACAAATAAAATATAGGCTGTTAAGAAACAAACAACTTTAATGTGTTTCATAAGGATCATTCCTTTCTAATTTTATAATTAAGGTTTCCTTTTTACCTAACAGATCATTTACAAAGGAGGATTAATTATCAAATGATAGTGTTGCAGAACAATATAGTCCTGTATTAGCATAATTTGAGGCAAGTATGTTTATTTTAATACTCCTTATTAGATCTTCCACTTCTTTCTCCGTATAATTCTCTGTTTTGATAATAATAAACATGTTATCTTCATACACTTCTGAAGGTCCCAAATCTAATGGCCATTCACATAATGATGATGTATCCAACCAAACATTGTCATGTGTACCGTTTAAGTTTGCTTCAAGATTACATATCTTATGATTAGTAGTATTATGTATGTATATATGAAGCAAATAGATTGAATAATTATTCGCATTTGATACCATATCATCCGCCGTTTCCTTTGTCATATGATAATTGTTTGTACACTCATAATAGAAATATTCTTTATCTATCTGATCGGGAAGAAGCTCAAAGATACTTTCTTCTGGCTGAGAATATCCTGCTATTTTACCCGAAATATTTTTCTGGAATATTATAGCGCATCCTCCAGAAATAAAAATTGCAACAACCAATAGGGATATAACAAGTCGCCTATGTTCAATAATAAACTTCTTCATAACGTCTCCTACTTAATAACTCTTATTCATCCTAATTTGCCTGTTTAATCCTCAAAAATCTCTTTCGCCTTCTCATTATTCGTTAGGAGCCTGTGGAATTATTTCTGACGGCGCGGCAGTCCGCCAGCTCAATATTTATGGCCTTTCAACAATTTCAACCTCTGCAAAAAGCGAATTCAAATAATCCCTGTCCATCTCCATCGCATTGAGTACATAATTTCCATACTCCAAGTCATTTGTATCGTTATATTCAACTGCCTCACCGTAATTTAATCCATCATATTGTATATTTAATAGCTTATTGTACTCTTCTTCCGCTATAAAGAATGGTCTGTAAACATTGTTGACGCAATCTTCAAACGGCATTTCAAGATCATCGGCAACAGACTGAATGACAGATACTATATCAAATGCGTCATCATCATTTTCCATAATAATGCCCGAATCCAGTTTTGGTTCTGAATCCGGATCTATATCTTTATTTGGATCTGGTAACAGATGCATCTCTGCATCCGGATTTGATTCTTGATTATTTGCCCTGTCTAAAATGTATTTAACCTCTTCATCTGCCTCCATTTTATATGGTGAATCATCGTTTTTGAATATATCTTTATACTTTTGATTTATGAATATGGATTTATAGTAGTCGTTAACCCAATCCTTTTCGCCGCTGTACGAGTTTGTTTCGTTGACTCGTTCTATATTCCACTTTATCGATACTCTATCCGAGAATGTCATCTCATCCATATCCGTATCCGAGTATCTATCGTCATCTTTCGCAATAGCTTTCATATATGCTTTTTTCATGATGATATAATTATCCATTGAGGCTTTGCTGACAGGCTCTCCGCCCACATAAGCAATAGTATCCGGATTATCGAATGCGTAATTCTGGCTGGTTATATTCGCAGATGTTTCGTTCGGAGAACATCCCGCCAGCAAAATAATTAATAGGATCAATACAATGCTGATTTTCTTCATTATTATCCATGCCCCGCTTAGTCAAGAGTCTATAGATTTCAATTTGTTGGATATTGTTTTTTGATCTATCATTTTTTTGATTCGATATTTATTGCTCATGTTATTGCTTGAGAGGCCATAGATTTAATTCTCTAGACTAAAGCACTTTTTATTATTTCTATATCCTTATCTTTAAAAAAATATTTGGGAATATAAATTGTCTTCTTAATATTCTTCATTATTAATTTAATCACCAAGAAATTACCCCTAACTTTCATCTTCATCATTGATCCTTTTGTATCTATCTTGCTTAGTACAAGATAAAATATGATATTTTCTTGTTTAATTTCAACATTTGTTACTATACCCAAGGTATAGAATTTTAAAAAAACTACATTAATAACAATAAAAAATACCGTCGCAATTATTGGAATTAACTCCGCCACCATGATTAAAACAACTAATAAGACACTAAGCATCAGGATTACCATTATGTAGAAAATGCTTCCTCCTATTAAGATTATTTTAAGCGACTTTGAACTTCTGATCATTTAGATACCCTTAAATATTCATTTGAATATAGTCCCACTTTTATCTTGTCGCTACAATTTCTGTTTTTCATATCTACTACTTTATTCCGCAAAACTAAATCCATTTTTCTTATAGTAATCTATCATTTTATCATAGAGTACATTGTGATCTTTATCCAATAAATCTAAGTCACTCCCATAAAAAAACACTTTAATTTCATCTGATAAATCATTAAATTTTACTTATGTATAATCAATGGTGATCTCACTTGTAAAACTTGTATCATTCAATTGAGATGAATAATTGAATCCATCCACTTGGAACATATCTAGACTAAATGTATTTTCATTAGTTTCAGCATAATTTTTTAAATCCTCAAGATCACCATTTTGCGATAGTGTAATTTTTTCTTTATATATTGTCTTCTCAACATAATTATCGTAATAATATATATATACAGTTTGTGTATCTAATATCTTAGATTCTCCATACTTTACTTCAAAAGGACCATTATTACCAATTTCAATGTTATCCATGTTCGTATTACAGCTAATAAATAGTAAGATTATTAATAATGATATAATTATAAATATTCTTTTTAGCATCCAATTTCCCCCACATTATTTATGTATAATCAAAGACACGGTACTGTGTCTTTTTAGCAAGGCGGCTGATGATTAAGTCTATTAAACTTTTTAAGCTGATAAAGTTTTTTAGTAGTAATTATACCCATTATAATATTCACCAAAAAGGTTACAAAAAACAGAATAACAAATATTGAATAGCTCACTCCGAATTCCATCAATACACATAAGGGAATCCACAAGAACATAAATACAACGTAAATTTTTAGCGATATTTTTTTCATGAACCCTCATCTCTTTATAAACATTAATTACTGCCCAAAAGTAAAAACGCAACAACGTAAATTTTTAGGGGTATACAAATCTTAACTAACTAGGGTTGTTCAACTTTTTTCTTGTTCTCTTTCTATAAACACCACATACGATTTCAAAAGCTACCCCAGTTAACAAAATCCATACCATAATATCTGCTTTAGAAATACTCAGTATTGTCAAACCAACAAGCAACGCTGTTGGCAACATAAACGGTTGAATCAGCCAGAACATAGATACGCGCTCAGTTACATACGCATCTGCGAATGATTGCATTGCCATCAAATATCTTCCGTTTACGGATACCATAAGCAGCGCTATAAGGGTATAATAAGCTTCCATATTTTCTTTCCGTTTCTATTTTGATTTACAGACCCTATTTCAGGGTAGCATACATTACATCGCATCTCCAATCTTGTCCATTTTTATTATCTGCGATAAAACATAAATCAAAATTATACATATTGTATACCAGACTATATTCTTTGTGTGAGCTTTCATCTTCTAGGATAGTGGAATTTTCCCTAATCTTTCCATCCCCCATAATGCTTTGTATTTGCTTAAAATCCATATGTGGCTCAATATCTGCAATATTCATACTATCGTTTTCTATCCTTATCCAATATAAAATTGATTCGTTATCAATGTATTTTTCAGTCCCGAGAGTATTCAAAAGATCACTTTCTTCAAAAACAAATGTTAATCCCAAATCATCATAATAAATTCCATCATAATAACTATCTGGCCCAATATTAATACACTTATAATCAGGTCCATATATATTAATTATATCCAGTTTGTTCATGAATCCAAAATTGATCATATCATTAATGTTTATTTTATTGGTGATCAATTCATCCTTTGGAAAACTCTTATCTTCTGGCAAATCATTTTGATTTTGAATATGAGAATTATGATTAGCCCAAAATGACAATTTTGAATTATCCCCGGTAATATCATTGGATTCAAAAAGTGCACTAAAATATTTATATTTATAACTTAATAAATAAACCCCTTCCTTTCGTCCGGGTATATATTGCTTAGTAATGTTCGACTCACCTAAAGCCCTTTTTATTTCATCAAAATTCATCCCGCTCCTCGCATTATTAAAGATACCATTGTCTATATAAAGACAATATAATTCATCCGAACAATAATCATTATTCAAATCTTCAAAATCCATAATAATGCCCGATTTGTATTTTAATACATTGGTATTTGAATCATCAATTAATGTATAGTCTTCTCCATAATGATTAATGAGTTGTTCTTTCGGGGTCTTAAATAAACCATCAATTTCATTTTCAGTTAAGCTGCTTTCATTAAAATCAAGAGAATTATTACTTTCATTTATGTCCGGGGTAATGGTTCTTTCTGGCGTTATGTTGTTAGTAAGATTGTTATTTATTGAAGCGTCACACCCGATTATTGTTGAAACGCATAGAGATATGCAGGCGATTGCTATTAATTTTGTTTTTAACTTCATTCTTGTACACCCACTTTCTAGTAGCCCTATTCATTAAAAAGTTTTCCGACTATGGACACATCAACAGCAAAATTCGCTCTTTTTTTATTCCCTTCGACAATTTTTTCTCTATTATATCTCCATTCCCATCTTTTGTATAGATTGAGCCCGCCCTGCCGCAAACGCAAAAAGCCGCCGGCAAACATCTGTCTGCCGGCGGCCTGGAAGAAGCACCCTTGCCTCTTCCGGCGCAGCCGCGTTATTGCTGAGCGCCATCCTCCACGCGCCCGATCGCCTGCTGCGCGTCCGCCTCGGATATCTCCACGCACGCCCCAATGCTCTCGCCGTCTTCGCCGAAAAGCCTGTCGGCCAGAACGTTTTGCGTGTCGGCAACCCATCCGTCCGCTTCGCGGTCGAACAGCCAGGAACGCTCCCCGTCCTGCCTGGCGATGGTGTCGATATCGTCCAGCTTGTAATATACCGCCATTCTTTACTCCTTTGGCCTGAATACAATTTCATGATTCCCCAAACAGCAAATATCTATGCGCAAAAAAAGCAGCCCCTTGTGCTGCTCACAGTTGATGGGATTCTTAAGGAATGAAGCGATGGTACGGGGTCCCCGAAAAGCGCAGCTTTTTGGGGTGTTGGTAGGAAGCGGAGCTTCCACGGTCTTGTGCTTTATCAACAGCTTGCGGAGCCGCAACCCCTGTTCCCGTTTTCCTTTGCGCGGCGCGCTATTGCGTGACCGTGATATCCTTGGACGCGGTGAGCGTATAGGCCGGGTCTTTTGCGTTACTCCCCTCAAAGCGGCCGGAAACCGTCGCGGAAATTGTATAATCCCCCGCGGGCAGCTTCAGCTCCGGGTCGGCGAACCAGCTCTTCCAGAACGCCGCGTTGGCATCATTCCGGTTGTACCCGCCGGACTTCACAAAATCGAACTTCTGAGAATCCCCCTTGTTAAGCGTCGTGGGTTTCAGCGCGCTGCTCACCGTATAGTCACCCTTGAAAAGGCCGCCCTTTATGGTGAAGTATACCAACGGTTCGCCGCTGTTGATGGTGATGCTGTCCGCGCCGCCCATATATTCCAGCGTCGCATAGCAGGATATCGCGTCCGCCGTTGTATATTCATCCTTATCGGTATGGATCTGCAGCTCGAACACGCTGTCGTTCACCATGTCGGTCCTCTCCGAGCCGAGCAATGCCGCGCAGGCCGAGCATCCCGCGGCCAGCGCCGCCAGCGCAAGGATAAGCCCGATCCTCTTCATCATACTCCGCGTCATCAATACGATCCCCCTTCTATCATTCGCCGCTCATGACGATCTTCCAGTTGTCATTCGCACGGTCCTTTTTCAGATGGAAGCACCAGTGATATTCCCCGTTGTCGAACCCGGCGCCGCCGCCGTTCTCATATTCGATCGCGAACGTGGCGCGCACCAGCGCCGTATCGTACGGCTCGCCGCAGTCTCCTTCGTCTATTGCCGCCGTTCCCGGCGCTTCCGTATCCCGGGCGCAGCTTAACAGCTCCACACGCTTCAGGTTCCCGAGTTCAGCGTCCACGCCGCGGCATTCCGCGGCCACCACCGAATCCATGCCGTCTTTGTCCTTTTTCCCCATGCACCTGAAATAATATCTCACCGTTTCCTCCGGTGTCATCCTATCCACGCAATACGCCGGCGTCAGCGCGGTCATCAGCAGCAAAGCAGCCGTCCTCAGCCATCTCATACGCTGTTTTCTCCCGTTCCCGTTCATGTTGTCACCACCGCCTTTGCCTTATCCACCAATAATATCTTACGCGCCACTTCGTTTCACGTCATGCCGCCGTCATCTGTTTGCACATGTCCGACAGGGCCCGCACCGTCAGTTCTTCGCCGCCGCGCATAGAACAATTCGTATGCCCCTGCGCGTCCGTCGTCTTCAGCCACACGCAAAAGCCCGCTTTTTCCGGGTCCGCCACCGCGCCCTCCGGCATCTCGATGGGGAAGCTCAGCCGCTCTCCAAACGCGTACAGGCCGTCCCCATAGCCCGCGGCCACGACAGGCACGCCGCTCAGTGACAGCAGCCAGTCTCCGTCCGCCGTGTCCAGACACGCCTTGTCGATCCACACCTCTTTCGCGCCCGCTGTCTTCACCGCATCCATATCGTGAACGACCAAAACCTGCGGATTCGCGGCCAGGTCGTCCGCCGCCAACGCCATGCCGTCCTGCGGCGCGAGGTAAACCGCTTCTGTCGCGGCAGTCCCATGCTGCGCCTGCTCTTTCTGCGGCGCCGCCGCGCATCCGGCCAGAACCAGTACGCCCACCAGTATCATTATGAAAGCCGCGCTTCGTTTCATTCCTGATCACCCATTTTTTATGACTGTTATTATACGCTGATTGTTCCCCTGATTTTGTGAACAAAAAAAGAAAGGTATCCGATGCAACGCGCTGTCGAGATCCCTCAAAGCGTTCCATACTTATCGATATCATAATGAAATATCCCATATAACAAAAAAGCCGCCGGGCCTAGACCCATGCGGCGCTGTTTATTGTGTTTTGCCCCCCCCGGGCGCCATCGACGCCCGTTCAGGCGGTCCCTGAAGGCTGCGACGGCTCGATGACCAGGCGCTTGGCGATCACGTACCCGTAAAGCCCCACGGACGCGCGTATCTCAAAAACCCTATAGCCCTGTTCGGTCAGGGAACGCTGCAATTCATCCAGCCCGCCGCCCACCGGCGCGGGAAAACCGTACCGCAGCGCATGGGAAAGCTGCTTTTGCTCGGCATTGATAAAATCGCCCAGCGGAACGGACACGATATCATAGATCACATTGCGGCTGCCGGCGTGGTCGAAATGGTGGGCCAGCAGTTCTTCGAAACGAAACTCAAGGCGTTTGCCCTGTCGTTCAGTACTGATACGCATCTCCTGCGCGCCATAGTCCACCGAATACCCCAGAATACACACATAATGTGTCGCCATTACATACTCAACCAAATCGTCCCGACATAAAACTTCGCCGCTCATTCAAGCTGCCTCCGGATATTGTGTTTTACTATGTGGTCACCCATATGATAGCAGAAAATGCAGTTAAATACCAGCCCAAAAAAGCATGAATTCGTCGATATTCTAATATTTGTTTGGCTGAGACATATTCACGCCCGATTATCATGCAAATTCTTCAACATCGCTAATCCTTAGCGTGAAAAGTGACGAAGAATACTTTAGACCCATATCGTCAACCCACATCTGCGGGGAGGAACTTATGAGCCTTTTCAAGCGAGGTGTTCTGTCTTTCATCATCGTATTCGTGCTGGCTGCCTGCTGCCTTATGGTGCCGGCCTATTTTATCTACCAAAACGCCCGCAGCCTTGTCACCAGCCAGGTGAGCAATAACGCCATCGACATCGCCGCATCCGTCGCCTCTTTCGTTGAGAAGGATATTGAAGAGTTCAAGGACAGCCCCGTCTATGTGTACGCTCCCGAAGCAGGCGGCTTTCTGCCCGAGCTGAGTGATTCGCAATCGGAAGAGCCTTATCCGGCAGATTCCGGCGAAGGCGGCGCCGGCAGTTCATACGACGGTTTAGCGTATGACGGCGGGCCGCCCGCCGGCGGCGTTGAATTGACGCTGGGCAGCAATATGCGGAGTCCCCATGCGGATACCCTTTCCATGGCTGACGCGAACGGCTCTGCCGGGGCGGCGCTGGTTCCAGGCAGCGGAGTAACGGAGCCGGAGAAATCATCGCTGGACGAGGAATATCTGAACGATATCTCCGCCCTGCTTGTAAAAATCAAAACCGAAACGGGCGCGGCGAATATTTATATCGAAAAGAAGGTTTCCGAAGTCCGCAAGGGCTATGTTTTAAAGCCCGACCGTCTGACCCCCGATCATATGACAAGCGACCTGACCGAGGATGAGCTAAGAGCGTTCAACGACGGGATCAGTTCGTCGTCCGATGTGATCAACGACTCGGCGCTGGGCGATTATCTGAGGGGGTACGCGCCCGTCCTCAACACCCGCACGGGCCTTTCGGAGGGCGTGGTGGTGGTGGAATTTCTTCTGTCCGACGCCGTAAACCTGATGGCCGGCGTCAGCCATATCATTATCAGCTGCTTCGCGATAATTGTCTTTCTGATTACCTTCGTTGTTCACCGGCTGCTCACCAGCCGCGCGAAATATCTTTTCACGGACTATCTGACGTCCCTGTCCAACAGGCGCTACTTTGAGCGCTATCTACCCAAAATGATCCGCCGCGCCAAAAAGAAGCGGCAGTCTCTTTCGATGATGATGATCGACATCGACCATTTTAAAAGCATCAACGACACCATGGGGCACGCCATGGGAGATACGGTTCTGGAGGGGGTTTCGGCCGCATTGAAGCGGCGGACGCGGCGCAGCGACGCGTGCTGCCGGTTTGGCGGCGACGAATTCGCGATGATCCTCCCCCGGGCGACAGGCGAACAGGCGGCCGCTATCGCCGAGAGAATCCGGCGGGAGACCGCGAACCTGAAGTTTGACGCGGATAACCGGACGTTTGGCGTCACGCTCAGCATCGGCGTCGCGGAATTGGCCCCCGAGATGACAGCCAACAAGCTGATAGATATGGCTGACCAGTCGATGTACCTTTCCAAAAACGGTGGCAAGAACAAGACGTCCGTATACGGCTGGGCGCCGGAGGGTGCCGCGGGGCCCGCGGGGGGG
>Ga0183096_1001676_pt1 | contig 17779 bp, 16 predicted proteins | sample Biomet5_FD_127791 | JGI IMG/M metagenome (GOLD analysis project Ga0183096, IMG submission 127791) | Microbial communities from bioreactor (seeded with sewage sludge) at LBNL, California, USA - Biofuel metagenome 5 (version 2) (version 3) | ecosystem: Engineered > Bioreactor > Anaerobic >... | reverse complement strand
TGATGGGAATTCCGTTTTCACAGCTGTTCTCGGTGCTGACTTCTTTTTGACATTCCTAAAACAGAAAGATTCTATTTGATGTACGCAGCATGAAAACAGCCGGTTGTTCATCAGAACAACCGGCTGTAACGATTCACTTGGGATGATTCAGGCAAGCTCGGCCTGCAGAGCCTCCGACAGGGCGTCCAGGAAGCCGTCGGTGCTAAGCGCTTGCGCGTTTCCGTTAAACAGGGGCACAAGGTCCTTGGTCATACGGCCGGACTCGATGGTTTGCAGGGTTACCTTTTCTAACGCTTTGGCAAACCGGCACAGGTCCGGCAGATGGTCCAGTTCACCGCGCTTATTCAGTGCGCCTGTCCAGGCAAAGATGGTGGCAACCGGGTTGGTGCTGGTGTCTTCACCTTTCAGGTAACGATAATAATGACGTGTTACGGTACCGTGCGCGGCTTCGTATTCAAACTGGCCGTGCGGGGACACCAGAACGCTGGTCATCATCGCAAGGCTGCTGAATGCGGTGGCGAGCATATCGCTCATCACGTCGCCGTCATAATTTTTTAGCGCCCAGATAAAGCCGCCTTCGCTGCGGATCACACGGGCGACCGCGTCGTCAACGAGCGTGTAGAAATACGAAATCCCGGCCCTTTCAAATTCCTCGCGATAAACGTTCTCATACAGATCGTTGAAAACATCTTTAAAATGATGGTCGTACGTCTTGGAGATCGTATCTTTGGTGGAAAACCAGAGGTCCTGTTTCACATACAGCGCGTAACGGAAGCAGGAGTGGGCAAAGCTTATAATACTCTCGTCGGTGTTGTGCATGCCGCTGATGATGCCAGGGCCTTTAAACTGATGAATCGGAAGCCGGGTTTCTTTGCCGTTCTCGTCGGTGAAGCACAATTCCGCAAGACCTTTTCCGGGTACGCGATATTCTGTGCTTTTATAAACGTCGCCATAGGCGTGACGGGCAAGGATAATGGGTTTTTTCCAGTTGATCACGCAGGGGGAGATGCCCTTTACCAGCACCGGCTCCCTAAAAACGGTTCCATCCAGAATGGCGCGGATGGTCGCGTTGGGACTTTTCCACATTTGTTTTAAACCGTATTCCGAAACACGTTGCGCATTCGGGGTAATGGTAGCGCATTTCACCGCGACGCCCAGTTTTTGTGTCGCAATGGCGCTGTCCACGGTTACCTGATCGTCGGTTTCATCCCTGTGTCTGAGGCCGAGGTCATAGTATTCGGTTTTTAGGTCCAAGTAGGGTAGCAGCAGTTTTTCCTTGATTTTTTGCCACAGCACCCGCGTCATCTCGTCGCCGTCCATCTCCACGAGCGGTGTGGTCATGAGAATTTTTTCCATTGATACGTCCCTTTCGATGTTGATCCCCTGTGAGGGTTCTTTTGTATTGTATCGGCTGTCGCATGGCATTGCAAGCATACAAACAGCAAAAGAACAGGCGCGTTCCAACCCGCGCCTGTACCCGGGTTAATGTTGTTATTGGATCGGTATTTCAGCTTCCTGCGCCGTCTGAAAGAGATATTTTCGGAAGGCGGCGGAAAAACCGGTTGCAACTTCCTGGGAAAAAGCGCCATCGGGACGGGACAGCTCCCGGGTGATCGAATCACGAAGCGCCTTACGGGTACTTTCGTTGCGAAGCCTTTTTTCGACGTGCATCCAGCGAAACGCACGGGGGAGGCGAACCCGCATCAGCAGGTCGGTAATCGCTGGCCAGCCGAACGCGGTAACGACGGCCCCGATGGCCGCACCAGCCAGCAGGCCGACAGGCCCGGAGGCAATCAGCGCTACGCCCCCACCGCCGCATAAGGTTGCGCCGACGATTCCAAGCACCACGCCGGCCATTGCGCCGATCAGGCGGAAGCCCATAAGCTGCTTTGCGCCGATGCGTACGTCCGCCGCGCTGCCGGACTGCGTGAAGTGCAGTTTCATTTCTTCCCGCGGAACGTGGTGGCGGTCACAGATGGGGTCCACCATGGCTTGCAACTCTCCGGTCAGTGCGTTTAACCATTGCTCCATCACGGGGTTTAACGCTTCTTCCGCTAAGGGCGACGCCAGAACATGCTCCACGCGCCGCTGCATCTGGGCGTTCATCTCCCGAAGCGTGGCGATATCTCCGTGCTGCCATGCGGAAGCGACCGGAATGGCGGCCTCGGTGATCGTCAGTTCTACAAGCGCGTCCACCACACCGGGAATCAACTGCGGCAGCGCGTTCCTGGCGATGGTAGTGATCCGCTCGTCGGTAATCTCTTCATGGATTTCATGCCGGAACGCCCGCAGGTTTTCATCCACCCAACCCGCATAGGCTAATCCCTTGGCGATGGAAAATTCCGGCTCGGGACAAAGCACCAGTACGGCGCCGGGAAAAGTTTCGCGGCATTGTGCCTGAAAAAAGCTCATCCGCGAAGCGCCGCCCGTGAGCAGGATCAGCTTCGGAGGATCATCCGAGGTAACGGAAGCCGCGTTTTGCAAAGCACGGTATAATGCAGCTGAAAAGCTTTCGCCATTCAGAGAGGGCAACGGAGCATGGATCACGTCGTTCGCTTCCTGAGCCTCCAGCGATAACAGCAGTTTCTGCGTTCCGAAATAACAAATGCGCATCTGCTTTTTTACGGTAAAATCCGGTTGCTGGGGCGCGTTGGAATAAAACTGTTCCTTCACTTTGCGGGCTGCGATTTCACAGTAGCTGTACCAGCTGCGGCTGGCCGCGAATACTTTGCGGATCGTATCCCGATCCCGGCTGCGGTCAACGGCACGGCGCAGAATCTCTTCGTCCAGCAGGCCGCCACCCAGATGCGTATCGCCAAAGGTGCCCACGCCGGTTTCCCGGCCGTCGACGATATAGGCAAAATCCAGCGTGGAACTGCCAATGTCAATCACCAGTGCGCTCTGCCGGAGCATGTCCAGGTCCAGCGCGACGGTTTTCGCATACTTTGCGTACAAAAATGCCGCGCGGGATTCGGAGATGACCTGTGGATTGTGCACGCCCGCCCGAACCAGCAAATCCAAATAGCGCGAGCGCGCCGCGGCATTCCATCCGGCGGGGCAACCCACGACGAAACAATCCCCTTCGTGGTAAACGTCGTCTTCGTGCAGATGTTTTAACACACCGCGGGCAAACAGGACAATCGTATCGTAAGAACGCGGATCATCAGTAAACCGGCTTTTAAAACGAACGTTTAAATTATCCGCAAGTACGCTGGTATAGGCCTGCTCGCCAACGACAATTTCTCCGTTGAGCGTGCCGACGGCGGAAAGAAGGCTTCGACTTCCGGCGATCGGCTGGATGATCGGCTCAATGCCCGAACCCTCCTGGAAAACTGCGACGGCGCTTTCCCCGTCACCCATATCAAAACCGATATATTTCATACGTCACTCCTTCAGGGGCGAAGCGCGGGAGACGGTACGGAAGCTTCGCCCGCAATGGCGTTTTCCAGCACGGCGGCGGTGCCGCGGTACAGAAGCGCTCCGTCTTTTTGCGCTACCAGCGCAGGCACGAGGGTGCGCGTCTGGGATACGCTGGGCAGAATATTGAAATGACGCGCGTCTTCCGGCGCGTAGGGCAAGGCTCGTATCCCGGATGCCCGCAACAGGTTTTGCGCTGCGGCCATCGCTTCCCCGCCCTCGTCGCCTTCGCACTCGTAAAGCGCCTCCAGCAGTTCGGCAAGCGCTGTGATGGAGTGCGGATCAGGTGACGACGCGCGCAGAGCGTTTTGCTCGTTCAGATAGGTAAAATCGTTCATATACCGGTCGATCGCTTTCATTTGCGCGTCGATTGCCTGAAACAGCTTGTCCGTGTCGGGTGAGGCGGTCACCTTGAACCGATCTTCAGACATCAGGTCCTCTTTTGGCGCCCGGCGGAGGGTGATCCAGCCGACCACGGTCAGGATGAGCGACGCGGCAATCGGAACCCACAAAAGCAGCCGCCCCTGGAAATAGGCAATCAGACCGGCCGCAAGCTGAACCGCGCAGGCAAGCAGCAACCACCAGGACGCGGGACGCTTTTCCGGCTTTTTTGCCAGCGAACGGGCCTGCCAGACCTTCGTGGTAACGGATATGTCCAGCAAATTCAGCGATGTTTTGAAGCAGGAAAAAAGGATACCCATCTGCTGACGAAGCAGATCGTCGGATTGTTCGGCTAATGCGTTTTGCTCTACCTGCGCCAGCGTATGGCGTGTGAGCAGAGCGGCGTTCTCGTGCATGGCTGAAGCGTGAAGCGTTTCACGCAGTCGTTCCTTCTGGTCCAGCCAGCATTGATATGCGCTCATAGGCACCTCCCCAAAGGATATACGGCCGGGTTCACAGCGCTTTGAGCGCGTCTACCTCTTCCGGGGTAAGCACACGCCACATTCCGCGAGGCAGATCGCCCAGCTTGAGGGGGCCGAAACGGATACGTCTGAGCAACACCACGTCGTGGCCGATGGATTCCACCATCTTCCGAACCTGACGGTTTCGGCCTTCATGGATCGTGATCAGCATATCGGTATACATCGGATGCGTATTCAGAATATGGGCGCGCGCATGGCTGGTGAGGCGGCCGTCTACCAGCACGCCGCGTTCCAGCATTTTCGCTTCCTGAATGGTCACCTGGTTACTGACCCGCGCAAGGTAGACTTTTTCAACCTCCTGCGAAGGGTGCAGCATCCGTTCGGTCAGTTCGCCGTCGTTGGTGAGCAGCAACAACCCTTCGCTGTCATAATCCAGCCTGCCAACCGGATACAGTCGTACCGGATAATCCCGGAATTTGTCAAGTACCGTGGCGCGGCCTTCCGGGTCGCTGGAAGTCGTTACTTCGCCTGCGGGTTTGTGGTACATCAGGTAATGCTTCTCCGCCTCCGGGCGGACAGGTTTGCCATCCACGCAGACGGTTTGATTGTCTTCCACGGATACGCCCATGGCGGTAACGGTCAAACCGTCTACCGTTACACGACCTTCCGCAATCAGCTTTTCCGCCGCACGCCGGGAAGCAACGCCGCACAGGGCGAGATATTTCTGTAAACGCATTTTTTACCTTTCTTTCGGTTCAAATTTCTGCAACGGTGGGTAAGGCCGGGGGATAAGTCCATCAGATCAGCGCCACGGGCTTTACGTCGACTACTTTTTGCAGATCGGCAAGCGAAAGCTCCACCTGATAACCGATTTTGCCCGCACTGAAAAGGATGGCGTCAAACGAAGGGGCTGTGTCGTGTATAAAGACAGGGAAAACCCTTTTCATACCGATCGGCGAACAACCGCCGTGTACATAGCCCGTTAAGGGAAGCAGATCCTTCGCTTTGATCATTTCGATGGACTTTTCACCGGCGGCGGAAGCTGCCTTTTTCAGGTTCAGCTCCTCCGCGACGGGAATCATAAATACATAGTATTGACGGGGCTTACCCACGGTGACGAGGGTTTTAAACACCCTTTCTTTCGGCTGGCCAAGCAGTTCGGCAACCTCCACACCGCTCAGTGCGTGTTCGGCCGGGTACTGGTAAGCGTGATAGGAGATTTTCATGCCGTCCAGAAGACGCATTACGTTGGTTTTCGTATCCATTGTAAACACTCCATCGGGGGACAAACGCCCAATGGCATTATATCAGAAGCGAAAATCAATAGCAAACCTGCTTTGCTGCGCAAAACTGTTACGAAGCCCCGGCAGGGAACGCCTACGGTTGACCCGCTTGAGGGTTTGTGCTATTCTGCTTACCATGGGTTCAGCATACCGAAACGGGAGGGGTTAACCTACGCATAAGATACTTCGCAGAACGGATTCAGATATGACGCAGGGCGTTATATGGAAGCAACTGATGGAGTTTTCGATTCCGATGGTGATCGGATTAATCTTTCAGCAGCTGTACAATACGGTGGATACGATCGTTGTCGGCCAGTTTGTGGGCAAGGAAGCGCTTGCGGCTGTCGGAAGCGTCGGAAGCATCGTCAACATGCTGGTTGGATTTTGCGCCGGACTTTCGTTGGGCGCCACGGTTGTGATCTCCCAGTGCTATGGCGCGCACGATACTGAAAAACTGCATGACGCCGTTCACACGGCGATCGTAATTTCGTTTGTGCTGTGCGTTGTGATGACGGGGCTTGGTCTGCTGATTGTGGATCTGTCCCTGAAGCTGATGGGTACGCCCGATGACGTGTTTGACATGGCAAAACAATATCTGACGATTTATTTTTACGGGATGACCGGCCTGTTAATCTACAATATGGGCTCGGGGATTCTACAGGCGGTGGGGGACACCCGGCGCCCGCTTTATTTCCTGTGCGTGTCCGCCGTGGTCAACACGGTTTTAGACCTGGTATTTGTGATTAACTTTCACATGGGGGTGGCAGGGGTCGCGATCGCGACCATCCTGTCCGAAGCGATTTCCGCGGCGCTGGTGCTGATTGTGCTCTCCCGAGAGGATGCGCCCTACGGCATCCGCTGGAGCCATCTTCGTATTTCCATGGAAATGCTCAAAAAAATACTGAAAATCGGCATGCCCTCCGCAATCCAGCAGGCAGTTACGGCGTTCTCCAATGTTTTCGTGCAGGGATACATCAACGCGTTCGGGTCGGCCTGCATGGCGGGCTGGGCCAGTTATGGCAAGCTGGATGCGTTGATCCTGATCCCGGTGCAAAGCATCGGGATGGCGTCCACGACATTTGTCGGTCAGAATTACGGCTCCGGAAACCTCCCCAGAGCGCACAGAGGCGTAAATACCGCGCTTCGCATGTCCCTGATCATCACGGCGGCCATCAGCGTTCTGGTGATGATTTTCGCAAGGCCGCTGTTGACGATGTTTACACAGGACCCGGATGTGCTGAATTTCGGCACTCGCTTTATCCTGATGATTTCTCCGTTTTATGTTTTACTTTGCTTTAACCAGATCTACGGTGGCGCGCTGCGAGGAATCGGGATCGTCCGCGCACCTGTGATCATAATGATCGGTTCGTTCGTTGTGTTCCGGCAAATCTATCTTTTTGTGAACGGGTTGCTTGGCAACGGGTTTGTGCCGGTCGCGCTGGCCTATCCGGTAGGCTGGGCACTGTGCAGCTTTTTATTAACGATCCTTTATCGTCGGTCAGCGCTAAACAGGGCAAAATCGGTCCCGGAAACGCAAGGTAAATAAAACTGGGCGCTGTACGAAACCACCGTACAGCGTCTTTATTTTCTATGGAGAAGGTGAATCAATTCAACTTCCGGTGGATCAGCTGAAACTTTCCGGCATTCAAATCGGACATGGTATGGCCGTGGCCATACAGTTTGTATTTATAAGTGCATAACCCTTCCAGCCCCATTGGGCCGCGCGCGTGGATTTTTCCGGTGGCAATGCCAACTTCCGCGCCGAAACCGTACATAAACCCATCGGAAAAACGAGTGGAGCAATTGGCAAACACATCCGCACTGTCCACAAGGGTCATAAACTTTTCAATCGCCGCGTCGTCGGTGGAAACGATACTGTCCGTATGGCGGGAACCGTAGCGGTTGATATGGTCAATCGCCTCGTCCAGCGTATCTACAACCCGGATGGAAAGGATAGCGTCCAGATATTCGGTGCGCCAGTCCTCCTCCGTTGCGGGATCGCAGGCGAGGATTGCCCGTGTGCGGTCGTCCCCCCGAAGGAGCACGCCTTTCTCACGAAGTGCCAACGCGACCATGGGCAGGAATGCGCTCGCAATGACCTGATGCACCAGCAGCGTCTCGGCGGCGTTACAAACGGACAGATTCTGCGTTTTACTGTCCACAACGATACGAACCGCTTCGTTAAGGTCGGCAGCCTGATCCACATAAACGTGGCAGATGCCTTCGGAATGGCCCAGCACGGGAATGGCGCTGTTTTGCATGATATGGTGTACAAAAGCGTTGCTGCCGCGCGGAATGATCAAATCGATGCAATCGTCAAGCTTCAGCATCTCGTCCACATCCTGACGGGTGTGCAGCAGGTGGGACCAGTTTTCCGGCAGACCGGCCGTGCGGGAGCCCTCCAGAATAGCCTGCTGGAGAACCTCGTTGGTTTCCATGGCTTCGCGGCCGCCTTTTAAAAGTACGGCATTGCCGCTTTTTAAACAAAGGGAGCTGATCTGTACCAGCGCGTCCGGGCGGCTTTCGAAAATAATGCCGATCACCCCGATCGGGCAGGTGGTGCGGTAGAGCTTTAACCCTTCCGCCAATTCGTTGGCATACTGTACCCGGTTCAGGGGATCGGATAACTGAGCAAGGGCTTTCAGCCCTTCCGTAACGCGCTCTGCCTTGGCTTCACCGAAACGAAGCCGGCTTAGAAGGGGTGAGCTCAGGTTTTCAGCGGTTGCTTTAGCAATGTCGCGTTCGTTTGCCGCCAGAATATCCGGCAAACGCTTATGGATCGCATCCGCAATGGCCAGCAAGGCGTCGTTGCGCTGCTGCGCGGATGTGGCGCATAATTGCAGACCCGCCTGCCGGGCACTTAACGCCATACTGCGGATGGTTTCGGACACCATGGAGCATCCCCTCCCCAAACAAGATACTTTATTATAGAGCACCCCGCGGCGCTTTGCAACGGATGAAAACTATGGTATAATCCAATATGCGCATCCGATGGCCGGGTGCGCACGTTAAACCGTGAGGGAGGATGCGCTGTGCCACGGCAGAAAGGCATTAAGCCGGTAGCCCAGAATAAGAAGGCCTACCACGAATACTTCGTGGAAGAAGCCTATGAGTGCGGGCTGAGTTTGCAGGGCACGGAAGTGAAGAGCATTCGGGAAGGACGCGTGAACCTGAAGGAGAGCTTTTGCATGATCCGCAACGGCGAGATATTCGCCGAAGGCATGCACATCAGCCCTTATGAGCAGGGAAATGTGTTTAACCATGATCCGCTCCGCCCTAAAAAGCTGCTGATGCATAAGAACGAGATTCGCAAGCTGGCGGGCCTCGTGAGTCGTCAGGGTTATGCGCTGATCCCGTTGAAGGTTTATCTGAAGGACGGCCGTATGAAGCTGGAATTGGGCCTGTGCAAGGGCAAACAGCTGCATGATAAACGCGACGCCGCCGCCGAACGCGACGCGCAGCGCGATATCGAACGCGCGTTCAGCAGCCGCAGGCACGATGACTGAAACAAGCGGCAAAACATGGGGGTGTATCGGTTTCGACGGGGGTTATTGAAGGTTGGGTAAGCGAGCCGCGGACCCTGTACCGCGCAACAACGGGGAAAAACAACAACTGACACTAACGATTTAGCGTTCGCGGCTTAATGCCGTGCGTCGACCCGAACCGCCCACGGATTCGGCAATCGGCGTCATGATCGTGGGGAACGAGCACGCCAAAGCTTTGAAGCGTGTCCGTAAAAATGAAGCTACCGTAGGCACAAGCCCGTCAGGGGGCGTACGCCGAGGGGAATCTTAAAACCCTGAATGCGCTCGGAGAAAACTTGATCGGCATGCCTTCGGACAGGGGTTCAACTCCCCTCACCTCCACCATTTAAAACACCTGTGAAATAACATTTCACAGGTGTTGCTCTTTTTTTTGTATTGCACTTTTTACCGCACTTTTTTCGCGTTATTCCTCCGCGCTTTAATCCCAGCCGGAATCCGTTACAGGTTCAATGTCTGCCACGCGGCCTTCATCGCCGCGAGGACTTCTTCACTGTCTATGTCATAACCCTTCGTTTTCTGGAGATTATAAACCGCTTCGACAAGGAGCGGCGTCAGCCATCTTTACGAGGGTGTGACATTCGTCGTGGATTACTTCCAGATGGGCGTTAACAGGGGGAAAACCGAAAACGCGATGATGGAAAGAGCCGGTCGGGGTGATGCAGAGGATATCCTGAACATAATCCGTAGAAAGCAAAACGGGTGTCAGTTGTATTTCCATCACCGCCTGATCCGACAAAGGACCAGCTTGCAGGTATTGCAGTACTACCGCCGGAAGAAGCACGCGAATTTGATCGTCGATTATCCATTCCAAATTGATCACCTCTTATCACGAAACGAGTCTAACGGCTGCGGCCGTGGCCGCCCCGAAAAAAACCGTCGCGCCACTCGTGCCGGGATTCGGCATTACCGCCAAAACCGCTGCGTTCCGTAAACTCACGCCCATACTGCATCACAAAGTCCTCCATCATATGGCGGCGTTCCTCAAAATGATCCTCCGGGTACAGTTCCTCGTATTGTTTGATCATGCGACCCAGATAATCGCTCAGGGTGCAAAGCTCGTCATCATTCAGGCAATCAAACAGTCCATACAGTTCTGGCTCGCTGTCATCGTCCATTTCTTCAGCGGCTTTCCTGCCGGAGTCGGTCAACTTGATATTCATCACGCGCTTGTCTTCCTGTGAAGGTTCGCGGACAATGTAGCCGCTACGCTCCAGCTTTGCTAACAACTCGGCCAGTGATTGCTTGCTCATGTTCAGTAAATAGGTCAACTCTTTCTGGCTGATTTCCGGTTTCATTTTTAAGATTGCCAGGACTCTTCCCTGCCCGCGATAGGGGTTGCTGCTGCGTCCCCCGCCCCAATAGCCTCTAAAAAGAGTACGGTGCATCAGGGATTGCAGTTGCTGTAACTGTTCCAGTATCAAGCGTTTTACTTCATTCATAGGATACTCCTCCTGTTCGTTCATGACGTTTTCATTTAAGTCAGGCACCTGACTTGATGCAAGTATACCGCATGAGATCATAATAGTCAAGTGATGGACTATTAGAAATGTATGAGAAATCATGAATGCAATTTTGTTCACAGGGAACATCGTATTAAAAGAACGTAATCAAATATTGGCAAAAACTGCATTTCGTAGTATACTGATTCTAAAGAAGAGAATATACCGAGTATCAATATACAAAACTGCATGTGAGGTTTATATGACAGGCAGAAGCAAGGGGAAAAAGCCGAATCTGCAGGGGAAAAAACTCACAGAAACACAGTACAGGCTTCTTCTGAATAATATGATCAGTCCGTTTTCTTATTATCGAATGATTTATGATGAGAACGGAAAAGCTGTGGATTATATATTTTTGGCTGTTAATAAAGCATTTGAGAAGGAAACCGGTTTAAAACGACGTCAGCTGATCGGAAAACGGGTGCTGGAAGTGTATCCGTCAACCGAACAATACTGGATAGAGGTATTTGGTGAGATCGGAAAAACGAGAATCCCGAAAAGGCTGAATAATTACTCTTCGGCGTTGAATAAATGGTATGAGATCAATGCTTATTCACCCAAAAAGGAACACGTGGCGATTACGGTAACGGACGTAAGCGATTCGGTTGCCCTGAAGAAAAATCGGGAAGAAGTCTACCGCCTGGCTTATACCGACACGAATACCGGATTGCCTAACCAGAATATGCTGATGGAAACATTGGATGTTTATATCGGGCGGGATGAGAAGCAGGAGCAGGAACTGGCCCTGATCTATATTCTTCTGAATGGGTTCGACGATATCTGCGCATCGTATGGATGCTTTGCCGGCAATCTGATTCTGGTAGAAACGGCGAAGCGGATTCTTTCCAGAGAATGCCCATCCTGCAAAGCTTATTACTATAACGGACCAGGTTTCATTCTCCTTGTAGACATGAAAAATGCCTGTCGAACGGTTCAAGAAACGATCGAGAGTATTTTGGAAGACCTGTCCAAGCCGATGGACATTCAGGGGAATTATCATCGCATCGGCGCCAATTGCGGTATAGCGTTCTATCCCAAAAACGGTAGTGATTTCAATACGCTTCTGATGCAGGCGATTACCGCGTTGTTTTGGGCCAAACGAAGTGGAGAAGGAACCTACGCTTCGTTTAATCAGTCAATGAGTGAAGAATTGGTGAAGAAAACACAAATCAGAAATTATCTGCGAAAAGCGCTGGAGAACCAGGAGTTTTACTTGGAGTATCAACCGCAAATTGATGCAAGAACAAAGGAAATCACAGGGTTTGAAGCGCTGATTCGATGGAACAGTCCGGAAATGGGCGTGATGCAGCCGAACACATTTATTGCGATCGCGGAGAAAACTGGTCTGATCATTTCGATTGGCGACTGGGTACTGGCACAAGCATGTCAGGACATGAAAAAGATTAATGAACAGAATCATACGTCGTTTACGGTGGCAGTGAATGTATCGGTAGTTCAGGTACTAAACGATTCTTATGTTAGCCGCGTGTTGAATACGCTTTCACAGGTTCGGTTTCCTTTGAATCAGCTGGAACTTGAAGTAACCGAAACGCTGTTTATGGATCACGATTCCCGTGCGATCACAAGGATGAATCAGCTACATGATCATGGGATCAGGATCGCTCTGGATGATTTTGGTACAGGCTATTCCTCTCTGAGCACGATCAATGATTTGAAACTGAATACGATTAAAATCGACAAATCCCTGATTAAGCGTTCGGATGTACAGGAGTTAACCACAATGATGATTCATATGGGTCATATGATGCGGTTGGAGATTGTTGCCGAAGGCGTGGAAACCGAAATGGAAATGAAAGAGCTTGAAGAGGCAGGATGTGACCGACTTCAGGGTTTCCTGTTCAGTAAACCCATTCCGTTTGAGGAAGTTGGTCCTTTTATACAGAAATACTATAAAACACGATTCTGAACCCGGAAAAGCGCCCGCAATCAACGGGCGCTTTTCCATAATGTGAGCATAGGCTGATTCATCTGTAATGTCCGGTGGAGAATCAGGGCTTAATATAGGCATATCCCTCGGTTTGTCTGCGAGCCAGTTCAAGAACGCCGACAGGTACGACGGTAACGAACGGCGGTAACCGTTCCTGAGTAATCTGATAAGCAGCCAGCGCGTGCTTGCAGGCAGCGAAGACCACACCGCTTTGGGCCAGTTTTGCGATGTCCTGCAGGGTACCCGACTGGTCCGGCAGGGTAAAGAGGCGAACGGCTGACGCATTGGCTAAGACTTCGATTTCTAAACTCTCTCCGGAGGAAAGCAGGTTTTGTACATTGCGAAGGGTCAGTTCCCAACGGTTTACTTCATCAACGTGAAAAATGATTTTAAGCATTTGATCCAACTTCCTCTCTTCTCTCAGGTTTTAGGCAAGCATCGATGAACTGCTGCATGGCAGGGGTCACATACTTGTTACGGTGATATACAACCTGAAAGGTTCGTTCGAAACGGATATTTTGCAGAGGAGGCGCGCAAAGCGTACCTTCCGCGACTGCGTCTGCGACAGAAAGGCGTGAAAGCACAGCCACACCGAGGTTGCGGGATACGGCTTTGCGGATGGTATCGGCGTTGCTGCATACCCAGGAGGCATGCCAGGAAAGCTGATGGGAGGCCATCACACTTTCAAATGTCTTCCGTGTACCGCTGCCTTCTTCACGGATAATGAACGTTTCTTTCTCCAACTCTACCGGGTCAACGCTTTCGCAGGCGGCCAGACGATGCGCAGGGGAGCAGACGAATATCAACTCATCCTTTTGCATTGGCAACGATAAGAGCTCCGGCGAGGAGGTTTCACCCTCTACAATCCCCAAATCCAGCCGGTCGGCCAGAAGGTATTCTTCAATGAGTCGTGTGTTGCTTTCTGTTACCTCCACCCGTACGGCTGGATAAACCTGCCCGTACGCTGAAACAAGCTCGGGCAGCAGGTGAGCGCCCACCGTAACACTGGCACCGATCCGCAGGGTTCCCGCGGTCTGGAGACTCTGCATGCTCCGTTCAATTTCACTGTTCATCCGGATGATGTGCCGTGCATAGCTTAACAGTTTTTCACCGGCTTCAGTCAGGTAGAGCTTTCGGGATAAACGGTCGAAGAGACGCGCTTTGTAATGCTTTTCCATTTCCGCGATCGCCTGGCTTACCGCAGGCTGAGACATGTAAAGCGTTTCCGCGGCTGCGGTCATGTTCATCAAATCGCAAACCGTTACGAATATCTGGAAATGCCGAAGGGTCATAACTGCCTCCCTGAAAAGAATAAGAAAAATGAATAACAATAATAAGATAATAATATTATACTTATCAAACGTCAAGCATTATAATGCTCCTCGGGAGATGAAGCACTTGAAGAGTTGGACACAAAGGATACCCGGTATTCTGCTGGCGGGGCTGATTGCATTACCCGCATGGTTCCTTGGAAAGGCGCTGCCCATTATTGGCAGCCCGGTTCTCGGCATTTTATTCGGTATGATCCTTGCTTTCTGGAAAAGGCCGGAAGCCTTGAATGAAGGGATACGCTACACTTCGCGCACTCTGCTGCAGTATTCCATTATCTTATTGGGTTTCAGTATGAACCTGACCAGTGTTGTGGACGCCGGATCGAAAACGCTGTTTCTGATGGCGTTCACCTTATCGGCAACCTTCATAACCGCCTTTGCGGTTGGGAAAGCGCTGGGGATTGACAGAAACACAAAAATCCTGATTGGGGTAGGCACCGCGATCTGCGGAGGATCTGCAATCGCTGCGACTGCCCCGGTCATCGGCGCAGATGATGAGGAGGTTGCCCGGTCGATTTCTACCATCTTTCTGTTTAACGTGTTTGCCGCTTTTCTTTTTCCGGCGTTGGGACATCTGTTTGGAATGAGCGATCAGCATTTTGGTATCTGGGCAGGGACGGCCATCAACGATACTTCGTCCGTCGTCGCGGCAGGATACACGTTCAGTACAGCGGCAGGAGACTTGGCTGTGATTGTGAAACTGACCCGAACGCTAATGATCATTCCGGTAACGTTAGCCCTTGCGCTGGTTCAGCAGCGCCGCAACAGGGGAATGGAAAGCCGGAAAGGGAGTTATTCCTTCCGTAAAATTTTCCCGTGGTTTGTGATTGGCTTTCTGTTCGCCTCCGTGATCAACACCTTTATTCCCATGCCGGTTGTATTGCCCCGGGAACTGGCGGAGGCGGGTAAGTTTATGATTGTAATGGCGATGGCCGCGATCGGAATTAATACAAACATCGTTACGCTGATCAGAAATGGTGGGAAACCGATTCTGATGGGGTTGATTTGCTGGTTTGCGCTGGCGGTTACATCGCTGATTGTACAATACACAATCCTGACATTGTAAAAGCATGCGATTGAATACATGATAACCCTGCGCTGGATAAGCGCTGAATATAACCCTTTCACGCCTGTCTACGTGGAGCACTGCATCTTCGGGTTCGAAGAGCTTTGAAATTGCGCCATAATTCCTTCGGCTTTACACAACCATATCTGCAGCGCCCCGCTTTAGCAGCCGCGAAGTGTTTGAAACAGCGCTTACTTAGAAGTAGAAAACCGCCCCGTATACGGTACTCCGTATACGGGGCGGTTTGTTAGCTGAATCAGGTCACGGAAGCCGAATAAATCTCGCGGATGGTCTCGGCAAGCGTCGCGTTGAATTCCGCATCGCTTTGCTGTGCGCTTAAGCCTTCCAGAAGGGCGCGGGAGAAACTGGCAATTAAACCGTGATTGCGCGCCAGACGAAGATTTGCTTCACTACGGCTGTATCCGCCGGAAAGGGCAACAACACGTACAACGTGAGGATCAGCCATTATGTCGCGGTAAAAATTATCCTGCGCGGGGATTGATAGTTTTAACATACATAGGCGATCCGGTGCAAGACGAGCCAGCTGCGTATAAAGTTCGTCCCTCAGAATCGCTTCCGATTGCGCCTGATCGGCGCTTGTAATGTCCACTTCGGGTTCGATAATCGGCACCATGCCCATCTGCGCGATTCGGGCGGCGAACTCAAACTGCTGGGCCACGACGCGGTGAATCCCGGCCTTGTTGGCCTGACGAATCACGGAGCGCATCTTCGTGCCGAAAACCCGATGGGAAACGGCATTCTTAAGCAGCGCATCCAATCCTTCCATGGGCTTCATCAATTGCACTCCGTCCGTTATGGGAGCAAGCCCCTGGTCGATCTTCAGAAAAGGCACGATCCCCTTGCGTTCCCACAGGTAATCCGCAGAGGGCAAACCGTCAATGGTTCTGGTCATCGTCTGCTCGAACAGAATAGCACCCAGAATATGTTCGGCGGTAAAAGCCGGGCTTGTGATTACACGCGTGCGCATCTGGTGAACAAGGTCAAACATTTCCTTTTCACTTGAATATGCGCTGTCCGGGATTCCATAATAGGAAAGAGCTTTTGGTGTGCTCCCGCCGCTTTGATCCATCGCGGCAATGAAACCTTTCCCATCCCGCATTCTTTGCAACTGTTTCTGGTTCATGGGTACTTCCTCTCTGCCTATACGGGCATCGTCCACAGAAAACGCCAGCCGTCAGATATGCAGCCTTTTCAGGCTGCTTCCATTATATCACAGGGAGGATACCAGAAGCGCGATATTTAGAAAGGTTACGGCTAAACCAATCACCCAGAGCAACACCTTATCCAAGGGAGAATTCGCATACTTACCCATGACTTTTTTCGATGAGGTGAGATAAATCAGGGTAAAAATCGTGATTGGCAATTGGATGCTGAGCAGCATCTGGGAATAAACCAGCCCGTCGAAGGGAGATGAAATCAAGAAAATGATCAATGTGGCGGGTACCATGGTGATCAGCACACCAGCTTTTGAGTGCGGATCCGATATGTTGTAAGGTTCACCGAAAATACCCGCGAAAATGCTGCCCCCGGCCATCCCGGCTGTGATGCTGGAAGAAAGACCCGCAAAGAGCAATGCAAGCGCGAACACGACGCCTGCCGCGTTGCCGAGCATGGGCCGTAACATGGCTTCCGCCTGAGCAAGATCGTTTACCACCGTGTGATTGGTAAAAAACGTAGCGGCTGCGATCAGGATCATGGCGCTGTTGATGGCCCAGCCAATCAGCATCGAGAGGAGAGTATCCCCAAACTCATATTTCAGTTGTTTGCGAATCACTGTTTCATCCTGCAGGTTCCACTGGCGGCTCTGAATAATTTCGGAATGCAGAAAAAGATTATGTGGCATTACGACGGCGCCAAGTACGCTCATAATGACCACCATAGAGCCACCCGGGAACGCCGGCGTAACCCAGCCGGATGTCGCTGCCGCCCAATCCGTTTGCACCAGCGTGATTTCAAACAGGAAGGAAAGCCCGATGAGTGAAACGAACCCGATGATAATCTTCTCGATTTTTCGATAAGAGTTTGAAAATTGTAACGCCAGCACCACACCCAGTATGAGGATGGATCCGATTTTTATCGGGAGATGAAACAGCATATTCAGCGCAATGGCTGCGCCCAGAATCTCTGCAAGCGCTGTGGATACAGACGCTCCTACAGCGGTAAATAGAATGATGTTTTTTAGCCATGGGCGGATATACTCCGTTGTCGCTTCTGAAAGGCATTTACCGGTTACAATCCCCAGATGAGCTGCGTTGTGTTGCAACATGATAAGCATCAGTGTGGATAACGTGACCATCCACAGCAGATGATAACCGTATTGAGAACCAGCGGCAATGTTGGATGCCCAGTTGCCCGGATCGATGAACCCCACCGTAACCAGAAGACCAGGCCCGATATATTTCAGAAAACCGGCAGCCTTGATCCCCGGATGTTTTTTGAGGAGAATTCGTTTCAAAAGCATTCCACCTCACTGTAAAATGGAAATGGATGAATAATTACGATCCAATTATAACATAGCTAACTGAAAAATGGGGGCGAAAAATAGGTTTCTTCGAGTTCTTACATGGGAAACTGGTGCGATGTCAGACCGATAACCAGAAGCCTCGGATGGAAAAACACGGAAGCCGAAGCTGAAACAGCCGGGTAATATTTATCGAATCATAAAAAGCGAAAATAAGAAGCGGATTGAAAAAACAAGTGCAACAAAAGTAGCTCAATGAGCGGGGAACCTGTAAGATAGCGTTGCAAGACAAAATCAAGCAGGGAGGCCCGCTCATGAGCCAAGAACAGCATACCACAAAAGTGC
>Ga0183096_1001671_pt1 | contig 17819 bp, 15 predicted proteins | sample Biomet5_FD_127791 | JGI IMG/M metagenome (GOLD analysis project Ga0183096, IMG submission 127791) | Microbial communities from bioreactor (seeded with sewage sludge) at LBNL, California, USA - Biofuel metagenome 5 (version 2) (version 3) | ecosystem: Engineered > Bioreactor > Anaerobic >... | reverse complement strand
CATTCTGCCCCCCATCAGTCTTGCTCCTTTCCAGCATCCGCCGGCGGACCGGCGTGAACATGTCGACCAGACCAAGCGCCAGCAGGGCCGAGTATGTGAACGGCAGCAGCACGATGACCACGGCGACGATCGCCGTGCGCCGCTTGCGGTCGGGCACGTTGATGGTCAGCCACGACAGCATCAGGATGTAGCCGAACGCACAGGCCAAAAAGGTGGCGATGACCATCAGCGGCGTTATTATCTCATCGTATTGTGTGATTTTGGTGATCAAGGAAGCCAGATAGGCCGCGATGCAGGTGAACACGTACAGCTTCACCCACTGCGGGGCATAGATCTGGCTGATCGGCTTGACCGGCGGCAGCGGCATCTTCAGCCGCTTGAGCACGATGATGGCCAGCAGGTGGACCAGGATGCCTTCCAGCACGCTGGACAGCACCATCGAGATGACGAAGATCGACATCAGGAAGTTGGTGCCGGTGAAATAGGCCGGCAGGTTCAGGGTCAGCCCTTTGTCGCTGGCTGCCTTCTGATAATCGGTGATCAGCTTGGCCAGGTAGGCGATCTCCTCGGAAACGTCATAGCCGAAGAAGCCGGAAGCCAGAAAGACGGTGATGACCATCAGCACCAGCGACACGGCGATGACCGACATGATCAGCTGGGCCGAGCTGCGCTTGGCCAGCACGCCCTGGCCGTAGACCAGCCCGGCGACCAGCGCGGCGACCACATAGACCACCGTCGCCGGCGTCGCCACGATGAAGGACGTCAGCACCAGCGCCACGCCCATGACCAGCGCGTCGCGCAGGCCGAACTTGAGCACGTAGGCGATGACGGGCAGCGGCACGATCCAGAACAGATACGAATCCAGGACACCGGCCAGGTAGCGGTTCAGCAGCAGCAGCGCCCCGGTCATGGCGCAGACCATGGCCCCGTAGGTGAGGCTGTTCAGATGCCTTCTTTGCATTCGTCGGATGCCTCCTATCAAAAAACCTCCGTCGGTGGCCCGGGGAGGTATTGTTGTCGATCAGTCGATGACGTATGGCAGCAGAGCCATCTGACGGGCGCGCTTGATCGCGATCGCCAGCATCCGCTGATACTTGGCGCAGGTCCCGGTCACGCGGCGCGGGATGATCTTCCCGTTGGCCGAGATGAACTTCTTCAGCAGCTCGGTGTCCTTGTAGTCGATGTAGGTGATGTTGTTCTTGGTGAAGTAGCACACCTTCTTGCGGCTCGGACGTGTTTTCTTGAAAGCCATATGCAGGCTCCTTTCTTTGTCAGAACGGCAAATCGTCACTTGATATGTTCAGGGTCGGCGTCTCATTCGCCCCGCTGGCGGATGAGCTGCCGTCATAGGCCGGCTCATCGGGATAATAGGTGTTGGCGGACGGCTGCGGTGTACCAGCTGCGGCGGCACGGCTGTCACTGGCGCCCTTAGGCTCCAAAAACTGCACGTTGTCGCAGACGACCTCCGTCACGTATACCTTTCTCCCCGGTACATTGGGATCATCGTAGTTGCGAGTCTGGATGCGGCCTTCGATGCCCAGCAGCGAACCCTTGTGGGTGTACTGTTGCATGAAATCCGCGGTGCGCTCCCAGGCGACGCAGCTGATGAAGTCAGCCTGCTGCTGGGACTGGTCGCCGCCGTTGTTGGCGTCGCGACGGCTCACACGACGGTCGACCGCCAGCGTGAAAGACGCCACGGACTTACCCGAGTTGGTCCTTCTCAGCATGGGGTCGCGCGTCAGACGCCCGACCAGGATGGCACGATTGATCATTTAGTCTCTTACCTCTTACTCGCCCAGGTTGACGATCACATGGCGGACAACGTTCGGGTTGATCCGGCAGATACGGTCAAGTTCCGTGATGACGGCATTGTCAGCGTGGAACGTGACGACAACGTAGTATCCCTTGCTCATGTTATCGATCTTGTAAGCGAAGTCCTTCATACCCCAATGCTCCTCGTCGACATTGTCGACGGTGCCTTTGCCATCGGTAATGATGGCATGCAGCTGAGCCATGGTCTGCTGACGGACGGCTTCTTCAAGGGATGAGTTGAGGATATACATTATCTCGTACTTTCTCATTCTTTGACACCTCCTTACGGTCTAACGGCCCTTTCGGGCAAGGAGTAAATATGGTACATATCTACCCGTGCTGAATATTCTATCAAACCTCGGCCGTCTTGTAAAGTCAACCTGGGCGACCTTTCCATCATATTCATAGCCGCCGGCCGCCCCCGTACCTATCCGAGCAGGCCTGAAAAACCGTTCTCCCAGAAACGGCGCCGGTAGTAGACCAGCTCGTTGCTGATCATTCCGTCGATGACCTTCATGCCCAGCAGCTCCACCGGGGCCTTGTCGTCGGTCATCACCAGGCTGCCAGGACGATAAGCCTGCAGCTGCGGGGCCACGCCGCTCAGAAAGCGCCGCAGCGCGGCGTCTGACACCTGGTCCAGCCGGCCGGCCATGGCCGCGGCGGCCTGGCCGTCGGCGGTGGCGAACAGCTCGCGGTTGGTCGAGCCGGCCACGTCGACGGTATACACATAAGGGAACACGGCGGCCACGGTGTCGGACAGATAGTCGTTGATGCTGTCCGGGGCATCGGTGTACATGTTCATGTTCATGACCATCACCCCGCCGGCGGTCAGATGGTCGGCCACCAGCCGGAAGAACTCGACGGTGCTCATCTGGAAGGGGATGGTGATGTCGCGGTAGGCATCCACCATGATGACGTCGTAGCGGCCCTTGTCCGCCTGCAGGAAAGCCCGTCCGTCATAGGTGTAGACCTTGATGCCCGGGTCCAGGGCGAAATAGCGATGGGCCAGGTCGGTGATCTTGTCATCGATCTCGACGCCGGTGGCGGTCAGCTGCGGGAAGTACTGCTGGCATTGGGTGGCGTAGGTGCCGGTGCCCATGCCCAGCACCAGCAGCCGGCCCGGGGCGTCGGCCACCCCGGCCAGCGCCGGGGCCGCCAGGGCGTAGTCATAGTACATGCCCGTCAGGCCGCCCGTCTTGATGCGGATCGACTGCACGCCGAACAGCACGTTGGTCGACAGCACCGTGGAATCGTCGTCGTCGGTGACCTGCAGGTAGTTGTATACGGATTCGCCTTCATAGGCCAGCTTGCCCTGCCAGAAGGCCACCTTGCCTCCTGACCCGAGTATCGCGCAGGCCAGATACACCGCGATCAGCACCGCCGTCAGAACGACATGGCGCCGCTCGCTGAAGAAATAGGCCGCCGCCAGGGCCAGCAGGACGCCGGAGAAGATCAGGAAGGTAGCGGCGGTACCCACCGCCGGGATCGTCACGAAGGTCGGCAGGAAGGTGCCCAGTATCGAACCGATGGTGTTATAGGCCCCCAGCCGGCCGACGACCGTACCGGTGTCCGCCAGGTTGCCGACGGAGTATTTGACCAGCGACGGCGTAACCGTCCCCAGCAGGAAAAGCGGGTAGACGAACACCAGCAGACAGGTAACCAGGGCCGCCCATATCAGGTAGTTGGTGTCGACGGCCAGGATCAGCAGGGCCGACACGCCCAGGATGACATAGCGGCCTACCACCGGGATGGCGGCGATCCAGATGGCCGCCACCAGGATGCGGCGGTACAGCCGGTCGGGATCGGGGTCGCGGTCGGCCTGCCGGCCGCCCCAGATGTTGCCCAGGGCCATGGCTATCATTATGGTGGCGATGATGATGGTCCAGACGATCTGCGACGAACTGAAATAAGGCGCGATCAGCCGGCTGGCGGCCAGCTCGACGGCCATCACGCCCATACCCGAGAAGAACTCGGTCAGGTACAGGTAGGTCTTGTTGGACAGCAGCGCGTGCTTCTTCATGGGGTCCTCCTATGCGATGTCGGCGGACATGTCCGCCTGGGCGACGACGGTGCCGTCGGCCGTCGTGACGGTCACGGTGTGCCCGGTGGTGTCGAAACGTATGAGATAGGCGTAGCCGGAAGGCCGTCGGCCGGTGCGTGCGGTCGGGGCCGCGGCCCCGGCGGCCAGCACGTAGACGTCCCCGCCGTCCTGACCGGCCAGCCAGCCCTGCATGAACAGATAGCGCCCCAGCCTGACCGCCTGGACGTCATCCGTCCGTTCCATGATCACGCTGGTCCAACTGCTGGCGGCGTCGTTGTCGTGATAGGCGGTCCAGACGCCATCCGGCTGGGCGTAGGTCAGCTGATAGAAGACCGCTCCGGCCGGGGCGATCAGCGACTGCACCGGATCCTGGGCGTACTGCTTGGTGGCGTGCTGATAGGTATGCGGCGCCAGCAGATGGAAGGTCAGGGTGTCGACGTCCTTGCCATCAGCATCGTACAGATGCACCTGGCCGGAAAAGAAATATGCCGACGAATTGTAGACGGTCACGTAGTAGTCGTCCCCCTGCTGGTCGCAGTAGACCTGCACGGCCGCCCGATCCTGGCTGACGGCGGTCAGCCAGCGTGCCTCGACGGCGGTCAGCTGCTCCTTGTAGACGGCCTGGTCGCGCAGCCGGCCGACGATGGCCAGCACGCCGAAGAAGGCCCCGGTCAGCAGGGCGACGGCGGCCGCGGCCATGGCCACGGACCGCCAGACGGAACGGCGGGGATCGGCGGCGACGGTCTTGATCATCGGCCCTGGCCCATGAGGTACTCGATCTCGTCGATCTCCTTGGCGATGTCCTTGGACAGCACCTCGCAGCCCTGTTCGGTGATCAGCACGTCATCCTCGATGCGGATGCCCAGGCCCTCCTGCTCGATGTACAGGCCCGGCTCCACGGTGATGACGTTGCCCGCGGCCAGCGGCACGCTATAGTCGGCGACGTCATGGGTCTCCAGGCCCAGCATGTGCGACACGCCATGGAAGTAGTAGTCGCGCACGACATGGCCGTCCTTCAGCAGGTCGGCCTTGGCCAGCTCCTGCTGGTAGAAGTCGACGACGGCCTGGTTGAGCTGGCGCACCGTCCGGCCGGGTCCGGCCAGGCCGATGACCAGCTTGTTGGCCCGCAGCACGATGTCATAGATCTGCTTCTGACGGGCGGTGAAACGGCCGTCGACGGGGAAGGTGCGCGTGATGTCGGCGCAGTACAGCTTGTATGAGGCCCCCAGGTCGCACAGCACCAGGTCGCCGGTGTTGGCGCGGCCGTCGTTGGTTGAATAATGCAGCGTGGTGGCATGGCGGCCCGCCGCCACGATCGAGGCGAAGGCATGGCCGCACTGCTCGCTCTTGAGCACGAAGTCGAAGTAGGCCTCCAGCTCGTTTTCCATGATGAAGGGCCGGCTGGCGCCCATCATGGCCTTGATGCCCTGGTTGGTCACGGCGATGGCATGGGCCATCAGGTCCAACTCGTCCTGCTCCTTGACCCCGCGCATCTGGGCCAGCAGCGGGTGGATGTCGTGGATCTCGATGTCGGGCTGCTGGTGGCGCCAGGCGTCGAACAGGGCCGCCACCGGGTTGGGCTGGTCGAGCCGCTGCTTGGACAGGTCGCCCCACAGGCTGACCGGGGTTTCCAGGCGGCCGCCGCGGGTCAGCACCTCGTCAGCTAGGCCGGCAAACTCGCCGATCACGCGCACGTCATCGATGCCGCTGGCGTCTTGGCCTGGCCGGCCAAGCAGTCGGCCGCCGATCCAGCGGGCCTGGACGGCATCGAACGGCGGGATGAACAGGATGGTCTGCAGACCCATGACCGTCTTGAGCAGCACCAGCGTCATGTCCTGATAATCGAGCCCCGTCAGGTAGTAGAAGTCGCGTTCGACGGCGAAGGGATACTGTTCGTCGCCCACGCTGTATGGCGCGCGGCCCGACATGAACACGGCCATCGCGTTGGTCGGCAGGCTGGCCAGGATCCTGTCGCGTCTCTCTTTGTACATCATGTCCTCAATCCTCCTATCGGCCCTGGACGTCCTGCAGCGTCGTCACCTTGATGTTGGTCGGACGGCCGGCCAGGCATCGGATCCTGGCCTGACCGTAGCGTTCGACGGCCTGGGCCTCGTCGGTGGGCTTGAATCCGTCGGCCAGGGCCTGGCCGTAGCAGCCCATCAGCAGCTCGAACCGGAAGCCTTGGGGCGTCTGGGCCCGGCGCAGCCCGTCACGGTCCAGCGTGGCGGTGACGTACCCGTCGGCGACCTGCTTGACCGTGTCGGTCATCGTCCCGGTCAGGATGGCGGCCGCCTCGGTCTCCATGGCCTGCTTGACGGCGGCCAGCTCGCCGGCCGTCAGGAAGCAGCGCGCCCCGTCATGCACCAGCACGACGTCCTGGTTGACGGCCAACAGGCCGTTGTACACGCTGTCGCAGCGCTGGGCGCCGCCCAGGCAGTAGACCAGCTTGCCGTCGTTGTCGTCCTGGGCTAGAAGGTAATGCAGCACCGGCTCGTTGACCACGGCCACGATCTGCGCGCAGTCGGGGTCGTCCCTGAACAGCCGCAGCGTCCGGTCGATGACCGCCCGGCCGTCGGATAACCGATACAGCATCTTGGACTGCTGCGTACCGAACCGCGTTGATTGGCCCGCGGCGACGACGATTGCCGAATATCTCATGACGCGCCCCCTGCATATTTGTAGATATTCTAGCATACTTGGCCCGACGGCGGCCCATCACTTGTGCATTTATGGACACGCCGGGGTTGCCAGATGATGTATACTGTTGCCAGAGGCCATCCGTATTCTTTCGAACAGGTCTTCGGGGATTGTTTTCATTGCGGCCTGCCGCCGGCTTTCAGCGGGCTGAAAGCCGCCAGATGATAATGTAAATCGCTTTCATGCCAACGCCTTATTTTTTTATGATAGAATCGATTCAGCAGTTTTCGGGGAGGTAGCATCCATGACGTACGACAGAACACTCATCGATAGTCTTAATAATGACATACACGAGCATTTCCCTCTCATCTGCCCGATCGAGGGGGATTTCCATACCAGCTATGAGGGCGTCTCGCGCCTGGTGATGCTGGACCGCTATGCCCAGAAGGATCGTGAGCACATCACCCTGAAGGTCGGCGACCTTGTTTTGACCGTCGTCAAGGACGATCCCATCTACCCGGCCCGCGGCGTCGGCCGCATCAAGGAGATGCATGACGACCAGTCCTGGGCCCTGATCGAACTGGACGAGGAGTTCCGGGGCTCGCTGGAGGATCCGGCCGAAGTCGAGAGCGGCCTGATCAGACGCCCCTACGCCCTGATCGACAAGCCCCTGGAAATCTACTATGAGCAGATTGCCAAGCGCGTCGGGTACGCCCTGGCCTCCGTCGAGAAGCCTGCCGACCGGGCCAAGTACGGCGAGATGTTCTACCAGGAGATCCGCAGCCTCAACACCGTGCCCGCCGGCCGTGTCCTGTACGGCGCCGGCAGCGGCACCCAGGTCACCTATTTCAACTGCTTCGTCATGCCCTTCATCGAGGATTCCCGCGGCGGGCTGGCCGAGCATCGCAAGAAGGTCATGGAGATCATGGCCCGCGGCGGCGGCGTCGGCACCAACGGTTCCACCCTGCGGCCCAAGAGCGCCCCGGCCAAGAGCGTCGGCGGCCGTTCCTCGGGAGCCGTCAGCTGGCTCAACGACATCGCCAACCTGACCCATCTGGTCGAGCAGGGCGGCTCACGCCGCGGCGCCCAGATGATCATGCTGGCCGACTGGCATCCCGACATCATCGAGTTCATCGTCTCCAAGATGCAGAATCCGCGCATCCTGCGCTGGCTGGTCGACAACTCCAAGGACGAGGTCATCCGTTCCGAGGCCAGCCGCAAGCTGAAGTTCGTGCCCCTGACCAAGGACGAGACGGCGGTCTACGAGACCGTCATCGACAACCCCAAGGCCGATCCGCAGGTCGTCAACTACGCCCGCGAGCGGCTGATGGACGGCGGCACATACGAGGTGCAGCAGCCCGACTTCCTGTCGGGGGCCAACATCTCCGTCACGCTTTCCGACGAGTTCATGAAGGCCGTGGCCGCCGACGGCGACTTCGACCTGCGCTTCCCCGACCTGGCCAACTACACCAAGGAGGAGAAGGACTATTACGACGCCCATTGGTCCGAATGCGGCGACGTGCGTGAATGGGCGGCCATGGGCTTTTCGGTCAAGACGTACCGGACCGTCCGGGCCCGCGAGATCTGGAATTTGATCTGCTTCTGCGCGACCTACTCGGCCGAGCCGGGCATCTTCTTCATCGACAACGCCAACGCCATGACCAACGCCAAGGCCTACGGCCAGAAGGTCGTCGCCACCAACCCGTGCGGCGAGCAGCCCCTGGCCCCGTATTCGGTCTGCAACCTGGCGGCCGTCAACCTGTCCAACTTCGTCGACAAGCAGACCGGCGCGATCCTGTATGACAAGCTGGCCGCCACCGTCAAGACGACCGTGCGCATGCAGGACGACGTCATCGACGACACCCCGTACTTCCTGAAGGAGAACGAGAAACAGGCCACCGGCGAGCGCCGGGTCGGACTGGGCGTCATGGGCCTGCACGACATGCTGATCTGGGCCGGCAAGCGCTACGGCTCGCCGGAGTCGCTGGATACCATCGACAAGGTGTTCAGCTGCATCGCCACCAGCGCCTATCGCGCCTCCATCGAGCTGGCCAAGGAGAAGGGTCCGTTCCCCTTCCTCAAGGATTATGACAAGTTCATCAACACCGGCTACATGAAGACCATGCCGCAGGACATCCGCGACGACATCCTGAAGTACGGCATCCGCAACAGCCACCTGCTGACCATCGCCCCCACCGGGTCGACGGGCACCATGGTGGGCGTCTCCACCGGACTGGAACCCTATTTCTCATTCTCATATTTCCGTTCCGGCCGGCTGGGCAAGTTCATCGAGGTCAACGCCGCCATCGTCGACGAGTACCTCAAGCTGCATCCCGGCACGACCCGCGACAAACTGCCTGACTTCTTCGTCAGCGCTATGGAGCTGACCCCCGAGGAGCATGCCGACACCCAGTGCCGCATCCAGCGCTGGATCGATTCCTCGATATCCAAGACGGTCAACGCCCCCAAGGGCTTCACGGTCCGGCAGGTGCAGGACATCTACATGCGCCTGTACCGCGGCGGGGCCAAAGGCGGCACAGTCTACGTCGACGGCTCGCGCGACACCCAGGTGCTGACGCTGACCAACGAGAACGACTCGTCCTGGAGCCAGATGGATTTGGTCAAGGACTTCGGCGTGGCCGTCACCGAGCAGCAGCAGGACGAGAAGAAATCCAAGCTGCGGGCGGACCGCCAGGACCGCAACATCGGCGTGGAGGTCGGCGACATCTGCCCGATCTGCCTGGAAGGCATCGTCGAGGACCTCGGCGGGTGCAACACCTGCACCAACTGCGGCGCCCAGCTCAAATGCGGGCTGTGAGCCTCCGGCCCAGCCATCGTCATCATGATATGAATCAGGCACCGCGGACCGCTATCCGCGGTGCTTTTTCATCCGGCGACGGCCGCGTTTTGATGACATCTTCCGTTCGAAGGACGAACCATGAGTTAAACAACGTCGTTCCATGAAAATGACGTCCAAGGTCTTGATATCCGACCGCGACCAACCGCAAGATCAACAAAGCCGGTCATCATCCATCCCCGGCTTTGTTCACATCCCACGATTGAACTGATCACACCGCTAGTCGCGACCATCAGCCGGCGGCGGCCCCCAAGGCCTTCTTGAGGACCTCGTTGACCTCGCCGCTGCTGTTGTACACGATCTTGCCGTTTCTCAACTTCTCCCCCAGCATGCCGATACTGTCGGAGACATAGCTGCCAGGCTTGCCGGAGGTGATGCGGAAGAGCTCATAGGCGTAGCGACCGTCGGAGGTCTTCTTGGTGATGAGCAGCGTCGGCTCGTCGCCCGTCATGATGCGGTACTGCTGCGAGATGGCGTTCTTGGCGACATCATATATGACGACGCCGTAGAAACCGTCCCGGCCGACATTGTCCCCGACCGCCTCGGCGACGTCCACGTACTTGGTGATGTCCACGTTCAGGGCTTCCTTGACCGACGCGACGGCGCTGGCCAGGATGTCCTTGTCGGTGTTGTGGTCGAACAGCATGACGTACTCGACGTCGCTGCCCGGCAGGATCAGATCGCTTTTGAGCAGGTCCGTCTCGTCACCCAGATGGATGCATTCCTTAGGGAACGTCACCGTCTGGGTGTAATCGGTGCCCAGCAGGCTTTTGCCGTCGATGGCATACCCCGTCGTGTCCCAATCAATCTTCTTGGTGATCTTCGCCTCGGCGGCCGCCTTCTCGGCAGCCTTCTGGGCGGCGATGACACGCGGATCCTGATACTCTGTATTGGTGAACATCTCCTTGACGCGCTCGTCGCTCAGCAGGGATTTGATGTCATACTGCGGGAACCATTCCTGGAGGTAGCCGACCGCCAGGCCGGCGTTGATGTCGGAGACGAACCCCGGCACCGGCAGCTTCTTGAAGTACCAGCCAGCGCCAAGGCCGGCTACGACGACCAGTTCGATAAGCACGAAAAGTATGAATGCGCCCAGGATTCGCAATATCGTCCCTAAGACGCCGCCCTTCTTTACCGGCTTCGTCTCGGTGGTCGTGACGGCTTACGCATGCTCGCTCATAAAGATGTCCCCCCTCATTGACAAGACGGCATTATCTTGCTCCTGCATCGATGTTCAGTCTTATAGACTCATTATACCTTATTTGCTTCATCAACAGACGATCCATGTTAGCCATCCAACATCAGCAATGCATATATCATACAAACAATTTAATGACTACATATATTAAGAAATAACATCAGCAATGCCGCACGACCACGTAATTTATCAATGTCATGCTGTATTTGAATGACTTCATCACGTCATGACCCATAGTGATCGACCTGAAGGCCATCTTCTCCTTTTCCTCAAAGCCCGTCATGGGACCCTCGCAGCCGTCCGCAGCCACTCTAGGACTGATATGAGGAACTATACGCTGGACTTTGTCTTGCTCGATATTGTACAGGGCCCGCTTGTGCCACTGCCGCAGGATGGCGACCGCCTGATCGGCGGTCAGGCCGAAACGCCCGAACTTCTTGGTCAGGTCGTCCAGGCTGGCCTCGCCATAATACCGGTCGTAGGCGTTGGTCACGATCTTGGGACCGATACCCTTCAGGTCCGTCACCTTGGCTGTGAAAAGATCCTCGTGCTGTATGAAGGATACGATGGCCTGCTCATAGCTGCCGCCGAAAGCACCGGCGATGCGCTCGGCGGTCTTGGGACCGAACAGGAAGGCCAGCAGCGTCTCCCCGCCCTTCTCGTCGTATTGGATCTCGTCGATGGTGTCAAAGACAAACAGACCGCCATCCATCTGGCCGTTCAGCTCGACCTTCGTATCCTCAGGGAAAGGCCGACTGAGACCCTGGCAATGGACCTCCGCGCCATCGGCAGTGACAAGCGTGAACATCAGGTCGAGGGCCTTGAAGCGGTCGTCATTGGAGAGATCCTTGAAAGTCGGACCTGTGTATCGGGCAATCCGGCCGGACAGAACCGCCATGAAGCATCCCCCCTTTTCCGTAAGCTATGCCAAAGCAGTTTAACAACCATAGCGCACCATTTATCTGGGTGGTGTCATCTTCTTTGACAAACATCATAAAAGGCGACCTTTAATGGCCGCCTTACACATAATCATTGCTTGAAATATTTATGTCTATTGGCAGCAAGCAATGCGATTGTAGCCACAATCGCCATTTGGGGATACCATAAACCCCATTAAAGAGGTCATAGGATACTCCTATTTTGCTTTTATCATGATAAAAGCATTGCTCGCAAGGTCGATGGACAAAAAGTAATAGATTATTGAATTTTTAACTTTCCTCTTATGGGTGTTCTCTTGTTTCTGCATATTCATCTACAATATATTCTGCATATTTCATTGCTTGTCGTTCTTCACCGATAGGAGTAAGTTTCAAATTGTTAATCCATTGAAAATAGTGAGTTAATTCATGCGATATCGAGCGTAGAATCATTGCCAGAGCATTATCTTTACTATGTGTTATTATCAAATCATAATAATCTCCAGCCGCAACACGAATATATGGTTCAGTTTGATAGCTATCTGGTTCAAAAAAAGTGGCTGAAACTAATTCTCCGTCTAAAGCTTTAATATGCTTAGATGATTTAATATAAACAGGAATTCTCATAGGGAAAAAATATTCTTTTCTTAACCATTTACAAAACTCTTTACATGCTCTTTTTACTTCTGGATCTACTTCTTTATCAAATTTCAATCTCAATCCTGTTCTGTGATTTTCACCGTTTATATCAAAATTCTTTTCCCATTTCTCTATTGTCCATATATGCATAAAAATACCCCTCTGTGTGTCATCGTTTGTATTTACGGTGATCTCTTCCTGGCGTATGCTTTTTGAATGGCGAAGGTTTTTTATTTGGGTTTCTTATCCAATCCTTACCGTTAGCTTTTTTCTTTTCTTTTATTTCTCGGTGCTGTTTCTTTTGGCCCGGCCTCGCATATGGATCGGATTTACTCTTAGAATATTCACAAATTGTATAGCTACAATATGCAATAGTTGCAACTGCTGCAATTCCAAGAATTGCCCAACCCACTGGATTCCAAAAATTAGCTCCTCCAGTAGTCCATGAAAAAACAAAAATAACCTCCATCTGCTAAAGCAGCCTGCCAGAACTCTCCATTCTCATCTACTCGCACTATTGGATTATTGTCACAATAAGCAAATAAATTCTTATCTGTGACATCATCCATTATTGCAGCTAATGTATCGATATCATCCGCAGTAATAAACCGGCAAGTCTCAGGATCTTAATAACGGCTGGATACATAATATAGTCCTGTCTCGCTGTCGTAGCAGTACCCCCGATAGCGATACGGATTCCTGGTGCCGATGTCCGTACCTGGCTCGTCATTGACCGTCACGGCGCCATAAGCCGTATAGGCATACCGGGCCTTGACCACCCCCTGCCCGTCCACTATCGCCATTATATCACCCTGCGCGTCCTTGACGTAGTAGTAGGTGGCACCATTCGTGATCAGGCCGGTCAGCGTCCCATCGGCATCGTACAGGTAGCGTATCGACGTCCCGTTGCCTGCCGTCTCGGCCATCGATGGCCGCCTTCAGACATCATTTTTGGTCATAGAAGCGCACGAAGCAGTGAACGTAAACAATACACCGATGATGGATAATGCATTTCTGCGGTGTTACCCGGCGCCGGTTTATGATGCTGTTTTATTCAGCATTTGGATTTGATTCAATGCTTGCAACTTGTTATATGCCATAAGCTGTTCTTGGCCAATCTCATAAGTGACTCACAAAAAATACCAGAGCCATCCATGATAGCATGATATTCAGGCATAGCAGACGGAAGCCAAGCAAAGCTGTCTGTTCTTCGCTCACAACTAATAATCATACTTCCGAAAGGCGGATTGAGCAGTTCAAACGATCCTCCTGCTAATACCTAAATGTGCAAGGGATGACGCCAATCATTCTTGATGAACTGACCGCAAAATCGAGATTGGAAGTGTTGAGGTAGTGGGCGGCGCGAAGCAGCAAGAGGTTTGCATTGAGTGGGGGTTTGAAAGACTATCTTGAAAAGATTACGCTCATATTACTGCACGCTAGACGTCAAAATTTCAACAAAATAACTATCCACCTCTTGTGAAACATCAAAATCATCTGATAATGTTGCATCAACTTGCTTTCGTAGTTTTACGATCTCTTTCTTGTTGCCATCTTCAAGTGCGTTTAGCAAGCGCGCATAAACATTTCCCGAGTCAGCTGCTTTTTCAATCAATACTTTCCCTTTTTGCTTTATTTGATCATAATCCGATATGCAAACAACCGATATGCAAACAAGAAAAAGATCTGTTCTTACATCCATCATATACCCAAAGATCCATTCGCAGGTTTCATTTTGTTTTTGATAATTGTCAAAATAATTATAGACATTGCACAGTACCTCATCTAAGAATTGACTATCGTCATTTGCAATAGTCAATTCAAATCCGTCCAGAGTTAGAGTATACCAAGTGGTAGTCGCCAATTTCAAAAACAACGGAACATTCTCCTTATCATTCGACCATCTTCCAAAAAGATACCTGACACAATTAATCCAGTTTCCATTCTCTTCATAATTGCGTGTACATTCATCATTGTAAAATAACATACTAAATCACCTCGTTTCAACCCAAGCATCGGATATTCTTATTACGCCATTAATGACTGCATAATGTACAACTACATTGTTTCGAACAACTTAATAAACAAGTGCGACGCCTTGCGTTTTAACATATTTTGTAGCACCTATCTTTATCGTTGTACTGATTAAGCCTTTTACATTACTCCATGTAGCTCGGCGCAAGACGCTTCCCCATGCGTGCTTATCTAGCATTATATGGTGAATTGATTCACTCTCAATTGATGATAATGCTTTTGATACAGATTTTATAACTACTCCGCTGGATGTCTTTGCACCAAGAGCCACACCAACTCCGTATCCAACAAGTCCGCCAATAATGCCACCGACAACTGCGCCTCCCAGACCATAACCAACAACATATTTCCAGCGCTGACCTTTTGGCACATTGTTTTTTGCAGCCTTGTTATATCCATATGCGCCACCGGCAATACCGCCTATTAACGCGCCAATCCCTATGCCAATTAAAACGGCAGTAGAAATCAGAAATTCTCCAGTCGCATCAAAATTATTGACAGGGTTATTGGCACTGGAATTGTCAATGTAAAGCAGTCTGCTAGAATCAAGGATTTTATGAATACTGAACTACAAAATTAACAGGAGACATGTAGCCTAAAGCTGAATGCATCCGTTTCGTATTGTAATAGATTTCATTATACTTGAATATTTCTGTGCGAACTTGTTCCTGATCAGTGAAATCGGCATCTTGGATAAGCTCTTTTTTCATCGTCCTATAGAATGATTTCATCAGGGCATTGTTATTGGTATTTCCTTTGCGGCTTCACTATTAATTGCCCCATACCTGTTCTTGCGCTAGTACCATCAAGAATTTATTGATGCCTTCCAATATCACATCAAATTATTCCCTGTCAATGGCACTTTCGTTTCCGATGCTTTCTTTTAGATGGAAGTATTATTATGCGGCTCTTTTAAAAAATACTAAATTTATGTTCTGGCTAAATAACCTCTCATTTAATTCAGAGCCTTCTATTGCGTTTCTGCTCATCCTAGAGACAGAATCGAAAATGGTTTTATCCCCTGCTTAAACTCATTGAGAAGACGCTCAAACATAGGCCGATAGATATATCTTCCTGAATAGATCTCTTTGGCAATGACTGCATAATGGTGTTTCTTTTTGATATTTATAACTTGTCTTTCATTATTCTGCCTTGGGGCAGAGATTCTGTAATTCCTATATATAGTACTCCTTGTTGTTCTTCTGGCATTGTAGCAAAACTAGCATCATAGTAAACTTCATCAAAATTGATTTAAAGAAAGTACAACTATATTGAAAACCAGTTGTATTAAATCTAGGGAACGTTTGTTTACGAAAAAGAGGTGCGCGCAAATAATACAAACACCTCTATGAAATCGCGATTTGTCGAGATGAGTATTTATCGTTCCTTTTTATTACGCATGTCCTATTAGACTTTTTCAGTTATAGATGGAATTGTCTGGAAGTAGGAAATACAAGGGAAGCGTCATGAGAAATATACATGATCAAATGCTCTTTTTCTTCAGCAATCGAAGTGAGGATTTCCTTGAACTGCCGCTTCGTTTCCAGATCCATACCGGCATCAATCTCATCAATCAGAATGACAGAAGCTTTCCGTTTTCTGATCATCAGCTTTGCCAGCAGCAGTTTTTTGACCTGCCCGCCGGACAGGTTCTGTCCGTTATTTTCAATGGTGCTGTCCAAGGGTGGAAGGTTCAGCAGCTTCTGCAGTTCAGTCAGTTGTTCTTCTTTCAATGATGAATCAAAAGGAACATAGATAGTCATGGATGGTTTCGTTCAAAAGCGGTTCATTCTGCCCAACATAGAGGAACTTCTCTGCCAGGCTTTCTTTTTTAAAAGCGTTAAGATCTATGCCATTCAATAAGATGATGCCGCTCTGCGGCTGATATAAACGCTGCATCAATTTGAACAGGGTTGTCTTCCCGGTACCGTTGTTTCCAATCAGCTGCAGGAATTCCCCATGATTGAATGTATGCGTGAAGCTGTTCAATACATTCTTCGTATCATATGTAAACGTAACATTTTCGAAATCAACGGTTTCAATGGAAGAAAGAGATTCTGTTCCATCGACGTAATCGGTATGGATCAATGCTTCGTAGTTTTCAAAGGAAACTCTGCCTTTGGCAATCTGCAGAATAAGTTTTTCAACGGACTGTCCCTTCTGCAGCAGAATATACAGAAGAAACATATAGAAAGCGACATCCGTCGGATTGTTTTTCTGCATCGGCAGGATCAGAAGTGCAGAGATGACAATGTTCATAAGAGTGTTGTAGTTATCAATGACCTTGTTCCAGAAGGTGACGGTCGCATCTTCCTTAGATGCTGTATCAATAAAGGCATGCACTGCTCCCTCACTCATCCGCTGGTCATGAAGCAGCCATTGATTCGTTTTGGCATATGGAAGATGATCAACGATTGTATCTATAGAAGCATGAAGCTGTTTCATGGCAGTATTTGTTTCTCTGGAGACAGCGTTGATCTTTTTCTCAGACAGAAAGGCAATCAATATGCCGGAAATAAAAGCAATGCACAGGTACATTGTATTTTTAAAACTGAGTCGAAAGGCAATGCCTAGAGCGCCACCTACCAGAAGCAGGGAGCTGCATAAAAGCGGCAGGTGATGGCCGATGATTCGAAAGATATCGAGTACATCCGCATAGAGAATGTGTTTGATTCTCTCCTGCTTCAGCGCATCAATCTCATTCATCGGTTTCATATCCAACGCTGCTTCTGCATCTTTCAGAAGTGCATCGATCACAGCGCCGCCATATCCGTCCAGGCTTTTGTACCAGATTGCTTCTGTAAAGGCACTCAGCACCAACAGGATCAGTACAAGGGCTAAACGCAGCAACATCTCACTGGTGTTTATCGAAGCAAGCGTGGAGAGAAGATTCTGCGATATCACAATGACACTTATGTTAATGCCGGTCGTAAGCAAAGATAGAAGCATTGAAATTACAAACTTTAATCTTGCTGTATGTATTGAATAACAAAAATATTTAATTAGACAGTTCATTTGTCATACTCCAGTATTTTGAAGTGAAACGCGCAAGTAGGTTATTGCGTGAAGCACTATGATATCATTATAAAGCTGAAATTTCGGAATCAGTAATGTATCATTCCTCTGAAATCCTTACCCTGATCATTGGTCTGCCCAACTTTTGGGTTCACTTCAGTTTGATGGCCAGTATTATTTATCAAGCTACACAGCTCACGACCAACCATTTGCAACTATATGATGATAGTGGCATTATTCGTCATTTTTCGACGCTGATTGCATTCCGATGCATGGTAAACGGTGATGATAATCAGCACCTGAATTGACTCCTTCTCGACCGCACTTGCGGCATACAAGAACGATTGACGTCTTTCGTCCACCTTGCTATATGCGTACTGGACGGAGCGAGAAGATATCGCGTGCATACATTGACATGCTGCATGCCATCACTAGAAAGAAGAAGCTTTGGCTTGAACCGACCACTGTCAAGTAGACAGATGAAATAACCAAATGATTCATGAAGCCTGATCGATTTCACTCGATCAGGCTTTCTTTATGCCCTGGCCGCCAGCGCAGCCAAGTGTTCCTTGTAGCGGATGATGCGCTTGTCCTGCGCAATCGGGAATACGACTGGTGATTCCGTCTTCAGGGCTGCCGTCCTGACCTGAATCGGTGTCTGGCTGTCAA